>Ga0206906_1133_pt1 | contig 12544 bp, 9 predicted proteins | sample Alteio_BWOrgHeat_79_FD_152935 | JGI IMG/M metagenome (GOLD analysis project Ga0206906, IMG submission 152935) | Enriched cells from forest soil in Barre Woods Harvard Forest LTER site, Petersham, Massachusetts, United States -... | ecosystem: Environmental > Terrestrial > Soil > Temperate forest > O...
CACTACCGGTTCGATATGAACCGGGACCGGATCGCCATGTCTCAGGCTGAAACCAAGCAAGAAGTGGCGGAATATCTCAAGTGGAACCCGCAGGTTTATGTGGACCAGCACGGACAGGTGAACACCTACTTCTTCCCTCCCGCTTCGCTTTCCGTGAACGCCAATGTGGACCGGGACCGGTACAACAAATGGGCGGATATTTTCGGGCACGCCGCCGGCGCTGCATTCGATCAGAACGGGTTTTCTTACTACGTGAAGGACGTTTTTGACCTTTACTATCCCGGCTATCTGGATAGCTGGACGACCCTGAACGGGGCTATTGGAATGACCAACGAAACCGATGGGGGTTTTAGCATCCGTTCGATGCGCGAGGATGGCAGCACGGCAACCTTGCGCGGCTCCATGGCGCGGCATTTTACGGCTTCGTTGGCTTACATCGCAGCCACTGCATCACACCGTGAGGAGATCTTGGCGGCTTATGCGAAATACAAGTCTGATGCGATGCATACACAGATTGGGCAATATAAGTTTTTGACTCTGTACTCAGACAAATCCTCAGAACTCGGACGATTGCAGGATCGGCTGGAAAGCGAGGGGATCTTGTGTAAGGTGTGGAATAACCTACCGCTGACATTCAAAGATGGATTGAATCTGTGGAATGGGAAAGCCACAAAGGCTTGTTCTCGCGCGGGGAGTTTCCTAGTCGTCCCGATTGGCCAGCCGCAAGGACAATTAGTTAAGGCTCTATTCGATCCAGCATCTGATTTCGAGCCTTCCTTCATAAAAGAGCAGACAAGGAGGCGAAGTGAGGCCGAAGGAGAAGACAAGTACCCAAGCGCAGAATCCACCGAGTTCTATGACTACACGGCCTGGAGTCCCGCGTTTGCAGCGAATCTGGATGGTGTACTTACTGAGGTTGAACCTCGGCTTGACGCCAGTGTCATTTACAAGGGCTTTGGTGGATCCGGATCTTTGGGTTATATTTCTGGGCCGGGCGAGGATGCAAGCCTCATCGTTGCCGATTTGGAGAGGCAGGATGTTCATGTTGATGTGGCGAGTCAAGGCCTAGGAGGGACAGCCTATCCAGCGGGCTCTTTCATCATCTACTCTGACCGAAACGCGGACAATCTTGGGTCGCTTATTGAGCATGCGGAAAAAGCAAGGAATACGCACATATTTCGCCAGCTAGATACTAGCTATCCAGTCTCCGGACGCCAGGGAGCGGGATCGGAATCGGTACATGGGATTTCGAAAATGAATATAGGGGTCTTGTTCGGCGACGATGCCTCGCCTACCGCCTACTCGGGGATCTGGTTTGAGCTAGAGAAAACCCTCCATTTGCCATTCGCCCCACTCACAAAAGGCGCGCTAAACGAAGACCTTTCCCAATACTCCTGTCTCATATTCCCACGCGGGCAATATCAAATCACCGACAAAGTAAAGGACTGGATCAACAGCGGCGGATGCGCCATCGTTCTCGGCGCGCAGAGCTGGGCAGTAAGCGATTACGCTCATTTGGAAGAAGTTAAAGGCAATCCGGGCGAGTTGCCGGGCTCCCTCTTTAGAGCGGAAATCAACCCTAGGAGCTTTTTGAGCTACGGCTACACCCCGCACGAAGGAGCGGCCAAAACGGAGATGGCCGTATTGGTAGAGGGCAACACCTTTTACAAGGCCAAGACCGAAGGCGGCGGGGCGGTAGTGATATCCAAAGAAGAAGAGACAAAGAAACTGCTCTCCGGTTGGGAATGGCCCGATGACACAGAGAAGAACCTTGCCGGCACGGTTTGGGTGCATGATCAGCCGGTCGGCCGAGGCCATGTGATTATTTTTATGCAAGACCCAACTGACCGGGCTATGTGGCCAGGATACGACAAGATGTTGTTGAACGCGATTTTGCTGGGGCCGAATAGGCCTTAACCGAAATCCGGATTACGGGTTCCTCTATATGTGGTGAGATACGAAGAACGAAGGGGGAAACCGAGCCACGCAGTAGCGTGGGAAGGGGTGGGTCAGGGGTACGGCGTTAGCTTTCGGACCAACCCCTCCTTCGCGCTTCGCGCTAGGTTCCCCTTTTGTTCCTCGTACCTCGTCACATATAAGGGGAACCGGGTCCTCCGGCGAATCCTTCGGCAAACCGACGTCCGGGAACCCCTCCCTAGTCCCGACGAATCGGGACTAGGTTTCGCTCGTCTTACCTCCTAGTAAAACGAGGGAGCCGGTTAATATCGCCGAATTAGCAGGCGCGCAAATGTTTACTTAAACCTCAGATCCGAAACGCCATCTTCCTCAACCGTAAAATCCTTCGTCTGCTCGCCTTTCACATACTTGTTCAGAAACTCGATGCTGTAGAACTCGATCCCGTGCCGAAACTTTGGCCTCAGGTTGGTCCAAGCGAGGTGGCCTGCGCCATCGAATGGCGACTTGGCGTAAGAAGCCTTGTGACGCCCGCGGCACTGTCGCTCCGCTCGACTGCCGGCTAAGTTCTTAAGCCCCTCCTGGGAAAATCCGCGCGGTGCCTTCTGAGTAAGCGACCCAAACCACAATGCTGCTGGTCACAGCGACGATCGCATAAAACGCGAAAAACGCCTCGCCGATGCCCGTGGGAACGCATATAATCGGGAGAAGACAGATTGCGCCCAATAGAAGAAAAACGTCGAAGGATAAGAGGGTGACCCACTCAACTGAGGTTAAAGAATTCCTGATCTCAAAAACGAGACGAGTTCTGGCAGACAAGAATATAAGCAGGCCCAAATCAAATGCCATGCATGTTGCAAATTCCTTTGTAAAGCACATTGAAGCCAGGAACGCGGGAAGCACGATGCCGGACAATGCAAGATAGCGCAGGAAGCGAAGCTGACGCTTACGCATGCGTATAATCTCTGCGTTAGGCTCGTTGCCGATAACCATCGCCCATATTTAGCCTAGCAAATCTTATAAAACGATGAGTCAATTCCCCGAAAACCGATCAGTTCCCGCACCGACAGTCATCCCCGTCCTTCCCTACCCCGACGTCCGCGCTGCGGTGAAATGGCTGGAAGAAGTTTTCGGGTTCAAAGAACGGCTCCAAATCGCCGAGCACCGCGCGCAAATGAATATCCCCGACGGCGGCGCGATGATCGTAGCGGAGTATATTGGCGGCCAGCGCCCGCAACCAGGGGCTGATTACACAACCCACGCCACCATGGTTCGCATCCACGATGTGAACGCCCATTTCGAGCACGTTAAGTCCAGTGGCGCGGAGATTCTAGAGCCGCCCGTCGACTTCGAATACGGCGAAAGGCAGTACATGGTTAAAGACATCGGCGGTCACCGCTGGACATTCTCTCAAACCTTAAAAGACATGCACCCAAGCGAATGGGGCGATGAAAACGTGATTCTAAAGGATTAATCCAGAACGCCGTTATAAACCTTAAGCTCAAGCGCGCCATCTTGGCAAACCCACAACGGGAACTCGCCTTTGGTATTTGCCGCCCCAAAGTTGCCCTTGTTGTCCATGGCGAACACCACGCACGCCATCTCGTGCGAGTTCGGCTGTCTGCGCAGCATTTGCTTCACAACCAATGCGCAAGCCTCTTGCGGCGAGCTGCCGGTTCGCATAAACTCAACTGCCCTAAACGAAGCCACACCCTTCCAAAGCTCTTCGCCCCAGCCGGTTGCGCCAGCACAGCCGATCTCGTCGTCGGCGTAGATCCCCGCACCAACGATGGGAGAATCGCCAACCCTGCCTGGCAATTTCCAGCTTAGCCCGCTGGTGGAACTGGCAGCAACCACATGCCCAGGCGATTCCCAGCCGAGCATGGTAACTGTGTCGCCGTAATGCTCTTTAGCTGAGTGAACATATTCCTTCTCGATCTCGACTGGATCTTTCTTCCATTCATCGTAGCGGCGAATATTTTCCGCCGTCATGAGGTTTCGGGGTTGAAATCCTTGGGAAATAGCAAATCTTCTCGCTTGTTCGCCGGCTAGCATTACGTGGGGCGTGTTTTCCAACACTCTTCTTGCCACAGAGATAGCAGGAACGATGCCACGCAAGCCGCAAACTGCGCCTGCGTTCAGATCTTTGCCATCCATCATTGAGGCGTCGAGTTCTAATTCACCGTCGGAGTTGGGTAAGGCGCCAAGGCCGATGGCTAATTGTTCGGGATCGAGTTCCGCGGCGGCAAGGCCTTTTTCTAGGGAGGTTCTAAGATCCGCGCCGGCATTTCGGGCCGCCCATGCGGCATCGATTGTGACTTTGCCCGGCTCTCGCCAGGTCGCTAGTAGTGTCGTCATTGAGCGTGAATAGGATACCGGAGGGGGCATGTTTTGTGTCTCGTGTGTTATGTCTTACAGAGGATAATAGCGTCGGCCCAAAATGTTGTCGTGCCGTAAGACACAAGACACAAGACATCGTTGGGGTGATACCCGTGGGAACACGAGACGCCCTGCTCGCAGGTACCTTCCATTTATGCCCAAGCTGATCGGCACCGCCGGACACGTCGATCATGGCAAGACAACTCTCATCCAAGCACTTACAGGCGTCGACACAGACCGATTTCCCGAAGAAAAAGCGCGCGGCATGACGATTGATATCGGCTTCGCCCACATCGATCTTCCGGAAGTGGGGCGGGTATCCATCGTCGATGTCCCCGGCCACGAAAAATTCATCCGCAACATGTTGGCTGGCGCGCTGGGCATCGATTTAGCTCTGCTTTGCGTTGCCGCCGATGAAGGGGTAAAGCCCCAAACCAAAGAGCATCTTCAAATTCTAGAACTTCTTCCCGTGCACGAGATGGTCGTCGCCCTTACTCGCGCCGATTTGGCCGACGACATCACAAGGCAACTGGCAAAAGAAGAAGTCGAGGAACTGCTGGCTAAGAGCAGGTTCAAATGTGCGCCGATTGTGGAAGTCTCGGCCGTTACCGGCGAGGGGATGCAAACGCTAAAAGAAATGTTGCAAGTCGCCCTGAAAACCGAAGAAAAAGAACGCAAAGGGCAGTGGTATTTGCCTATCGACCGCGCTTTTAGCGCCAAGGGGCATGGAGCAGTAGTAACCGGAACTCTCGCCCAGGGCGATGTCAAAGTCGGCGAGAATGCGTATATTGAGCCGGGGCACATCCAAACCAGGATCAGAGCCATTCAGAATCACGGCGAAGATGCGGAACTCGCCCAGCCCGGTGTTAGAACGGCTCTAAATCTCAGCGGAGTAAAGCTGGAGCAGCTTCACCGAGGGCAGGCAATTGGCGCAAACGGGGCGCTGTTTGAATCGAAGATTTTGGATGCGATCATCAGTTGGGTAGAGGAACCTAAACACGCCCAACGCGTGAGAGTCCATATCGGAACCGAGGAAGTGATTGGCAAAGTCTTTCTCAATGCGGAAAACCTGGAGCTGGTTCAACTAAGGCTGGAAACGCCGGTTGCGTGCGCAAGAGATCAGCCGCTTATCATAAGGCGGTACAGTCCTCCCAATCTACTCGGCGGCGGATATGTTGCCATTCCGCAGGCGGTGGCAAGGCGTAGAACCGAAAAGGCCATGATAAACGAAGGAGCTACTATCGAAGATTCCATTCTCGACGTTGTTGAAAACCATCCTCGGGGCGTAAAAACCGAAGAGATTTGCCGCGTGCTGGGGCAAACTCCGCAGCAACTGGGCGACCGCATTGAATATCTTTCCGCTCGCGGCAAGATTCTCGGCTTTGCAGGTGTGTGGTTTACGTCTGGCCATTTTGAAAATGCCAAGGAACTGTTCTTGGAAAAGCTGAACGAAGTTCACGCCGAAAACCCGGCTAAGGCATGGACCTCACGTGAAGAAGTAGTGGCTAGGGCAGGATTAAAATGGAACGGCAAACCCTTGGACCGGATAGTGTCGGCATTGGCCGAATCTGGCGATATCGACCAAGACGGGACTTTTATTAGAAGCTCCCAATTTCTTTTGCAGCTCTCTTCCAAGCAAACGGCTTTTCTTCAGCGCGTACTGGATGAGCTGAACAAGAGCGGTACCAACTCCCCTTCCCCCGCCGAACTGACCAAGGAACTTCACGTTCCCAAACAGGCAACCGACGAGATAATCAAGCTCGGCATGCAGGCCGGCGAAATTGTTCGCGTTGAGGAGGACCTGTTCTATTCCAAAGAGCAGATCGAGGAGATAAAGAAGGGGATTGTTGCCAAGTTTGGCAACAAACATTTCGCGGCATCGGAGTTTAGGGATGCGTTTGGAAGCAGCCGCAGATACGTTATCCCCTTACTGGAGTATATGGACGCGGTCGGGTTCACGCTAAGGGTTGGAGATAAGAGAGTCGTAAGAAGTTAATCGTCATATAATGAGTTGTGGAACAACCCTCGAATGTTACGCCTCCTATTGTTCCGCCAGTAGTACCGACTACTATGGCTGGCTACTGCCGAGATTGAGGGCCGAACTGAAGCTAACCGCGCATCGCAAAAAGAAACAGTGCGACTCATGTCCAAGGTGATTGGCTTCTTTCCAAACTGGGAGAAATCCGACAACGCGTTTCAGGCCATTGGCATTCTTATCGCGATTGTTCTGGCGACCGCTATTCTTATGATCTTGAACCCAACCGGCATATTCTGGTTAAGCGCCTTAATCGGTGTTTTAGCGGGGCTTATCTTGGGCGCCCTTGTGACAGGGTTCATTTTGATGATCAAGGGTTTGCAGGGGAAGTAAGCGTCAATAATAAGGTTGTTCAGCCCAATAGTGAACGGCCGAACGCGCCTCCCGTCGCGGGCAAGAACCATCCAATAATGTTTACATTTTAGTAAGGGTAGATCCATACTAAGTGATGGGCTTTTTGAAAATCGGATTCAAGCTAATCAACCTGGTGCTGGCAGCGTTCCTCGCAACCGCTGCCCTCGGAACTCAAAAGACTATCTCTTTTTATTCCTCGGCCGGCACCGTGCCCCATGTGCTGAAGGCGCTGCGTGCCCGGACCGGAACGAAACTGATCTGCGACCCGGGGCTCGCTACCCAAGTTTTGATCATAGACGTGCAAGACGTTAGGGAAAGCGACCTACTCAACCGCATCGCAGAAACTCTCAAAGCCGAATGGCAAAACACCCGCGAGGGAAAACTCCTCATAAGGACGAAAGGGGTAATCAAAACACTGGCCCAGCACGAGAAAGACTTGCGCAAGAAAAACCTGCAAGATTTTGTCGATAAGGAAAAAATCAAAACCGCCGCTTTTTCAAATTACAACGACCAAACCGCCTCGCAAGCGTTTGCGCGAAAGCTTGATTGGGATTCGCCGGACCATCACAACAGGACTTACGAGGAATACGAGAAATTGCAGATCGATAATCCGGCAGGCCGTCTCCTAGAGAAAATTATCGCCGGACTTTCTGTTGACGATTTAGCGTCAATGGAGCCAACTGAACGGCTTGTATTTACAAATGACCCTACTCCCGCGCAGAAAGGTTTGCCGTTTACTGCGGCTTCGGCACTTGCGACTTTTGCAGACGAGCAAGCAACCTATGCTGAGACAGTCTCTACACAGAAGCCTCAGTATGTGCGCTTGGGCGAGAACAATTTTGGCATTTACTCCCCGGACCAGGAGCCCGTCCATCCTTACGGGCCATTAGCCTCCAACCCGCAGTATTTGTTCCTGGTCGTTAAGCGTGCAGGATATGAAAATCAATGGAGAAACTTTTTAGACGAGTACAGATTCACACTCTTCGTTTCAGATGGTAAGGGCCTATTACTCAGTCGTTCCGAAATGTCCACGCAGCTTCCAAACACGACGTCCAAACCTGATCCGAGCCTGTTGAAAGTCGATGGCAACATCGAGTTTTCGCCTTTAAGCCAAGAGTTGGCGCACGCAGTTACTAGGGCCTGGCAGCAGACACCCCAGCTCGTCCCGTTGAGTGATTCGGCCAAGGCAATCTTAAGAGCGCCGGACGTTCATGATCCGCTTGAAACTGCGGTCACTGACTGCTTCAAGAGCCTCGCTGAAAGTGAAAAGCTAAACTTGATCGCCAATCCTCCCGACTCGATGATGGAAGCAGCGGCAACGCTGGCAACACAGGCTGCCTCCGTCAAGAGATTTGTCCAGCTCACACACGAAATGGGACTCGACCTTAAATTGGATTCTGGCTGGCTCGAAGCAACTCCTACTTCACCGATTGATACGGCAAATTCTCAGGTCGATCGCTCCGTTCTTCGAAGACTTCTCGACAGAATCGACGAAGAGCACCGGCTAACGCTCGATAATCTTGCCACGTTCATTGCACATACGAACTGCACGTTTGAGCAGACGCTCGCCACACCTTATCTAGAGTTAGTTCATCCGAATTTCATGGTCGGCTTGGGCGATCGTAGCTCCTTTGATAGTCGAGCGATGAGAATATTCGGCCTCCTGACAGATGAGCAGAAGCAGACGCTCGCCGAAGGTCGGTCGCTAGTCTATGAAGGGTTGTCGCCGGATGTCCAGGAGCAGCTTACAGCTTTTCTTTATTGGGTGCAAAAGCCGCGGATGACGCTTAAAAATGGGGAGCTTGGATACTCACCAGATGCCCCGTTTTTGACTGGAGTGGCCCGCGATCCGACTGTGTGCGACGGGAACGGAATTCCCGGCGCGGCAACACTAGCTGGGTACCCAACAGACACTCAGATTGTCCTGGGCGCCAGAGACAACCCTAGCATGTCTAGAATAGATGAGCAAAATCCGGACGATTTGGGAAGGAACATTTGGGTTCGTAAGAACCGACCTGATGATGGGCCACAGAATATTCCAAGCAAGTTCTGGGTGGGCGTCAAAAGGCGCTGGAACTTACGCTTCACCTACTACCCGAACCTTTATTTCGAGATGCAACTGGACGACATCAACTACGATCCAAGCCTATCTCTTTCCTATGATCAATTGCCGAAGGGTTTTCGCGATAAGGTAGAAGCATCGGAAAGTAGTTATGGACCGCAGCCTGCGGTGCAATCCACATCTTCTCCTGCGGAAAATCCCCAATGATCGCACGCGGTCAGCGATGGCTCGGGGAGTCCATCGCATCGTCATGCCATCGCCGGCGGGATTGTAGTTATCCCCGGAGTTTTCAAGCTCGCGGTAAGCAAGAATCTGGGCGGGTTTAGGCTATCTGCTTCTGAAGGGGCTTTTTTTCGTGCGGTTGAATAATGTGCCGAGATACCACACCAAAAACTTGATCCAGAAGTAGAGGACGACGCACAGATATGCGATCCCAAACAACTTCAACAGCCAATATGGCCCCAACCCCGGCGGCCTTACAAAATGCGCCAACAGCATAAAAACAACAACTGGCGCCAAGCGCTTTGTGCGTTGGAGCCATTCGCTGATGTTGTTGGGCCGCAGCATTTATCCATTGTAGCAGCGTAGCCAAGCGGTACTCAACGAACTTGGTCGAACCGAAACCGCCTCGGGGAACCCGGCAAACGAAAAAAGGTTGTTCAGCTATTGGCTGAACAACCTCACAAGAGGGGAAACCCCTAAACTTACTTTACGCTGTCTGCGATAGCTCGGCGGATCATCGCATCGGCGATATCATCGCCGGTGGGATTGTACTTACCCGCCTCAATCATAGCCTTCACTTCAGCAATGCGGTCCTCACGGTCCGGCATGTTGATGACTTCTTTGGTGACCTTCGCAATGAGGGGGCCATCGGTGGGACGGGGAGAAGGCAGCATTTCGGGATCCAATTCCTGGATCTCTTCAACTACGGCCTTGCTCTGGCTTAAAACTTTCTGTACTTGTTCGTCTGATATTCGCATCTAAGTCTCCTTAGGACCGCGCTTCTCAGACAGGCATCCCGGCTTTCTCTCAACTCCACCCTCCAGCGAAGATTCGAGACCCATAGGCTTTGCGTGGTCGGAGTCGCCTCCGCCGTGCCCTTTTCTGTCGCTTACGCTACTGTCTATTTTGGTTGTCGGTAACTTTACTGGGAGTCTTTAGGGCCCCCAAGCATTTTTATTAGTTTTTTTACGAGGTTTTCTTTTTCCTCGGGTTTTTAAGCCGCCCAACCTCTCTTCCGCAACTCTCATGCCAAAGACGGGTTACCGGCCATTTTAAGATCGATAAAGTTTAAGGAACTCGTCTGCACATTGGGCATACCTTCAGCTTTTGGCCGTAAAGGTGTCCGCAGTGCGGGCAAACAACGTCGGCATTCTCAGGAACCTGCATGTCGGCTTCGTCCCAGTTTGCTCTTTCGTGGATTTCTTTGAGGAGATTTAGATCGTAAGGGTCTCGATACCGCCGTTCCCCGCTGCCCTTTAAGAGGGTCGCACCGAGATACATGAATGCGGCAAAGCTGAGAACCATGAAGGACACGCCCAAATAAGGCACACCCATAAAGACCGTACCGGCAATAAGGCTAACCATCACCACCGCAATGACTATTGCCCGTTGCTTCACGCCCATTAAGTTAATTGTAACAGGGTATGCGCGCCTTTCATGTCGGACGCATTCAAGAGTGTTAGCCCTTCAGAGCTTTCTCTTGCTAGCTTTGCGTCTTTGCGTGATCAATTCGGTTTGAATCTTCCGGATATTTTATATTGGTAGCGACTATGCCGCACCAGCCGCTGCCGTAACTCCGGTCATCAACCTCAGCAGGCTCTCCTCAGTCGCATCTTTCGCCGAGACCTCGCCCACAATTGTGCCATCCCGAACAACAAGGATCCGCGTGGCCAAACCTAACACCTCGGGCAGCTCGCTTGAGATCACGATCACCGCTTTGCCTTCATGGGCAAGGTCTCTTATGAGATCATGTATCTCCGACTTAGCGCCGACGTCCACACCACGCGTAGGTTCATCTAAAATCAAAACGTCACACTGGGCGGCAAGCCATTTCGCCAAAACCAGCTTCTGCTGGTTGCCTCCAGAAAGCCCCAGCGTTTCGGCTTCGGTTGAAGGCGCCTTTACGCGAAGTTTCTGGAAAAATGTAGCAGCAACAGCCTTTTCCTTTTTCTTATTCACCCAGCCCAGGGTTGAATCCTCAGGCAAGGTTGGAAGAGTGATATTCTCTCGCGAGTTCATGATGAGTACAAGGCCCTGACGCTTTCGGTCTTCCGGCACAAGGCCAAGTTTGTGCCTCATCATTTGGATCGGGTTCTTAGGTTTAACGAGTTCGCCTTTTAGTTTTAAGGTGCCGTGAGATGCCTTGTCCAGCCCAAAAATTGCCGTCGCGATCTCTGACCGGCCGCTCCCCACCAACCCCGCAAACCCTACAATTTCGCCCGCCTTTACGCTGAAGCTGACATCGTGAAACTTGCCCGGACTGGAGTAGTTCTCTACTTCAAGCTTTGTCTCGCCTACTGCGGCCGCTTCAAAGGATTTTGCCGATATTGCGCGGCCGATCATCATTTGAACCAGCGATTCCCGGTTCAGTTCAGAAATCGGCTTCGTGCCTATATGCTTGCCATCCCGCAGAACACTTACGGTATCGCAAAGCCTAAAAATTTCCTCCATTCGGTGCGAAACGTAGATGCAGGTGACGCCGGCTGCCTTTAGGTGCCCGATTTGGTCGAAAAGCACTTCCGCTTCGCGATTGGAAAGACTGCTCGTCGACTCATCGAAGATAACCACCTTCGCGCCCCGCGCCACGGCTCCGGCTATAAGCACAACTTGCTGCTGGCTAATGGGCAGGTCTCCCAGCTTGGTAGCCGGATCGATGTTGGAATGCACATTCGTTAGCCACTCCGTCGCATCCTTCCGCATTTGGGTGAAATTCACAAATGGCCCTATGTTCGGAATGCTTTCCATGGCCAGGTTCTCTTCAACGGTTAGGTTCTCAAAAGCGATAAGCTCCTGGTGGACAATACTCACCCCTGCATTGACGGCGTCCACCGGATTTCGAAAATGGACCTGTTCGCCAAAAAAATAAATCTCGCCTGAATCAGGCGTGATCAACCCCGCCAAGATCTTGCCGAGGGTGCTCTTACCTGCCCCGTTTTCCCCAACTAAGGCATGACATGAGCCTGGCTGAATGCTCAGGCTCACATCGTCAAGCGCGACAACACCCGGATAGGCCTTACGTATCCGCCGAACTTCTATCGCGGGCGTTGGCTCAGTCACTATAGGCCCTTCGCTATGTCTCCCGGATCTTTGGCCATCGCCAAATACTTCGCATCCACATCAAAGCCCCATAGCTTAAGTTGCTGGGCCCATTCCCCAAGATTGGACTTATCGACCTTGATCAGAGGCATTTTAATGACCGCCTCTGCTGGATCCTTTCCACTTACAAGCTTATCGTAAATGATGTGAACCGGCTTGTAACCCCACATATAGCAAGGCTGAGCAAGCAAAATCGGCGCGATTCCCCTATCCACATAAGCCAGTTCCGGCGGCAGCGCGTCCACGGCCACGATCTTCACCTTAGCCGGATCAAGGTCCGTAAGAAGGGTGGTCGCAAAAAGCGGCCAGCCGCCGATCATAGCCCAACCTTGAATCTGAGGATAGGCCTTCATTGTGTCCTGCACCTTCTGGGTGGCATCTTGCGGAGTCTCTTTAGCCATCGAAAAAGTCCCAACTACGGTCATGCCGGGGAACTTCGCCTTAGCCTCATCTTGGACGCCTTTAACGCGCTTTTGGAGGTT
>Ga0206906_1136_pt1 | contig 12484 bp, 12 predicted proteins | sample Alteio_BWOrgHeat_79_FD_152935 | JGI IMG/M metagenome (GOLD analysis project Ga0206906, IMG submission 152935) | Enriched cells from forest soil in Barre Woods Harvard Forest LTER site, Petersham, Massachusetts, United States -... | ecosystem: Environmental > Terrestrial > Soil > Temperate forest >...
ATAGAGGAATGATTACAAAAGTATTATTTAACAACTCTCATTTCTTAGAAACACTCTATGAACAAATCCGAACTCATTGATTCCGTTGCGAAAGCATCGGACCTTTCAAAGGCAGATTCAGTCCGCGCTCTTGACGCGATCGTCGATACTATCACGAAGTCCTTGAAAAAGGGCAATCCCGTGGCATTGGTCGGTTTTGGTACCTTCAAGGTATCGAAGCGTAATGCACGTATGGGTCGCAACCCCCAGACGGGCGCTGCGATCAAGATTGCTGCTCGCAAGGTACCCCGTTTCTCAGCTGGAAAATCTTTGAAAGACGCAGTTGCGAAATAAGGAAAACTTCTTGTTTCAATAAGCCTGTTTGCCTTAGCAAACAGGCTTTTTTATTCCCGATCACGTACCTGATGCACGACCACTTCCCCATTCTGAACGAATTTTATCCGTTTCCACTCAGGGTCGAGAACATTCAATTCACTGCCAGGCAGCGTCTTGAAAACGATATCATCGGATGATTTTCTTTTCGTATAGCGACGAATAACCGTATCGCAGCCGACCGTTACTCGCAAGAAAGACTCTTCATTATAGATCGTAATATAGGTTTGCGAATCTTTTGGAAAACGAAAGGAAGAATTTTCAGCGAGTGTATGTCCTGCCGAATCTAAACGAAGTCCCCCATGATCCGAAAATGTCAGTACTAATCCGGAGTCAATAACGCTTTCTTCGACAACCGGACGGAGCATGATCTGAAACCCTTCGCCACCTGAAAGATTTAAATATGTAGCAAGATCATATTGCGTCCAGGAAAGAGACGTCATCTGCACGACGGCACCAGGATGCATTTTGAATCCATAGAGATGAGATTCGGCATCGTTATGATCGGTAAAAATCCGGCAATCGACGGGATGCTGCGTTTCAACGGTAAAACGATACGGATTGCATCCGACCAGGATGAAAATAAACAGAGAGACAATATGAAATTTTCGCTTTACCAATTGACTAATTTTTCTAAAGCCCTGACTAACTCAGGCGTGTTGAGCCTGTCCTTCGGGCTGAAAGATACCCCGAAATAAAACGATCCGAAGGAAGTCGCCGTTTTGCTTCCATTCGGAATAAAGAGTTTCGGAAGAAAAGCACCCGAAGAGCCATTCGCATAGCCTAGTATCAAACCTACTGTCATGTCATGAAATGTATTTAACCGCAATCGGGCAGCAAGATTAATAAATGACGAAGGATAATAATTTGCTTCGATGAACGGCTCGAGCGTAAGATCCTCCGCAATAAGATACTGCCGATAACCGAACCGAAGCGGCAAAACGCTAAATGCGCCTTGAAAATATCCCAAAGCAAAAAATTTGAAGAGTGAAGTACCCGCCCAAAATTTTCCATCCCATATATCGAGCGGGAAATGCGCTGAGGCGATCTGTACACTGATTCCCGTAATCGGCAACTTGCCTATCGTTGTATCGAGAAGATTCGGATACCCAGCGAATGCATCGAGGAAATCAATATCAATGGCACTCAATTCTACAGCCGAATGCAGCATATCCTTCCATTCATGCTGAGTCTCCGATATTTTATTGACGAAATCCAGGGCGCTTACTCCGAGTCCTAAATAGGGTGTCGTTATCGACTTCGAATTCGCATTATTCGGATTAAATGGCTTCCAGGTAAATCCTGTTGCGAGACCCGCATACGCGCGGATGTTAAATCCACCGAATGAGCCAAATGTCAACTCGCTTCCTAAATTTACATAAGCCGATGGCAGCAAACTGATTCCGAAAAAAGGTGAAGCAAAAAGATACGGTGGTTTATCCCTGAACCAAAACCGTTTTCGGATATAAATATTCGCCCCGACACTCCAAAGGGAATTGATAGTGCTGTCATCCTGTGCAATGCTTTCATACGCATTCCAGCCAATAGTCCAATCCGGTGCTTCATTGAACCAATGCAGTTGATACTCAACGGGCATGATGCGAAACAGATGTCCCTTGAAGAAACTTGTAGGTTTCTTGGGAAGCAGGTTTTTCACTGAATCAGGAAGTTTATTTATCGAATCCTGAAGATGTCCTGGTAAAGATATACGCGAACTATCGGCAAGCGAATATACTCCTAAAAGACCAGGACCCAAACCGGCGTTAGACGAATTAGTAATTAATCCACCAAACTCAATACCCCCATATCGTAAGAACGCAGGATACTGTCGCTCATACGTCGAATCATAGGAAAGACTCTCGCGCGTAAGCCGAGTCGTACGTGAGGATGGGTACACCGTACCATTCTCGCCACCGCTACCAGGTGCATTACGAACGTTCTCGCGGATCAAGGAATCGCGAACGGTTATCGTATATGCATCCGTCTCGTACCGAGTTATACAACTCGATAACAGCGCCGATAAAAAGATTAATATGAGAAAATGCTTCATCGCGTTTTCGGTTTTGAAAAAACTTTTACGAATTCTACTCTGCGGCAACGTAACTGAAACGTTTCATCGCTTTCTCCGGGTTGACGAGCAACAGGCATTGTTCTGCCTTTTGAAACAACAACAAGAAGCTTTGAGGATATTCCGCGAGTTTTTAATTCCTTAGCAACGTAATTTGCGCGTCGCAGGGCAAGAGCAAAATTATATTCATCCGTCCCTAGCGAATCCGTATGTCCATATAATGTAACATGCTCTAACGTCGAAGAGCTATTCTCTATTGAACTTGCCAGCAAATTGAGCGAGTTTTGCCAGCGGTTATCTGTCTTTTGCCCCTTTTCATCGATAGTAAAATCGTAGGGATGTGAATCATCGTCAAATGGAAAATTAATCCGCAAGACCAACGTATCGGGGATTACAAGCGGCGGTACAGTGATGATGCTATCAAACTGATGACGGAGATCAATCCGATGCAGATCGTAAAATTTATCCTTCAGATCGGAGCCGACGTCATATTCCCTGCCCTTCTCGACATGAAAAGAATAATTACCATCCGTATCGGTAGGTTTTCGGGCGATCTCTTTATCTTTCTCCACATCCCTGACAAATACTTCCGGCAAAACCGTATCGCGTTTTTCGGGCATCTCAACTTTGCCATTTATTTGAACCGAATCAGGAGTATTCTTTTCGGGTATCTTCTCGATTTTCTTCTCCGGAGTTTTCTCGGCTATTTCTTTGAGGGGAATATATGTTCTGCGAACTACGAAAATATTACGCCCGCTATATTCCGCCGGTTGATCGGATGTGTAAAAAAATTGGGAATCACTTAATTGATAGGGAAATATCTCATCCGATTTCGTATTGATAGGAGATCCGATATTCTCTGCTTTTTTAAATTCCCCATTTTCTATTTCGGAAGAAAAAATATCATAGCCGCCGATTGTCTCATGGCCATCGGAAGAAAAATAAAGTTTTTTTCCATCAGATGAAAACGAAGGCGAAAGTTCATCGCACGGCGTATTTATTGCCGAAGGAATGGGCTTGGGTTCATCCCATTGACTATTTATCGATGCTCTTTTGCTCATCCATAGGTCAACGCCGCCATTTCCGCCAACTCTATCTGATGCGAAAACAATCATCAGTCCATCTTTTGATACAGCCGGCTGTCCATCGAAAGAAATCGGTTTATTCAAAACCGTCAATGAAGTTATATCTTGAAGATCGAATGATGCGCCGTTCGGCTTTAACTTTGCGCTAAAAATATCATAATCATTCGGATCATCATTCAATGCTTTTGCCGTAAAATATAATTTCTCATCTGCGGGGCAATAATCTGCTGCACCAATATCTTCAAATGAATTGGAAGCACCGATTTTGTTGAATGAATCGAAATGCAGTTCAGCCAACATTCTCGAAGAATAGATTCGCTGTCCTCCATCATCTTTTCGTTCAGCGCTTACAAGTGCAATATCATTGCCTAAGAATGCAATGGCATTATCGTTCGTATTCGAGTTTACCGGCGTGGGAAGCAAATCGATGTGATATTTAAAATTACCCGGTTGGATGTGAGCCGTATCTATTCCAATTGCTTTCGAAACCCCAGGTTTACATTCCGGGGGAGGAGGTGGCAAGCATTGCTGATGCGTTAAATCCGGTGGAGTTGCGCAGGAAATAATTCCCGAACAAATAAAAAAAAATATGTAAATTGGATATTTCAAAAGTATGCTAAGCGATTTTCTTCGTTACTATAGAAAAAATATCTTTTGTCCCGATTGTTTCCTGAGACCAAAATGGCTCGCCGAACTCAGCGCCAATGATCATCCCGTAATGCCGCGCGCGGGCTTCTATCCATTCATAAAATCCTTTTTGCGTAAGAAAAGTCTCACGGTCTTTGCTTTCTAATTTTTTACCGGAATCGCTGCGATCAAATTGCGATTGGTATGCTCGCATCGCCTTCATCCGCTCTTCGAACACTTCGGAAATATCAATGATGATCTTGGGTTCGAATGTATACGTCTGCATAAAATGCAGAACTAAAAGCGGGCGATGTGGCTCTTGCGGTTTTCCATTATTATCGCTCGTTTCAATTTTCTTCAGTCCGGCATAAAATGCTGCCTGATGCGCAAGCTCTGATGCTGCTTCGTGATCGGGATGACGCTCATACCGATGAGGCGTTAACATTATAGTAGGCCGTAGATGTCTAATATGTCGGATAAGTTCTATAACATTTTCTCTTGTTACCGGAATATTACCATCCGGCAATCCCATGTTGGCTCTATAATCGAGTTGCAAAATTTTCGTAGCCTCTTCGCTTTCTTTTGCGCGCAGTTCCGGCGTTCCCCGCGTCGAAAGTTCGCCATGAGTGAGATCGAGAATACCTGTTCGTTTCCCTGCACGCTTTGCCATGAGCATCGTACCGGCGCATGAAAGCTCGACATCATCGGGATGCGCCGCTATACCTAAAAGATCAATTATTGCTTCACTTTGTTTCATTGTCTTCTAACCTTTCGACTTTAAATTTATTTTTCCAAAAATAATAAAATGGCAAACCTGCCAAAACAAGAGCAAGTCCCGTTACACTCGAAATGATCGACTGAGTGCCTTCAGAATATCCATTAATATCTTTTACCAGTGTCACAACAACATACAAAGTTGCAAAGATCACAAAAATACCAGGCACAATTGGATAGCCAGGTACTTTAAAGGGTCTTTCACGATTGGGTTCTCGCTTACGCATAATAAAAACGCCGAGAGCCATTAACACATATAGTACCCAATTCACAAAAACATACATGTCGAGTATGAGACCGAATGAGCCTGAGAACAGAAGAATAAGCGCCCACAATCCTTGTATAGTAAGTGCCATATATGGTGTCTGAAATTTCGGATGGACACTTCCGGCGCTTGATGAAAAGACTTTGTCTTTCGCCATTGCATAATAGACTCGTGCATTGGTTAGAATAGAAGAGTTCGTCGTATCGAAAGTCGAAAGCATAATAAGTCCGGCAACTAATGCTCCTCCTGCTCCTCCGATAACGGCAGTTACCATTTCCGATGCAAGCCGGTCGTCGGGAACAGTTGCAAGTTTGCCGATTGGGAGAATATAAAGATAGGCAAGATTAATTATAACATAGAGAGAAATAAATATTACCGTTCCGAGTATCATTGCGCGCGGCAGGGTCTTAGCAGGGTCTTTTACTTCGCCGCCAATGTAAGCTACATTCCCCCATCCGTCATACGCCCAGAATGCCCCGGTGATAGCTGTACCAATTGCTCCGATAAGTGTCCATCCGGATAGAGAAGCGCCAGCATCAGTAATGCCGCTCCAATTTGCAAACGATCCGATATGCGAACCGGCAATAAATGCGACACCAGTTACAAGAAGTAAGGCGATAACTTTGGATGTAGTCGAAATACTTTGCAGCATTGCTCCGAGTTTAACACCTCGAATATTTATATAGGTAAGAATAATAATGATGACTCCGGCGATGGTTTTGCCGCCCATATTCGCAAATGGGAAAATGTCGCCCAAAAAAGGAAGATGCCACGGTATTTTCTCCCATGCCTCGCTTAAGTGCGGCAGCGTTACAAATTCACCGAAATATTTTGCAAAGATAATTGCAATTGCCGCGATAGCACCCGAACCGGCAATCATAAAATTTGCCCAGCCATAGAGAAAACTTGTTTTCTCGCCGTAGATCTCACGGAAGTACTCATAAAGTCCGCCTGTCCGGGGCATTTGCCCGGCTAATTCACATTGTGTCATTGCCCCCATCAATGTGATAACGCCTGTTACAACCCAAACAAGCAGCATAAGCGGCGCACTTCCCAATTGCTGCGCCATACTTACAGGAACGACGAAAATACCGGAGCCAACGACAGAACCGATGACGATTGCTGTCGTCGGATACAGAGTGAGAGCGCGTTTTAAGTGCGTCTGGGTTTGCATTATTGATTAGTAGCACGGACTTTACTCCGCGCGGACGGACTAAAGTCCGTCCCACTATACTATATAATATTATCGTATTTCAAAATTTACTTTCTCTACAGTCCATCGCGGACGGACATCGATCATATCGGGGTAGTCCCCGCTCGGCGCGCCAAAGCGGAATGGAATAACTGAGCCGGGATCGAATTTCCCGTCGCCATTGGCGCTTACCCATCCGCGAACGCGGTATTTACCACGCGGTACTTTCTCAAAAATATAGGCATGTTTGCCCAACGGCAAAGTTACGGTACGAAACGGCTGATCGTCCGAAGTCAACAATTGAATCGTGATTTTTATGGTCGAATCTCTTTTCACAGTCGAATCAGTGATCTCTCCGCTGATCGTGCCAAACTCACGTTCATCACCCGTAAAAAAATGAAATTGAAAAAGAGTATCTTTTGCTTTCGATGCAAACAAGTCGATCGGAGATTTTACTAATGTTCCTTTCAATGACAATCTATAGAATGTATTCGGAAGAAGAATATCTTTCGTTTTTAATCGCAGCTTATTTCCATCAATCCATTGATAAACTAATGATTGCTCTTTGCCCGTTGAATCCACCATGTGCATCCCCTGTTCGATCGCAGTTGTATCTATGGCATCGGTAAAACTTAGATGCATATCGAATGCCTGAGCAATTCCCTTTGAGCTATCGGAAAATTCGTATCCATTAAATTTTGGTGGAGGAAAAGTGTCGCGAAGTTTTGGAGCTGAGAACGTAATCGGGCGCGATGAATCGCTTACTTGATTCCCGGCAAAATCATGTGCAAGGGATTTTACGACATCAAGAATATATTTCCTATCATCAACCATCGGTTTTGCAAGAAGCAACGTAATTGTTCCGGGTTTCTTTTCGATATTATCGCGATATGCCGAGAGAATTGGAATGCTGCCCGTAATACTATCCTTAAAACTAAAACCCTCTGTTCTCACCGTTGCGCTATCCATTCCTTCACTGAACTTAGCGCGGATATGATAGACATCGATCGGATCGAAATCCTGAAGTTCGGGTTTTATGGAATCTGATTTTGGCGCCATGCGAATATGAACATCCGTTACTTCAGGCTTGGTGAGAATTACATCCTTATTCGACACCCCATATGCATCAATGCCGGGATCGAACACCTTATTGCGAAACTCATCGATAAGCGCAAAGATGCGATAGGAATGCCCTACCTTCATCGCCTTGAATTCGAATGCCCCCTTGCTCGATGGCTGAGTCAAAAAATCGGGGCGGGTCTTATCAAATCGAAGTGTGTCCAGCGAACGCTCGGTAATATCATATGCAAAGATCGAAATATTACTTAGATCGGTAGGAGCGCCGGCATTCAGCGGCGGCAGCATCGTGCCGGTAATATGTCCGGTATCGATAATGCTCCCTGTCGAAAAAACAATTTGTATCGGGTCCAGAAGTGGTGCTCCGCGTATCGTTTTAAGATCTTTGGTTACACTTATTACATACGTGGTATTTTCGCGTAGCTGCTCGGGAAGAACTACCGTAACTTCATCATAGCCTGACCAATTATATTTTACCGTTCCGCTTAGATATGGCGTTACCGAAAGCGCAGACATAAAACTACCTCGGTCAATATTTCTTTTGAAAATAAAATGCAGTTTTGTATCGCGCAGAACATTGAGTTGCCTCTGATGAGGCATAATGGTATCGAGCATAGGCGGAGTTTTATCTTGCGGTCCTCCGGGAGGTGGCTGAATGGAGGCGCAGCCGATAAGGCTCAGGAAAAGCAAAGAGAGTATATACCGGCTCATGCAGTATGAAGTGATTGGAAATACTCTGCTGTTTTTTTTAGTCCTTCATGGAAACTCACTTCCGGTTTCCATCCGAATAATTTCTCTATCTTCGCATACGAACAGACGCTGCGCTCAAGTTCGCCCTTACGGGCATGAGCATAGATGGCTTTTGCTTTACTATCGGAAAGTATCGTTGCAAGCATTGCAAAGAGATCATTTACTGATGTTTCTATACCTGTCGAAACATTGAATGTTTCGGAACCGACATTCTTTTCGATAGTTATGAGATGTGCGCGAACGACATCTCCTACATATAGATAATCACGAGTCTGTCCCCCATTCCCGAAGATCGTACACGTATGATCTTCTAAGAGCGCATTAATAAAGATAGAAACAACGCCTGCTTCGCCATGCGGATCTTGCCTGGGTCCGTAAACATTCGCATAACGAAAGACCGTATGCTGAAGTCCGTGGACTTTCCAATAGTAATTGAGATATAATTCGATGGAACGCTTTGCAACTCCATACGGAGATTCCGGTCGTGTCGGATGATTTTCATCTGCCGGATAATATTCCTGCTCTCCATAAATCGCGCCGCCCGTAGAAGCAAAGATGAATCGCTTTACTGTATGTTTGACGGAAGCTTCCAATAAATTTATCGAACCGATGATATTGGTCTCAGCATCAAAAATAGGGTCATCGACGCTTTTGCGAATATCCATCTGTGCGGCATGATGATTAATTATATCAAACTTATGCTCGGCAAAAAGAGTCTCGATCAGATTTTTATCCCGAATGTCGCCTTGAATAAATTGAGCACCCGGATTCAGGTTTTCGGTTTTACCCGACGATAGATTGTCTAAGACAATAACGGAATGCTTTGCTTTAACAAAGGCATCCGCAATTTGCGATCCGATAAACCCCGCTCCACCGGTGATGAGAATTTTCAAAATGAGTAAATTTATGAATTTGTAGGGATTCTAACATCTTTGAGGGCAAAAACTTCCCCGCCAAAACCTAACCTATCATGCCCGATGTGAGGAGTCCCCTGATAAATTGTAACACGTGAGAGTCTGCCAATCCTGAGGGGATTCCTCAATCGCCAAAAAGTCGCTACGCGAATTTCGGCTCCTTCGGAATGACATAATGCCTTAAAAAAGCTTTGCTATTCATTCTATTATTTCTGAAACTTCTTTCCCCTATTTTGGATTTGTATATAGAGGGAATTTTGGATAGCTATTGATTCATGAAAAGAGTTTTTATTCTTGGCTTTTTGCTGGTGTTTGCAAGTCTTGCGAATGCGCAATTTCGCGCCGGAACGGGAGTTGGGAACGACGAAAAACCTGCCAGCACGATAGATGCCATGTCCGGTCATGACGATGGTTTTTTCTCGCGTCTATTCGATCCAACCCGCTTTAATATGCAGCAAACGTATACGATGTCCTTCGTATCCGGTGGTGGGCAGTCAACCGGTCTGGGCGTTTTTACCAATACATTCGCATACCGAGCCTCTGATGTTCTCGCTATCTCTGCCGATGTTTCTGCAGTATATTCTCCATTCAGCACTCTCGGCTCCAAATTCCAGAATAGTCTTAATGGTATTTATTTATCCAGCGCTCGGCTCGATTGGAAATTGAGCGATAATTCATTTCTGATAGTTGAATATAATGCTATGCCCTATGGCTCATATTTCTCGCCTTTTGGATCATCGTATTATTCGCCATTCCCTTTTATGCGTTAACATTCAAAATAAACGCACTACTTGGCTAAATTTTCACTCCGAATTCCATTCATATCACGTTCAAAACGGAAAGGCAAAACCCGCTCCCAAAAAATCTCGTCTCTTTTTCTTTGGCTTATTTTATTTGGTGCGGCATCGGTCGTCACCCTTCTTGGATGGCAATTTATTAATCGCATGTGGGTGAAGCCACCTGTATCGAGCACTCGCGAAAGAAGTGATCTGCTCGTCAAAGCGGGGGAACATATTCAAGTAAATATTTTAAATGGTTCAGGTACAGCAAATGTTGCAAGAATTTTTACTGATTTTTTACGCGCAAGACAATTCGATGTCGTGGAGATGGCGAATTATAAAGAAAAAGACGTTGAACATACATTTATTATTGATAAAGTTTCCGATACTATCGCAGCGCAAAAGATCGCCTATGCGCTCGGTATCAGTTCGATGAGAATTTCACATGAACCGGATTCCAATGCATTTGTCGATGCGGCAGTCGTGATCGGCAAGGATTATTTAACCACGAGTCCAATGAAATAAACATACTACATGGCAAAAACAACAACAAAGAAAAAAACGATACTCAAGAAATCCCCCGCTAAGAAAACTACTCCAAAAAAATCCGTCGCAAAAAAACGTCCGGCTCCGAAACCCGAACCGGAATTTAATAAACTTATTGCCCTTGCCGCCGGCGAATATGCTCTTGAAAAGAAGGCGACTAATATTAAGATTTTGGATGTCCGGGACATCACATCCTTCACAGATTATTTTGTTATCGCTACCGGATCAAGTGATATGCAAGTCAAGGCAATTGCCGAAAACATTCTGACGAAACTTCGTGATAGCGGCGTTGCCCCATGGAAAAGCGAAGGCTGGGATACACTCAATTGGGTCATCGTTGATTTTGTTGACGTAGTCGTACATATTTTCACGGAAACAGCGCGAGAGTTCTACCATCTCGAACGTCTCTGGGCTGATGCTCCGACGGAGATTGTCGAAGATAAACCTATAGCGAAAAGAAAGAAATAAACAACGTCATTGCGAGGAAGTCCCGAAGGGACGACGAAGCAATCTACAGACTCAAATTGTACAGTAAGATTCAATATTTTAGATTGCTTCGTCGTCGCTGAAGCGACTCCTCGCAATGACATGATTTTTTAATAATTTTATATGCTCAATATCCATTTTCTCGGCGCGGCAGGGCAAGTAACCGGCTCGAAATATTTTATTTATTCATCGACATCAAGAGGCTTTTTGCTCGATTGCGGGTTATTTCAAGGACCGCCGGAGCTAAGTCAAATGAATCGCCTGCCATTGTCGATACCAATCGGTGCAATCGCCAATGTGCTTATTACTCATGCACATCTTGATCATGTCGGCTATTTACCCCACATTGTAAAGGACGGATATAACGGAAATATTTTTGCAACTGAACCTACAATTGAAATTGCCGGATACGTCCTTCGTGACTCAGCAAAATTGCAGGAAGAAGAAGCTTTGAATGCTAATAAACACGGCTGGTCGAAGCATAAACCCGCAATTCCTCTTTATACGTCCGAGGATGCCGAGCAGGCAATATCACTTTTTCAGCAAGTTCAAAGGTACAAGAAAAAAATCCTGCCGGATAATATTTCTGCTGAATATTTGAATGCGGGACATATTCTCGGATCCTGCTCCATCCGAATTGAAAAGCGATATGATAACGAGCAGAAACCGATAAGCATTTTATTTTCCGGTGATATTGGCAGAAGAACGCCGATCTATTTGAAGCCCAAAGATAATGCTCCCCAAGCTGATTATGTCGTTTGCGAATCAACTTATGGCGATAGACTACATAAAGCTGTCGATCCGAAAGACGAGCTACGCGATGTCGTTCTCGATGCCGTCAAGACAAAAAGCATGCTGGTGATCCCGGCGTTTGCCGTTGATCGCTCTCAGGAGCTTCTCTATTGTTTGAATGCCTTAATGCGCGATGGAGAAATTCCGATTCTCAATACCTATATCGATTCTCCGATGGCGACAGGGGTTACAGATATTTATAATAAATTTCCGGAGGAGCACATTGCAACGAAAGAAGAATTAAGTAGGCCGGATAACAATCCGCTCCTATTCAAGTCGCTGAAATTCACAAAGACGCCTGACGATTCAAAACGACTTAATAGTCTCGATGGTCCGGCAATCATCATTAGTGCAAGCGGTATGGCAACAGGAGGTCGCATTATGCATCATCTTACCAATCGCCTGCCTAAAACCGATACTATTGTGCTTCTTACCGGTTATCAGGCTGAAGGGACGCTTGGCAGAGTATTGCTCGAAGGGGCAAAACATGTCATGATTCATGGTGCACAAGTAGAGGTAAAGGCACGAGTAAAAACTTTGAACTCTTATAGCGGCCACGGTGATCAATCGGAAATTATGGATTGGCTAAAGACAATGCCAGCACCGCCAAAGAAAATATTTTTAACACATGGCGAGGATACTGCACGTCTTGCGTTAAAGGCAAAGATAGAAACTGACCTGAAATGGGAAGTTATCATGCCGCATTTAGGGCAGTCATTTGATCTCGAGAAAACCATTTAATGTGTTATTGCGAGAA
>Ga0206906_1138_pt1 | contig 12421 bp, 10 predicted proteins | sample Alteio_BWOrgHeat_79_FD_152935 | JGI IMG/M metagenome (GOLD analysis project Ga0206906, IMG submission 152935) | Enriched cells from forest soil in Barre Woods Harvard Forest LTER site, Petersham, Massachusetts, United States -... | ecosystem: Environmental > Terrestrial > Soil > Temperate forest >...
TTTTCCACTAACAATTAACAACAGGTATATTCTAAACTATGTAGTACCAGATTCCGTGTTAGCGATAATAATGGAACGTGAAATTTTTGAAACACAGTCGGAATTCTTCAAGGGTTGGGAGAAATCAAATTTTGACTTCAAAGCCGGACGAAGTAAAATTCCTTCTGCTCCGATCTGGATATGGAAGAAGGTTGAAGATGAAGAAAAATTATCTCTTGAACTTCAGGATGCGTGGCTTTTTACGGTTAGAAATCAGTTAAATGCTGGCAAAAAGTCGTCTAATAGGAAATATCATTTCCCTTCACTATATGAATTTGTTGTTGGTGAATCAAAGAGAAATAATTTACCGATGTATTACGAAGAAATTATTCCGTCAATCGGCGCAGGTTTTGGGAGTAGCGAACGTAATAAAGAAGTTGAGATAGCTGCTATAAAATATGCAACATCTTTTTTTGCTAAGGATGGCTGGGAAGTAATTTCAGTCGAGCAAGATAAAGTAGGGTATGATCTGAGATGTATTAAAGGGGAACAAGAGTATCATATAGAGGTGAAAGGAATTAGCGGGCCTGGGCAATCTTTTATAATAACAAAAAATGAAATAAGAATCGCGAAAGAAAATCCAATATGGAAAATTTTTATTGTAACAAATGCTCTTAGTATGCCTGAACATACTATCGTCGATGGGGGAAATTTTGATAAGGAGTTCGATCTCGATCCAATTTCTTATTTTGCAAGGAAGAAAAATCTCTGAAATTACTATTCTCAATTATTTTGTTATTGATATATGCATAATGAATTCACAATGATATTGGAGGAAGACGGTGGTTGGTTCATTGCCTACTCGCCCGAAATTCCAGGCGCTAATGGTCAGGGCAGGACAAAGGAAGAGGCTCGGAAAAGCCTTTCCGAGGCGATTGAATTGATTTTACACGATCGGCTTCACGATGCTCTTCTTACAGTGCCTGATGATGCTATAAAAGATGTAGTGATGGTCGGATGAAGCGCGAAGCGTTACTGAAACATCTTCGAAGGCATGGGTGCGTTCTCAAGCGCGAAGGTGGCTCTCACTCGCTCTGGATTAATCTTCAAAACGGCAAAATGGAAGCGGTTCCAAGGCATACCGAAGTTCCTGATTTGCTGGCAAAGAAAATCTGCAAAGGATTGGAAGTCCCAGTGGTTGGAAAGTAATAGGCTCAAAAAAAAAATCGACTACTTCGTTAGAAGAAAAACCTGCTTCACAAAACTTTCCCTCTCCGTATTCAGCCGCAAAAAATAATTTCCCGATGATAAATTCTTCGAACCGAGATCAAGATCGATATGATTCATATTCCCATCAAGCGAAAATTTCGAGACAAGCGAGCCGGTTTCCGAAATTAATTCTGCCGATTGAAGTCCGGGATTATCCGTATTGCTCCAAATATGCAAAACATCCCGCGCCGGATTTGGGAAAAGAGAGAATAAAGTCTGCGGATTTTCCTCGCTCGGCTTCACGCTAAGCGGCGCGCATAGTCCGAAGTAGTTGCACATGACTCTGCCGAGAAATTCAGTGTAATAATCGGGTATAGTAGGAAGATGTAAAACTACTTTGAAAGAATCTGTTTCGTAGGTAACGGCAATATCAATACTTGGATCGGGTGCAGGACGTAGAACAGGTTTTACTTTACCTGCGAGAATCCAAGTTCCAAAATTATCATCAGTTGGTTCGTAACTCCTATTTTTGACATCCATGCCTTCGGTAAAAGTGCCTGCAATACCACTTACAGATTGGATCCCAAAATTAACGGCATCAATTCCTACATCATCGATTCCAACAAAATGCCAAAAACCATTTGAATCTAAATGTAATTCATTTTCTCCAAGTAAACCGGGGTAATATTCAACATAGAGCTTTTTGTTAGATCTCAGATACAGTTTTAGATAGCTGGCATCTTGCAATGTTAATGGGTGCCCCCAAGATAAAATGGTAAAAACCGCCTCATAATTATTGATCGCCTCAGTAATCGTATCCGATACATCTATCGAATCAGTATAAAATTTTGCAAGAACGGAATCAGTGGATTTTGCAGCAGTGAGATTGCCGGGAGCGCAGACAAGAACCTTGGCGGATTGCGCCAGCGCAGATGAAGCAGAAAGGAGCGCGAGAAAAAGGAATAGCTTTTTCATGCTTTAGAGAACACAGCGGGGGCACGAAAGTTCTGATAAAATTTAAGAGACTAAAGGGCTGCAATCTATTAGGAGATTCCTCACATCGTTTTTTTCACTTCGTGAAAAAAATCTCCGTTCGGAATGACATGTAATCAACTTGTGCTGAGAGAACTTTTCCCCCGAAAACATCCTTCCATTACTTAAGTTGTGTAATATCCCGGATCTGCGACATCCGGTCACTCGAGAACGTGCAAAAGCCGAAATACAAAAAGCACTTTTCTTTTTTTTCCGTTAAAGGAATATTCGCTATTCCGGTCATTCTGTTTTGTTTATTTTCTAATTCCTATTCTCAGTGGACAAAAATATCTTCCGGCGCTTTTCCCGGTTTGCTTCCGAGCGGCGGAATGCTGTATTTTAAGAATGGAGTACTTTGGGGTGGTTATAAATCCGTATTATATTCTCTTGATACGGGCAAGACGTGGTCTACAAGCATTGCAACGCTTCCGAATATTACCGAAGCGGTGCAAAGTATTGATTTTTTCGATTCGCAGAATGGACTCGTCCGCACGAATAATTATATTTATATTACGACAAATGGCGGCACGACATGGAGCCAGCAATCCGCTCCTGGCGGTCAGGGGAGCAGATATACGGCATTTGTCGGATCGGCGAATGCAATCCTTAGTCTTGCTTCGCAGGGAGCATATCTCTCCGGCGATGGCGGCGTTACTTGGAACCTGACCTATAATGGTGCAACTCCGAATATTATCTCTTACCGAAGCGCCGGAACACTTGCGATCTTCGAAGGTAATCATATCGACGTTTCCCTAAATTCCGGGCAATCATGGACGGTAAAGCCTGTGAATAACTCGCTTTCCGATTCCTATAGTTTTATGTGGGATCCCTGCGATTCGAATACGCTCTATCTTGCCAATGAAGATTATTTCAGACGTGTCGAAAATTGGTCGGAAGTTTTTGTGACCACGGATAGAGGGACGACATGGATTTCCAAGATCCGGGAGCCATGGTCATACTTCAACGGAGCAATGGCAGTCTCGCAGGATGCCGCATATTTCATGACCGTATCGAATGGCATTTCGCGGACAACCGATTACGGAGCAACATGGTCGGGTATCGGAGGTCCGAATAATAATGCCGATTCCAGATGGCTTGTCGCTCTTACAAGCAACCTGCTTATTGGCGTCGATCAGAATGGAGATGTCTGGCGTACAGATAATAGCGGCGGTTTCGGCATAACAACAACCAGTCCGGTGTTTACTTTGCAGCCGCCGCATATGATCAGCACATGCCAGCGAGATACCTTTCAATTTATTGCGGCTTCCGCTCATTGCCATTCCTATACCATTACAAAAGCCTTTCTTTCAGGACCTGATACGCTGCTCTATACAATACATCCGCCAAAATATCCCGATCTTCTATCGAACGAGAGCAGCGATAGTATTCACATCGGATTTCATCCGAATCATCAATCAGGGTCGTATTATGATACGCTTCATATAAGCTGGCTCGATGCCGGCGGCAATCCGTTTGATTCCATATTCTTCATTCAGGAAACAGTTAACCCTGCCCCTGTTCAATTTACACTTATTCCTCCGATCGTTGTATTCGATACGGTTTCTCCATGCCATCCTCAAAGAAAAGATGCTCCGCTCACGATAAAAAATATCGGATGCGATTCCTTAAACATATCGTTCATCGGCAATCAGCTGCCGTTGCCATTCTCCATAGATTCTGTGAAGCTTCCTGTTATGCTGGCGCCGGATAGCACAATGACGGTTAAATATCATTTCACTCCAACTACTCCGGGTTTTTATAATACGAATGATCTCATTACTGCAGAGTGGAAAGGCGTACAGTTTATTCAACAAATACAGTTAAATGGCAGGGAGACAACTTCAGGTTTTGCCGGAGCCGGATTCGATACGCTCATTAATTTCGATACTGTTTCTGCCTGCAGTCCGAATCGCGATACGACCCTCACGGTAATGAATCTCGGCTGCGATACGATGCGAATACTCTCCGGTCCGGGAAATCTTGGCGCGGCATTTAGTTTGGATGCAATAACTTTTCCGGTCATCATTCCGCCTGGAGGTTCGGTAAAATTGCATTTGCATTTCCATCCGCCAAGTGTTGGATCATATTCTGTTTCGGCACCTTTTCTGAATGATTGGCTCAAATATAATGGCGAGCCGATGAATTTTACGTTTAGCGGAGTTAGCAGCAGATCGGCAGCTGCGCCTTTATTTGCCGATACCATTCTTAATTTTCGGAAAGTTTCGATTTGCAATCCGTTGAAGGATACATCGATTACTTTAAAGAATAGGTCCTGCGATACGCTGCGCATTAACTCGGGTCCCGGCGTGATCGATAGCAATTTCAGCACGGATAACATAACCTATCCGATCATCTTGTCTCCCGATAGTTTTATCGTCATCCATTTTCATTTTCATCCATCCATAATCGGGGAGGATACGTCCATTGTGATCTTTCGAACACTGCGTGAAGGAACAATACAAAATATTTCTTTAACGCTTGCCGGAGAAAGTTCACAAACCCTTGCAGGACCGATCGTAACAAGCGCAATATGTACTTTCGATACTATAACGACATGCTCGCCGGCAAAAGATACTTTAGTTGCTCTGACGAATCGCGGCTGTGATACTTTGCGAATTCTTTCCGGTCCGGGGATTCTTGGGATAGGATTCAGTATGGATCCTATGACTTATCCGATCAGTTTGCCGCCAGATAGTTCAGTCAACATACATTTTCATTTTACTCATTCAAGTATTGGAGCTTCCTCTATGCTTGCACATTTTGTAACCGATAGGGAAAATACTCTTGACTCGGTCGATCTGACTTTGAATGGATATACGATTTCCGGATCGAGTATTCTTTCATTGCAGACTCCAACAATTGCATTTGCTTCCGTATCTATTTGCTCGCAGGATTCTTCGGAAATAATTTATACGAATTCCGGCTGCGATACGCTCTTTGTTCAACCAAACGGAATGACTGGTGATCCCGATTTTCTCGGCGCTTCGGGTTCCGATCAAGCCGTATGGCCCGGAGATACGATTCATATAAAAATTCATTTTCTCCCACAGCAAAAGGGATTACGAAATGGTTTTTACACGCTCAGATATCACTCCCGTTTTGGAGCGACAAATGATACATTGATTCCGATTCAGGCAAATGTCATAAATGGAGCGAAGCAATTAACGCAATCGCTCGCGCAAATTAATTTTGGAACTGCAACGCTCTGCACTATGCCAGATACGATGATAACGTTGCATAATTTGGGCTGCGATACCCTTACTGTTTCAAGTATAGGCTGGCAAGGATCGGGTTTTATGACGGATGCAGTATTCCCGATAATTATTTCGCCGGGGAAAGATACGGTGATTCACATTTATTCCCAACTCGATACTTCGGGGAGCAAATTAAATTCGTCGGCAACGATTACCATTGTAAGTTCAAGCGATACGGCGCTGCCACCTGTTACTCTTGCGCGGGGATACTCATATCCGAAAATGTATCCTCTCCGATTACGTGCCGATAGCGCTGCTTACCGCGCCGGCGATACGGCACGAATTCATCTCATCGCCGATAGTCTTCCAACAAATCTTACACTCATTGAAGGAAGTCTTTCAGTGCAGGATACCGATATGATGACCTATCTATCGGCAAAAAGTCCCAATTTAATTCTCATGCAAGGAAATCAAATTACAATAACCGGAAATCCGATTCGCGACTCACTTGGCATTGTAGCCCAGTTCTATTATAAAATGTATCTTACAAAAGATAGTATAGCTTCTCTTTCACTTTCCGGCACTTCGTTTAATAGCGCCGATGCCGATTATGAAAAGTGTATTGCTTATCCCACTGCAACAAGAACAGATTCAGTCCTCTATTCCTTCGCCTGTGGTGATAAGTTGATACAAGCCGGAATGAATAATGATCTTGCCGCACAACTTGTCGGAGTCTATCCTAATCCCGCCCAGAATGAGATCAGCTTGGATATTATTACCCTCGAGACGACAGATTGCCAGATAACAATTTCTGATGAAAGCGGCAATACGCTAATTCGCAAAACAATAAATCATCCCAAAGGCAGAAGCGCAGCAACCATTGACCTCCATCAAATTTCCTCTGGTGCATATTTTGTGAAAGTTGATGTGGGAGCGTCGCATCTGAGTACGACATTTATTAAAGAGCGGTAATCTCAAAGGTGTCATTGCGAGGAGTCGCGTTAGCGACGACGAAGCAATCCCCTTAATTGTGGTAGAAACTAACGCGCTACAATCAATCAGGGGATTCCTCACATCGTTTTTTATCCTCGCATAAAAAATCTCAGTTCGGAATGACATATAATTCCACAGTGCGAGGTTCTTCGCTTCGCTCAGAATGACACTCTTAAACTTATGTTTTCAATTTCTTCTTCTTCGCTGCAGGAAAGAGCACATTATTGAGGATAAGCCTGTAGCCAGGGCTTTGTTTATGGAGGCGCAGATCGGTCGGAGGGTCGCCGACGCGATGAGTATAGTCTTCGGGATCGTGCCCGCCATAGAATGCGAAGAAGCCTCTGCCGTAGTTGGAATAGAGGTAGCGCACAAATTCCGTGCCCTGATTTTCGGCAAGGATCGTTACATTTTTCTTAATAAATTTCTTATGGAACATCGTCGTCTGCCCCATGAAACCTGTGATGACATTGACGTGATCCTGCGTTAGCATGGTTGGTACGGGATCGAATTTCGCACTGAAATCGAAAAGCGTGAAATAATCATTTTCCTTTGGTCCGATCTCCTCGGGCTGCACATCGATATCGGAATATTCATATATGAGGGGACTTGTGATAAGTGTAAAATTCTCGAAGGCAAAAGTTTTTTTGAAATCGAGCTTCGAAGCATAATCGACATCTATTGGATCTCCATCGAAAACGGCGTCGCAAATATCGGTATTCTCCGCCGAAAGCGCAATGTCATAACTATCGGTAGCCGAGCACATGGCAAACATGAATCCGCCGTTTGCGACATATTCTCTGATAGTCCGGGCAACGGCTTTTTTCATTTCGCTGACTTTAGCATAGCCGAGCTTCTTCGCCTCTGCTTCGAGCATCCGAACTTGCGCCTGATACCAGGGTTCGAAGCGCGACATACCGTAAAATTTTCCGTACTGACCGGTAAAATCTTCATGATGCAAATGCAGCCAGTCGTATTTCGAAAGTTTTCCGGCAAGGACCTCTTCATCCCATACTTTTTCGTAGGGTACTTCGGCGTAATCGAGCGCAAGCGTCACGGCGTCATCCCAGGGCTGAAAACCCGGCGGCACATAGACGGCAATTTTCGGTGCTTTTTCCAGACGCACAGCGTCCATATTTTTTTCTTCCGATTGTACAAGCGTATAAATAGATTGTGCACTCGAAGCATCCAATTTCTCGAAATTCACACCTCGAATGCGGCACTCTGCAGCAAGAATATCCTCATAATCCGCCATGAAACTTCCGCCCCGGTAATTGAGCATCCAATCGATCGTGATACCTTTGGTTAGTGCCCAAAACGTAATGCCATACGCTTTGAGATGATCGCTTTGCTCTAAATCCATAGGGATAAGAATTTTAGCCTGAGCAAATGCGGAAGATGCAATTGTAAGGAATAGAAATAGCGATAATAAAATTCTTTTCATAATTTTATTTACGGGAGAAGAGGAGATTTGATTCGAAATTGTCTGAACCTTGATTTTATGAGATTTTGAGATTAAGGAAGGTGAGATTCAAAATCTCAAAAATTGATTTAATCCCTTAAAGTCAAGGTTCAGATAGTTTTATTTCCCCAATTGCGATTGAATATAGGCAATCGCATCAGCGATCTGCTGATCACTCAAGACATCCTTTGCATAAAAAGCCATATCGCCCGTACCGAAGCGGACTGTTTGCGCTACGTTATTCATATCTTGCGCGGCCTTTACCATCGGAGGTCCGATTTTCTTGTCATTGATCGAATGACATGTTCCGCATGATTGCGAGAAAACGGTTTCGCCGGCTTTCGGATCGCCGGGCAACTTCATAATTGCTTTCACTACGGGCTTCACAAGTTTATCATTCGGAGGATCATCATTGAACGTTGGTTTTGCAACCCATTGAATTTTCAAATCGGAAGTCATCGCGCCCGGAGCTGAATTAATCGCTGCAAGGTATTCATTCAATCCATCGACTTCATCTGCACTTAAAGCATTACCCACAGTTGTAATATCGGCGCGATGCTGGAAGATAGCTGCGCAGAGCGAAGCACCATGCGCATTCTTCTTCAGATTATCGCCTTTATACATGCCATTCCAAGTAGAGGTACGGCCGGTAACTCCTGCAAGTGTATGGCCCTGTCTGATCTGATGATCTTGAGTTTTCGAGCTGCCGTCAGTATGGCAATTGGCACATGCAACTTTTCTTTTTCCCAGTGACGTATTATAATAAAGAAGCTGCCCTTTTTTTGCTTTATCATTTAGGGTTACTGAAGATGTTGTACCCGGCGTTGCCGGAGTAGTCTGCGTTGTTGTTGAGGTTTTGGTCGTATCGGTTGTTGCCGCAGGCTTTTCGTTTTTGCAACTCGTCAAAGAAAGTGCAGAAACCAAGATAAGGAGCACGAGGATCGGAATAAAACGAAATATTTTCATAAGTATATAATTTTTTTTAGAGTTCATCAATTGATTTTCGGGCAGCGAAGCCGCCTTCGATGGGATGCCAGGCGACGATCATTTTTTCGCCGAGCATATAACACAGATACACTTCCTCGTCGTTCGCCCTAATATGGGGGAAATCGATAAGTCCTTTATCCAAATCCTTTATTTCGATCCCGCGCTTATTAAGATCTTTGACAAGCACAACAAGACGCTCCATTTCCCCCGGAAAAACTTTTTGCCCATTGGGTCCCATACCTCCGAAGTATTGATGGCGATGAACATCATAGCCTTTAGCGTCAAGTTCTTTTTTTAAACGTACTATCTCTTCGACGATCGGAATAATCTTCGCAAGCTCTGTTTGTGCCTCGGGTAAAGTAAAATGTTTTGCGTAATGCATATTTCTCTTTCAAGGGGGTGGACTTTAGTCCACCCGTCAACTCCCGAACGGACTAAGAGTCCGTTCCACTCACTCCCTCATCTGCTTGTGAACATCGCCTTAAAAATATGTCCGGCAATGGCAGGATTTTCTTTCAATCTTCGAACGGAATATCCATACCAATCCGCGCCGAAGGGAACATAGACACGAAGCCTGTAACCTTCTGCGATTAATTGGCGGCGCATCGGCTCCGTTACACCAAGAAGCATTTGGAATTCATATTGTTCTCGTTTCAGACCGAGCGAATTGATAATGGATTTTGCCTCATCTATTAAGAAAGAGTCATGCGTTGCAATTCCGACATAGACTCCGTGCGACAAAGCAAGTTCCAAACATTTCAGGTAATTATTTCTGATCTCATCTTTCTTTTTGAATGCGATCTCTTCCGGTTCATTATAAATTCCTTTGCAGAGTCGGATATTCGTTACTCCGCCCGCAATTAATTTTTTTATATCGTCCTCCGTTCGGCGCATATAGGCTTGCAAAACGACTCCGATATTGAATTCGCTTCGGAGTTTTTCATAAAGACTGATCGTCTGGGTAGTATAAGGAGAATTTTCCATATCGAAGCGAACGAAATTATTTCCGTGCGTTTTCCCTGCACCTAAAATGATACGCACATTTTTTTCGCATTCGATCTCATCGAGGGCAAGACCTAACGAAGTGAGCTTAATAGAAAGATTTGAATCTATTTTTTCATGGGCAATTTTCCCCAGGACTTCGCAGGCGTAGCGTGTATTGATCGTTGCTTCGTGAAGGGATGTAATATATTCGCCAAGCACATCAACGGTTGCCATAGCACCTTCATTGTTCAATGCGCGGACTGTGTGGACCGCATCGGCAAGCGTATCGCCGGCAATATAGCGTGCACTGACCCTGCGAATGATTGGCTTCGGAATAATAGGCAGCGACCAGGCTATGAGCTTACTAAATAAATTCATTCTTATGGTTTGAGAAAATAAATGACGGGACGAATAGCATCTGCGAGTATAAGTGTTTGTTCGGCCAGCGGCATCGGAGTGGATATTCTGAATCCATTTTCCGCTCCCGCAATTGGCAGTTCGACGACAGTTTTTCCGGTAGTAAGTTCAAGTGTATAAAAAATACTTTTTGCCGGGACAATTGCCTGTGCAGAAAAACTCAAATGGAAATAAGCATATTTATTATTTATAGCGATCGGCGTAACGAGCGGATATGTAAAACGTCGTTGCCAGAGCTTAATTATATCATCAGCGTAAAATGCGTCTATGCCACTTTCGAGATTCGAGCCTGATCCATAAAATCCACTGGCAAGAACGAGCGGTCCGTTTGAACATACCTGCGTCGGTAAATACGTCAATTCGTGGTCGCTTAGTTTCTTTGCACTCCCGGTTTCAATACCGGAAAAAACGCCTATATGAATCGTGCGCATTTCACCTGCACTTGGCGAAAGAAGATATCCAAATGCAATCAGGTTTTTGTCTTTTCCACAGATCGAGAGATTCGAAATAATCCTTGTCTTTGGGAATCCTATTCTTGATTTAACTATACCTTCAGAATTGATACAAAGTATAGAATCAGTTGCACGATTGTAGATCGAATCCCCCCAGGCAAACGCGTCACCATCGAATGATATAGCGGCAATCAATAATTTCGACTTACTATCATAGATTATATTGTGGGGCGGGAAAACCGTTTGACATGACCAAGTCTTTTTTCCGGAAAGAAGATCAATTGCTATAATGCCGGTATCGGCTTCAGCGATAAGCGAATTTTTCGTAAGAATTGAATGTGGGTCGGATTCATCGAATTCTGAAGTCCGGTATTGCCAGATAATTTTTCCGGAATGATCGAGAGCATGAATATTTCCGTCGGAATGAATAGCATAAATTGCTTCACGATCAGCGAGTAATTGAATGATCGGTTTTTCGTTTGGTAATGCTGCGATTATTTGGGAAGTGCTTTCATTTCCGAAGATAATGTTATTTCCTTGTGCTATTGCATAAGTAAACTTTCCCGCGTTGGAAAGTGGGACAGGCGCAGAAGTCAACGACGGGGCAGCCGAATTCGTATCACCGACTGAAATGGAAGAAACGGTTGATGGCAATCCAATATCGGGAATAAAACGCGAGCCATCCATCCGAAAATCGTAGCTGGAAAATTGCTGTGGTGCTTCATCCTGCTTGGAGCAGGCGCAGAAAAAAAGCGAGAGAAATATGAATTGGTATCGGCGCACGTTAATATTATAGAGCGCCTTTAAACAATTTTTTTTATGAGTTGTTCGGCAATCTCAAATTTCTTCTCATCTCCTTTAGCACCGATTTGCGCTGCTTTTAGTATCTTATCTTGTTCTGCTCCGACGTTTCGTGCTCCAAGAATATGCGAATAAAGCTGCCGCTCCCATCCAAGCTGAGTGAGTGAAGCCACAATACAAAGCTCACGGGTCTTTGAATCTAAAACCGGACGCGATAATGTCTTTCCGTATCCTTCGATCATTGCCCATGCAGCAAGGTCCGGGCTTAAGCGAATCATTTCTTCACGTACACGTTCTGCATTAGCAGCATAAACCTTTTTATATAGTGCTGCCCCTTGGTCTAAATAAGTTTTATATTCCGTAATAATTTCTTTTTCGCTTTTTATATCACTTTCTCTGTGACCAAAAGTTTTTGATAGAGCACGAACCGATTCCAGAGCAGCAGGAAAACCGGCGAAAAGGTAATTTTGAAGAAAGACTTCATACAGTTCTTCCCGGGACACAGTTGTAGATGTTTTTATTTTTCGCAGTTCTTCTGTAAGTTCATTCCTAAACTCAGGACGAGTGGCAAGAGTGGAAGCGACGATAAGGGAAGTAGTGTGAGTATCGAGCATTACAATATTATTTCTCGTCCATTAGGATCGAGCGGCATTTTAAGCTCATCTAACACTGCTTGAGCTACTTCCAGAGGCTCTATTATCTTTCCGTTTTTATTCATTTTGCCGAGGTCTGCAATTGCCTGCTCTCTCGTTTTCCCGGTTTTGCTAATGATATTCGCAATACTTGCTTCTAGGATATTCGTCTTTACGAAACCTGGGCAGATCGTGGAGACTTTAATATTCGAACGTGATAATTCTTTTGCAATTGCACGCGATAAACCAATGAGAGCATGCTTCGATGCTGTATAAGCGGCT
>Ga0206906_1134_pt2 | contig 12333 bp, 13 predicted proteins | sample Alteio_BWOrgHeat_79_FD_152935 | JGI IMG/M metagenome (GOLD analysis project Ga0206906, IMG submission 152935) | Enriched cells from forest soil in Barre Woods Harvard Forest LTER site, Petersham, Massachusetts, United States -... | ecosystem: Environmental > Terrestrial > Soil > Temperate forest >...
GCAGCTCCAGCAGATGGAGCACAAGGCGCGCAAGGTCTTGTTCGAGCTCTGGGACGCCTGCTGGCGGAACTACGTGAAGAAGAGTTCCCGCGTGATCAACATCCTCCCGCCGCGCGTCGGCCGCCTGATCGACGCGGAGAAAACCGAGGCCGGCAAGGCGCGCCAGATCTGTGACTGGCTCGCCGGCTTGACCGACGGCATGATCGTGCGGACCTATCAGCGGCTCTTTGATCCGCAGTTTGGGAGTATCCGGGATTTGAGCTGAGCCAGAAGGTCGACTCCATCGCTTTAATCGAGGCGGCGGGGAACCGCAGCGGGATCTTGGGCGAGGTGAATCACTGCCAGCACTACGATAACGTCGCCCTCATTGGCGTAAAAGATTCCATCGGGAAACCGGCGGAGCAGGGCGCGATGAAAATGACGGTGGCGGAGTGGGAAGCCTTCAGGGAAAAGCCTGATCTGGCGTAGCACGGCGTCGGCTTCCTCAAGAAATTCCCGTCCGAGGCCGGGACGTTGAGTCTCATACCAGAGTGCCGCGGTGGTCAGCTCTTCCTCGGCGCGGATGCGCAGGAGGAGCGGGCGCTTCATAGCCGCCGTAAAATTCGCGCGCGGGCCTCGTCCCAGGGGATGATGCCAGCCGCCGGATTGGTCTGGTGCTCGGCATACCGGGCGTCGAGCAGACTCTGCTGGGCCTGCGTGACTGGCAGGGAGGCTTCGTCCCGCGCAACCTCATCCCACAAGCCCTCGATCAGCGCGAGTTTTTCGCCGGTCGAAAGGGTGGCGAGGGAGGGGATGGCTTCCTTGAGGCTCATGGGGACTAGAAATGGGCGGAGGATTGAAGATCCACTTAGGGTAGGATGTGGCGAGAGATACTGGAGTCAAATTCAGAGCTGAGCAGGGCAACCTTGGACTGCCCCTCGTTCCGCGAATGTCTCATATATCTTGTAACGCTAAGAACCGGCCTGATCTTTCAAATAATTTCCCACCTCTTTCAAAAACCGATTTTAGGTCTGAATGTTTAGCCAATCGCTAACTAAGAGCTTAAGCCTGACAATAGGTGGCAACACACCGCGACGAGTGATCGAGCTTAAAGCGTTTTCAGAAATTTTCGGTCCTCCAGCCAGTCACGAAAACGGGCGGGCCAGGTTCCGGACGGAGATTTGTTGGTGTCGCGCACACCGAAGCCATGTCCGGTTCCTGCATAGATATGGAGCTCGGCCATTACGCCGGCGCGTTTGCACTTGAGGTAGAATTCCGCGAGACCTTCGGAAATATTTTGGCGGTCTTCGGAGCCGCACGCGAGAAACGCTGGCGGCATGGCCTTGGTCACTTCGATGTCGGTGCGCGGGAGGCCGCCGGGATAGAGCAGGCCGAAGAAATCGGGGCGGGCGTCCAAGCGGTCGATGGGGTCGGTCGCATCGGGTGCACCCGCGCCCGGTCGGGCGGCCGCGAGGAGTGCGACTTCACCGCCCGCCGAAAAACCGATGATGCCGACGGCGGCGGGGTTGACGTTCCATTCGACCGCGCGCGATCGGACCAGGCGCAGGGCGCGCTGGGCGTCGGCGAGCGCGTGTTGATCCACCGTGTAGGGCGACTTGCCGGCGTCGAAGACATCGTCCTTGGCCAGGCGGTATTTCAGGACGAATGCGGCCACGCCGTGGCTGGCGAGCCACTGTCCGACATTGTAACCCTCATGCTGGATCGCGAGGCGCGCATGGCCGCCGCCGGGTGCGACGACGACCGCAGCTCCTGTGGCCTGGTCCCTCGGCGGAAGGTAGACGGTGAGCGTGGGATAGTTGATGCCGGAAACGTTCGAGCCGACCACTTTTTCTGGCAGGTCTTTTTTGTCCTCAAATCCGGGCGCGCCTGCCGGCCAGAGTGGGACGATCGTCGCGTCCCCGATTACCAGGGCTTTTGCTGGCGCGGCAGTCTTGGCGGGCGTGCCGGGCGGTGCGTCGGCGGCAAAGACGGAAGCGACGGTCAGGGTTAGGAAACCGGCCTTCGTGCCGTCAACGATGTCGTTGAGCGAATAGGCCGCGTCATCGGCCCAATCCATGATCTGGCATTCGACGCTCTTGAAGCTGTTCAGTTTTTCGCCGCCGTGCAGCGGTTGCGGGATCGCCGCGCCGCCGAAGACAAATTTCCGGACCTCCACCTGGGGATCGTAGAGAAAATGATTCGGCGGCGGGGTCTTGAACTCGCGGAAAAGTTTTTTGTATTTCAGCACACCGTCGAGCAGCGCGCGCGTCGCCTGCATGCCGCGCACGCCCGCCTCGCTTTCGTAGAGGGTGGCGGTGAGCAGGTGGAGTGTCTGCGCGTTGCCTTCAAAGCCGCCCCACTTCGCCATCAGCTCCTGCAGCGTGCGCTCGCCAGAATGGCCGAACGGCGGGTGCCCGAGGTCATGGGCGAGGCACACGCCCTCGACGAGGTCGCTATCGATGTAAAAATCCTCCGCCAGCGCGCCCTTTTGCGTGCGCAGGAACTGGCAGATCGAGCGGCCGATCTGCGCGACCTCCATGGAATGCGTCAGGCGCGTGCGATAGAAATCGTATTCGCCCGACAGGAAAACCTGGGTCTTCGACTGGAGCTTGCGGAAGGCGTGCGCGTGGATGATCCGGTCGCGGTCGATCTGGAACGAAGTCCGGTAATCCGCCTTGCGCGGGGTGCCCTGGGTTTCGCTGTCGAAGGCGTGGTAGAAGCGGTTCGGCATGGGGATTCGCTTCGACACGAAAGCCAACCCCCGCACGATGCAATCCCACATTATGTCCATCTGCGGTGCACGGGTTGTTTTTAGCCTCATTTCAGAAACGCACTGTAGCCGGGGTCGCTGACCCGGTCCGGACCGGGGTCAGCGACCCCGGCTACAACAAAACACGTAACCACATTATGCCTCATGTCATTTTCGCCACGGCTTTCGGTCCCTGCGGGCTCGCGTGGAACGAAACCGGCCTCACGGGTTTCGTGCTGCCCGATGTCGACGAGACCCGGCTGAAGCGACGGCTCGCGGGCCGCGATCCGAACGCCGGCACGGCGATCGCGCCCGAAAATGCGCCGCCCTGGGTGCAGGAAATCATCGCCCGCGTGCAGCAGCACCTCGCCGGTGACCTGCAGGATTTCGCCGGACTGCGCTACGACTTTGCCAGTGCCACCGCCTTTCAACGCCAGGTCTACGAGTTCGCGCTCACCGTGAAGCCCGGTCACACGCGAACCTACGGCGACGTGGCCCACGCGCTCGGTTTGCCGCCCGGTGGCGCACGCTCGGTCGGCACCGCGCTCGGCGAAAACCGCTGGCCGCTGCTGGTCCCCTGCCATCGCTTCATCGGCGCCAGCGGCAAGATGACTGGATTTTCCGCCCCCGGCGGCATCCAGACCAAAATCCGCCTGCTCGCGCTGGAAGGCGCGCAGCTTCTCTCCGAATAGTCATTCCCGGGGATCCCCGCGATTTCGGCATGGTTTCACACAGAGGCACAGAGCACACAGAGTAATCTATTTGATCGGTCTCTGTGTCCTCTGTGCCTCTGTGTGAAAATTCCGATTCCTTGTCATAAATAGCTTCGGGGTTGTTTCGCTGCGGACTCTGCATAGCTTCTGCACCAACAAAAACCTGCCATGCCCGTACAAAAAAACCATGCGCGCCATCGCCAAGCTCAAGCCGGGCGTCGGACTGCAACTCATCGAAGCCCCGGTCCCCGTGCCCGGGATCAACGACGTCCTGATCAAGATCAAGAAGACGTCCATCTGCGGCACCGACGTCCACATCTACAACTGGGACGCGTGGGCCGAGAAGACCATCAAGACGCCGATGATCATCGGCCACGAGTTCGTCGGCGTCATCGAGGAGATCGGCGCCAACGTCCAGGGCTTCAGCAAGGGAGACCTCGTCGACGGCGAAGGCCACATCGTCTGCGGCCAATGCCGCAACTGTCTCGCGGGCCGGCGGCATCTCTGCAAGGACACGAAGGGCGTCGGCGTGAATCGCGACGGCGCGTTCGCCGAATATCTCTGCATTCCGGCGAGCAACGCCGTCCATGTGGATCCGGCCATTCCGCTCGATGTGCTGTCGTGCTTTGATCCGCTGGGCAACGCGACCCATACCACGCTGCAGTTCGATCTCATCGGCGAGGACGTGCTGATCACGGGCGCGGGTCCGATCGGCTGCATGGCCGCGGCCATCGCCAAGCAGGTCGGCGGGCGTCACATCGTGGTCACCGACGTGAACGTCGACCGTCTCGCGCTCGCGAAAAAAATGGGCGCGACCCGCGTGGTGGATGTTTCGAGGGAAAAATTGCCCGATGTGCAGCAAGAGCTCGGCATGAAGGAAGGCTTCGACGTCGGACTTGAGATGTCGGGCAATCCCCGCGCGCTGAGCGACATGATCGACAACATGGCGCACGGTGGACGCATCGCGCTCCTCGGCATCATGCCGGGCGCGGCGGCGGTGGACTGGAACAAGGTTGTCTTCAACATGCTCACGATCCGCGGCATCTATGGCCGGGAAATGTATGAGACATGGTACAAGATGACCGCGCTGATCCAGAGCGGACTCGATATCTCGCCGGTCATCACGCACCGCTTCGCCTTCACGGATTTCCAGCAAGGCTTCGACCTGATGCGCTCGGGCAAGAGCGGGAAGATCATCCTGAACTGGAGCTGAGCATGACTCCTGGCTATCTCGCCCATCTGCAAAAACTCCTCGGTGAAATCGAGCGTGCCGGGCTCTACAAGCGCGAGCGCATCATCGCCACGCCGCAACGCGCGCACATCGAGGTGACCGGCGGCCGGCAGGTGCTGAATTTTTGCGCCAACAATTACCTCGGGCTCGCGGACAATCCCGAGATTATCCGCGCCGCCCATGCCGCGTTGGATCGCTGGGGCTACGGCCTGTCATCGGTGCGCTTTATTTGCGGCACGCAGGAGATTCACAAGGAACTCGAGGCCAAGCTCAGCAGTTTCCTCGGCACGGATGACACCCTGCTCTACTCCTCCTGCTTCGACGCCAACGGCGGCGTGTTCGAAACGCTCCTCACCGCCGAGGACGCCGTGATCAGCGACGAGCTGAACCATGCGTCGATCATTGACGGCATCCGTCTCTGCAAGGCCCAGCGCTATCGCTACAAGAACTGCAACCTCGCCGATCTCGAGGCGCAGCTGCAGGCCGCCGATGCCGCGAAGGCGCGCTTCAAGCTCATCGTGACCGATGGCGTGTTCTCGATGGATGGCTTCATCGCGCCGTTGAAGGAGATTTGCGACCTGGCCGACAAATACAACGCGCTCGTGATGATCGACGACAGCCACGCCGTCGGCTTCATGGGCAAAACCGGCCGCGGCACGCATGAGCACTGCGGCGTGGTGGGCCGGATCGACATCATCTCCGGCACGCTCGGCAAAGCGCTCGGCGGCGCGAGTGGCGGTTATCTCAGCGGCAAAAAGGAGATCATCGATCTCCTGCGCCAGCGTTCGCGGCCCTATTTGTTTTCCAATACGCTCGCGCCCGTCATCGCCGCCGCCTCGGTGACGACCCTGGACCTCATCACGCGCTCGACGGCGTTGCGCGACAAGCTCGAGGAGAACACGCGTTTCTTCCGGGCTGGTCTCACCGCAGCCGGCCTGACGATCAAGCCCGGGATTCATCCGATCGTGCCCGTAATGCTGGGCGACGCCGCCCTGTCACAGAAATTCGCCGCGCTCATGCTGGAGCAAGGCGTGTACGTAATCGGGTTTTTCTTTCCCGTCGTCCCGCAGGGCGCCGCGCGCATCCGCACGCAGGTCAGCGCCGCGCACAGCCGCGCGGACCTGGAGTTTGCGATCGGCGCTTTTGCGGCGGTGAAGAAGCAGTTGGGGCTTTAGTGGGTTGGTTTGCCGCGGTTTATTGTTTCACACAGAGGCGCGGAGGCGCAGAGAAATCACAGGCGAGGGATTGGGTTCCGATCAATTCCCCCGGATCGTCCTCTGCGTCTCCGCGCCTCTGCGTGAACCGGTTTGAAATCGCCGTTTTCCGGTGGCCACGAGCCGGCTTGCAGCGAGCGGGAAACTCCGGCCAACTGGTGATCCATCATTCGCCCCACGCATCGCCTGCAAGCAGGCTCCTACATGAAAGCCACCCTCTCGCCTTCCGTTCGCCGCCATCTGGAAAAAACCGCGCGCGCTGCCGCCAAATCGGCCTATGCGCCTTACTCGAAATTCCGGGTCGGCGCCGCCGTGCTCGCGGGCTCGGGGAAAATTTATGCCGGTTGCAATGTCGAGAACGCGTCCTACGGACTGTGCAATTGCGCCGAGCGCACCGCGATTTTTACCGCGGCGACGGCGGGCGAACGAAAGCTGAGAGCGGTCATGGTCTACACGCCGACGCGCCTGCCGACGATGCCCTGCGGCGCGTGTCGCCAGGTGATCAATGAGTTTGGTCCGGACGCTCTCGTCAGCGCCATCTGCGATTCCGCAGCGCGCATCGACACCACCCTGCCCGCCCTGCTGCCCGCAGCCTTTGGGCCGGCCGATCTTAAATAAGCCCCCTTCCATTTTTCCCTTCGTCTCATGAAATCCCTTCCCGCCTGCGTCGCACTGCTGTTCGTTCCCCTCGCACTGTTGGCCGCCGAGCCGGCGCATCCGATCGTCGGCGTCGACCGGTCCTATATGGATCTCACGGTCTCGCCCTGCAAAGATTTCTACGGCTATGCTTGTGGCGGCTTCGACAAGGTGCCGATTCCGGGAGAATACGCTGGCTACGGAGTGAACCAGGAGATCGACGAGCGAAATTTCGCCATCCTGAAGGACATCCTGGAAACGTCCGCCCGGACCAGCGGACCCCACGGCACCGTCGCGCAGCGCGTGGGCGATTTCTACGCGTCGGGCATGGACGAGGCGACGATTGAACGCGAAGGGCTCAAGCCGCTGGCGCCCTGGTTCGCTGAAATCGCCGCAATCAAGTCTCCCGCTGATCTCATCAAGACCATTGGTCACTTCCAAGCCGAGGGACTCGACGCCGCCTTCGGCTTCGGCGCGCAGATTGACGACAAGGACACGACCGCGATGATCGCCGGTTTCGGCCAGGGCGGGATCGGCCTGCCGGAACGCGACTACTATTTCCGCGAGGGCCCGGAGGCCGAGGATACGCGCAAGGCCTATGTCGCGCACGTCGCGCGCATGTTCGTGCTGGCGGGTGACACACCGGCGGACGCCGCCCGCGAAGCCGATGCGGTGATGGCACTGGAAACCAAATTGGCCAAGGCCTCACGCACGCTGGTCGAGCGCCGTGACCCGGAAAAAAATTACAACAAGTTCGAGCGTTCCGCCCTGAACAAACTCGCGCCGGATTTTGGGTGGGAGACCTTCCTGGCGCAGCTGGATTTTCCGGCGACGGAAAAAACCGTCCTCGTCGGCCAGCCGGAGTTTTTCACGGCGCTGGGCGGCCTGATGCAGTCGGAGCCGCTCGAGACCTGGCGCAGCTATCTGCGCTGGCATCTGCTTCACCAGACGGCGAACTACCTCGGCCATGATTTTGTCGAGGAGCGCTTCGCCTTCTACGGCAAAAAACTTTCCGGCACCACCGAGCTGCGCCCGCGCTGGAAGCGCGTGATGGCCGCCGCGGACAGTGCGCTCGGGGAGGACCTTGGCCAGCTGTACGTGCAGCGCGCCTTCAGTCCCGCCGCCAAGGCGCGCGCGATGGAGATGGTGAAGTTTCACCTCGAGGCGATGCGCGCGCGCATTCGCGCCGCCGTGTGGATGAGCGAGGCCACCAAGGCCCAAGCCTACAAGAAAATCGACACCATGCACAGCAAGGTCGGCTACCCCGACAAGTGGCGCGATTACAGTCATCTCGAAATTTCCCGCCAAGCCTACGTCCTGAACGTCCTCGCCGGCGCCGCCTTCGAGAACCGCCGCGAGCTGGCCAAGCTCGGCAAGCCCGTCGATCGCGACGAGTGGAACATGACGCCCCAGACCAACAACGCGTACTATGAGCCGACGCTGAATGAAATGTGCTTTCCCGCGGGCATCCTGCAGCCGCCGTTCTTCGACGAGAAAGCCGATGATGCGACGAACTACGGCGCCCTCGCTTCCACCATCGGCCACGAGCTCACGCACGGCTTTGATGACCAGGGCCGGCAATACGATTCCGACGGCAACCTGAAAAATTGGTGGACCGAGGCGGATGCCAAGGGCTTCCAGTCGCGCGCCGAGCGGGTGGCGCAGCAATACGACGCGTTTGAAGTGCTGCCCGGCCTCCACATCAACGGCCACCAGACGCTCGGCGAAAACATCGCTGACGTCGGCGGCCTGCGTGTTTCCTACGAGGCGTTCAAGCTCGCGACGAAGAACAAGCAGCTCGAACCCGCCGATGGATTCACGCCCGACCAGCGCTTCTTCATCGCGTTCGCCCAGGGCTGGCGGACGAATCAGCGTCCCGAGTCGGTGCGCCTCGGCGTGCAGAGCGACGTGCACAGTCCCATCCGCTGGCGCGTGCTCGGGCCGGTCGCCAATTTCCCGGAATTCCGCGCGGCGTTCGGCTGCACGGAGCCGACGGAAACGTGGCCGCCGATCTGGTGATGTGGCGGCGGTCATAGACCGCCGCTACAACATGATCGGACCACTCATCCGCCAGTCAGAAAATCGCGCACGGCCCCCACGACCTGGTCACGGGCGACTTCGCGTTCGCTGCGCTCGGTGAGGTCGCGGATTTTGACCACGCCTTTGGCGAGCTCGTCTCCACCGTAAATCAGCGCGAGTTTGGCGCCCGTCTCGGCGGCAGCCTTGAACTGCTTGCCGAACGCCAGCTCCTTCATCGGGTAGTCCACGCGAAAGCCCGCAGCGCGAAGCGCCTGGATATCCGCGAACGCCGCCCGACGCTCGGCCTCGCCGCCGATGACACAATAGACATCAGGCGCCTGCACAAATGCCGGCTGCAGTCCGCGCTGCTCAAGCAGCAGCGCGAAGGTCATGTCCCCAATGGCAAAACCCACCGCCGGCAACGCCGGGCCGCCGAGCTTTTCCACCAGGTCGTCATAGCGTCCACCGCCCGCCAGCGCGCGCAGCTCGCCTTTGCGGTCGAAGGCCTCGAAGACAAAACCCGTGTAATAGGCCAGGCCGCGCACCACGCCGAGGTCGACCTCGATCAGCCGGGAAAGCCCCATCGCATCCAAGCCGCCGAGCAGTTTCCGCCAGTCGGCGAGCCGGACCGTGAGTTTTTCGCTGCGGAATTCCGCCAGCGTGCTCTCGAGCACGGCGAGCGACTTGATTTGCAGGAACGCCAGGATCTTCGCCTTGAGCGCGCCCTCGAGCGCGCCGAATTTCTCGCTGTAAGCCGTGAAGGCGTCGTCGCCCATTTTCTCGTACTTGTCGATGACTCCGAGTACGGCCCGGGCGCGCGGTTCGTCGAGTCCAAGGGCCTCGAGATAATAAAACCACAGGTTGCGGTCGCTGAGCCGCACGTAGAAATCCTGTTCCGTCAGCCCGAAGGCGCCGAGGCATTGGGTCAGGAGCGCGATCAGCTCAATTTCCGCCTCGGGTCCGGCCTCGCCAAAGATGTCGGCGTTGAGCTGGGAAAAACACCGACCCCGGCCCTTCTGCATGCGTTCGTAGCGGTAGAACTCGGCGATGCTGAACCATTTGATCGGGCGCTTGAGGGTGCTCGCCTTCTCTCCAACGAGGCGGCACACCGTCGGCGTCATCTCCGGGCGCAGGGCCACCTCGCGTCCGCCCTTGTCCGTAAAACTGAAAAGCTGGCCCTCAATCTCGTCGCCCGACTTGGCCCGGTAAAGGTCCAGCGGCTCGAGCACCGGCGCATCATACTCGGAGAAGCCGAAGGTGGTGGCAGTCTGGCGCCAAAGACGGAAAATATGATTCCGCCGCGCAAAATCCTCGGGATAAAACTCGCGGAAGCCGGGCAGGGTCTGAAACGTGGCCATTTAAGCCGAAACGTTGCGAAGGCCGCCCGCGCAGGGCGAATCTAAATTAACCTGTAGCGGCGGCCTAGGAACGCCGAACTCGGAACGGCGGTCATAGACCGCCGCTACAACAATCGATCTCACACCAGCTTGGTGAGATCGATCTTGGCGAGCTGCTGCTTGAGAATCTTGCCCGACTTGAACTTCACGACCGCGCGTTGCGGGATGATCACCTCGGCCTCGGGCTTGTTGGGATTGCGGCCGATGCGCTGCTTGCGCACCTGGACCTCGAGCACGCCGAAATTGCGGAGCTCCACATTCCGGCCGGCGGCGAGGGCGTTTTGAATGATGTCCAGCGTGCGCTGAACCGTTTCGACGACCTGCTTCTGCGGGAAGTTGGTCTTCTTGTAAATTTCCAGCACGATTTCGCGCTTGGTCAGATTGGTGGACATGGGGGCATTCTCCTTTTTGGTGAATTTTCCTAAGTCTTTGTTAACGCTGAGCTATTTTTAAGTTACTTGCACTTTACCGAGTCCGTCAACCCATTATGCCCCGAGACTTTTCGGAACTACATGCAACTGCAACCAACACATGCGGGCAAAGCGCACAGATGCCTTAATGAGACAATGGTTCCCGGGTATATCTGCTTAGTGGAATAACCGGCCTTTCCGACCGATGCCCGATCCCCTCGAAATCAACTCCATGTTTGGCCGGGTGGCCCGGCGTTATGACCTGGCCAACCGGCTGCTCAGCGGCGGCCTGGATGTGTGGTGGCGGCAGCGCCTGGTGGGCGCCGTGCGCCGGCAGCACCCCCGGGAAATCCTCGATCTCGCCACGGGGAGCGGCGATGTCGCGTTCGCGCTCGCCCGCGGATTGCCCGGCGAGCCGCTCATCACCGGCATGGACTTCTGCCAACCCATGCTCGACGAAGCCGAGCGCAAGAAAAACGCCGCGCCGGCCAGCCGCTATTCACGCGTGTCATTTCGTCAGGGGGACGGCCTGGCCCTGCCCGTCGCCGACGGAGCGGTGGACGCCGTGACGATCTCATTCGGACTCCGCAACATGGCGGACCGACCCAAGGCGCTGGCCGAAATGCGGCGGGTGCTCCGGCCCGGCGGCCGGCTTTACGTCCTGGAATTTTCCCAACCTCAGCCTTGGTTTCGGCCGTTCTACTACTTTTACATCCGGCATATTTCCCCGCGCATCGCCGGCTGGCTAACCGGCGAGCCGTCAGCGTATGAATATCTTTGCAGCTCCATCCAACAGTTTCCCGACCGGTCGGGTCTCGCCGACGAATTGCGGGCCGCCGGGTTCAGCCAGGTTGTCGACTCAGGCCTGACCTTCGGGGTGGTCGCGCTTCACGAAGCGGCCCGGTAGGCGTCGAGTGCTTTTGCCAGTGGTAGGGCGCGTCATCCCTAACGCGCCGGTGCGACGCGGTCGGAGCCAAACGCGGCGGGTTAGGGATAACCCGCCCTACCTTCACCCAAACGACTTGCCGCAACCGCAGGTGCTTTGGGCGTTGGGATTCTTGATCTCAAAGCCCTTGCCGTGCAGGCCGTCGTCAAAATCGATCGCTGAGCCCTGCAGGTAGGCAAGACTCGTCGGATCAACGAGAATCCCCACGCCTTCGCTCTCGATCGCGGCGTCACCCTCCTTCTGCTCGTCAAAGGACATCCCGTACTGAAAGCCGGAACAGCCGCCGGACTCGACAAATACCCGCAGGCGCTTCGTCGGGGCATTGAGCCCGGCGTGCATGGTCCGCACCTGCTGGGCGGCGCGCGGCGTAAGACTGATCATGGCGGCAAGGTAGGCCCGCGCCCGGCACTGTCAAATGTCTGCCGTTCAAATCCCATGCCAAAGATAATTTGCACACTTGCAAGCGTCCGGCCCCTGCTTCTTTGTAAACGACGTGGCGTCCATCAAACACGTTTTCAACGAGATTCACTACGAGATGATTCATAAGGTCGCCGAGGGCGGCATGGGCGTCGTGTACGAGGCCTTCCAGCGCGGGGCCGGCAATTTCAAGAAGGTCGTCGCGGTGAAACTCATCCGCGAGGAATACTCCGCCATCGAGGAGTTTCAAAAGAACTTCATTGGTGAGGCCCGGCTCGTGGCCGACCTGATCCATACCAACATTCTCCAGACCTATAATCTCGGCCAGGTCGGCGGGCAATATTTCATGGTGATGGAGTTCGTGCGCGGCGTAAACCTGGAGCAGCTGCTCGAGCGCCACCGCGCCCTCCGCCGGACCATGCCGGTCGACATTGCCGCCTTCATCGTCTCCCGCATCGCCCGCGGGCTCAGCTACGCCCATCAGAAACGTGACAGCGAGGGTCGTCTCCTCGGCATCGTCCACCGCGACATCGGCCCGAAGAACGTGCTGATCGGCTACGAGGGCGACGTGAAGCTCACCGACTTCGGCATCGCGAAGGCCCTCGACCTCATGTACAATGAG
>Ga0206906_1141_pt1 | contig 12242 bp, 11 predicted proteins | sample Alteio_BWOrgHeat_79_FD_152935 | JGI IMG/M metagenome (GOLD analysis project Ga0206906, IMG submission 152935) | Enriched cells from forest soil in Barre Woods Harvard Forest LTER site, Petersham, Massachusetts, United States -... | ecosystem: Environmental > Terrestrial > Soil > Temperate forest >...
CCGTTACTTTTTATGAAAATAACGTGTCATTGCAAGGAGTCCTGAAGTAAATGACGATCTAATCACGTTGAAAAGAAATAAAAATATACTTATTCTTGATGCCGCTTTCATTCTTGGGGGAATAGGGATCCTTTTCGCATTTACGACAGTCTATTTAATGCCGTTCCGTCTTGACGACGTTCTGCACATGGATTGGGCGCGGAGTCATACTTTTTGGGATGCCTTTAATGTTCAGAATGGCGAGATTGTCCGAAGTGTACGTCCGGTCTTTGCTTTGACGATTTGGATACTTACTCACACTGCCGGCGTGAATCATTATTTCCCGTGGCACCTTGTCCTTGTCGGCTCATTTCTTATTGGTTTGGCGTACGCTGGGAAAACTACACGGTATATTGCAAAGCAAGACAGTGCGTTATATTTTACGACGGGTTTTTTTTGGCTAGCCTTTCTTCCCATACTCAATGTCCTATTCTGGTATGGCGATCTGACCTTCACGATGGAATTGCTTTTCATTGCGCCGGCCTGGTATTATGGTTTACGCGGATTACTTGAAGGGAAGATCGGATTATGGGCAATAGCAATTCTCTGCGGCATTCTCGCAGTACTTGCAAAAGAACCTGCATTATTGCTCGTACATGCCGTCTTTGTCGGGACTTTTATTCTTTGCTATAAAGAGATAAAAACGGCGTGGGGTCATTCGTCTTTCCTAAATAAAATCTCTGCATCCCTATTTTATCTTGTATTCCTTGCCATTTCTCTTAAAATATATTTTGCATCTCCAACCCGCTCGAACAGGTTTTTTGATATTGGTACACTTTCTCACGATCAGCTTATGTTTTTTGTGAACGACAGGCTTCGCTACTATGGCGAGACATTGCTCAATCCACTTGCCAGGGTTTTTCTTATTACTCCGCTCATCTATTCATTACTTGGTTCATTTATCCGCAATAATAATACTTTAGTAAAGGCAATTCTCTTATTCATTATCTCTGCAATAATTTCTTTTTTCTTGATCAAATCTTTGATACTCTTTGCGGTGATCCTCCTCGTGGTTTCTATAATAAATATTTTCCAAAAAAGCGATAAGAAAAAGTATTTGCTTATACTTCCGTTTGTACTTTCTGCTATTATAATACTTGCTGTGTTGCTGATTACCGTTATGCTCGTCAAGACACAGCTTACTGAGCTATCTTTTGTGCTTCTTGTCATTGCCGGAGTCTACTGGGCAGATATACTTAAGGAAATTTTCATAGTCGCCAAACCACATCTCGCTAAGAAGAATGTTCGGTATATTGTAATTGCTGCATTTACTTTTATATGTTTGGGAAGTATATACGCTGTTCTACCACAACTCAAAACCAAAGAGAAACTGCTTCGCGATGTACGTGATGTCCGCAATAATGCCAATGACGCTATCAAATGGATGGGGGCAAATCTCCCAATGCATTCATCGGTAGTCGAAACGACTCCCGGCTTTTACGGGATCTCGAATGCCGATGAAATGACGTCTAAAGACGATGAATATAAGCTCTATGCGCAGTATACTTTTTTACAAGGATATGTCCGTTCTTATTTTCATGCACTCAATCGTGGCGATATGTATTTAGGATTTTTAGAAGATTCTGTAAAGCTTTCACAAATTCTCGACTCATGCCGCGCATCGGGAAATTATTATCTTTTCTTGCAGACGGGTCTCGATGCAGATCGTTTTCATGGGTTGATTTACGGAAAAAAACAACTTTCGGATAGGGACAGCCTGCTCGCAAAATTTTCGAAAGGTCCTTTTCCATCAGAAGTTTGGAAATTAGGACGATAACATCAGAATGCCTGACCGATAGCAAATTTTATGCTCATTACGTCATAGTAATGTTTGAAGAACTCAACTTTACGGTTCCAGAGCCAGATTCCGGGAGGCGCATTTGACGGTATTGCCAGGACGGTTTCGCTGCTTAAACCGCCATTAGCGGGGGTAAGGATCATATAATTTAAAACCGAAGTCTATACGAACTGCGCCAATGATTGTATTATATCGTAAGCCTGTTCCTAATGCTATTGCAAAATTACGCAAGGCAACTGGAACATTTTTATCCGAGACATTGCCAGCATCAATAAAAATACCGAGATGCACCGGAGAAAAATCCGAGAGATCGTTAAATAATGCATATCGCCATTCAAGATTTGTCTCGAACATTTTATATCCGCCGAACTGAGGAAGCCCGGGAGTCGTATTATTCGAAACCAGCAGTGTTCTCGCATCCCATCCGCGTAGCGAATTTGCACCGCCACCATAGTAGCGATTTTCGATTAAAATGTCACGAGTAGGCTCGTTTGGATATGTAAGTGCAATTAATCCTCCCATAATACGAAAGCCCAAAATACTCCTGCCTGGGATTGAACCAAGATCAAAAAATTCCTTAAATTGAAGTGTATTCTTTAAATAAGCCGCGCTCGGTAATGCTTGAAAACTAAACCATGGAACAGCATATTGCAGCGACCACGAAACATATGTACCCCTCGAAGGATTAAGCGGATCGTTTGTCCAGTTATAGCTTATATCCGAAGAGCCGATAACATTGAACTGCGGCTTGATCGTCGTATCAACATGTCCTCCGAAAATCGAAGAGTCACGATAATCACGAGTAATGTACTGCAACAATCCTTTCGGAGACCATGAGGCTATAAGTGAAGGGTCACTAGATAATTGCACGTTCGTTCCTGCACTCAAATTACCGGTTCGTTCAAGATATTGCAATGCTCCACTACTAGAATGCTGGTCGCTATATGTAAAATTACCAGATAGGATAAGAGGCACGTTCTTCCAACTAAAAATTGGAAATGATGGAAAAGTAAATTCACTTCCAAGTGCAACTCTATGCTCAGTAATAGGATAAAATTGATAGGAAGCTTGAGTTGTAAAATTATCAGCGACATTCCCTACATTGTGATTACTATACGAAGCACCCAGACCTAAAATAAATTGATAAAAGGAGTTAACCCCAAAAATTGGATACCCTACAATCTCTATTGAGTTACGCATACGTAAATTAATGATTACCGGAAGAATCGTTCCATCTCTCGCTGAATCTGGTAATCCGGCAAATGCCGACGTATCCAGCGTAATGCTTTGATATTGAAATGTTCCGAGTCGCCCCAAATCACGTTGCGAAATAATTGTATTGGAATTCTTATACCATGTTCCCGAATCCATACTTATTTGGCGGCGGATTACCTGATCTTCGACATATCCATATTTCGAATATGCCGTATCATAGATAATTTTCGAACCGCCGACTCGCACTCGCGGACCTGTCTTAAATTTCAGGGAGATCGTAACAGTTTTACGCAGAGTATCTTCCGGAACGTCAGTATATATCAATGATAAAAAAGGGTAGCCGCTTTCGCTCAAGATTTCTTTCGCGCGAACCGATTCCCGGATTACTGCTTCTTCCGAGTATTGAGAATTCTGCTTGATGCCGATATTCTCCGTCAATTTGGTTTGCAAATCCATCGGCAATTTCTCGAAACCTTCGAACGTAAAGCCCGCAACTTTATATGGCTTCCCCTCTTTGATGTGGAAAACTACGGTATCTTCAACGGAAGGATACGGCACGCGGTTTGTCGGAGGAAGCCTATTATTTTTCTCGGATACTTTTTGCCATTCCTCAGAGCTTTGTTTCGATTCATGGAGTGAATAGGAAACATGCGCATCGAAATATCCTTTATTACGGTAATAGACGAATAATCTCACCGTATCGTCACTCAGTATAGTTTCATCAACGAATTGTCGTGGAGCGCCCCATTCGGAAATTAATACTATTAAGTGTTCGTCCTAAACTCGATGACGTGCGGGTTTCTATAATAGTCTGAAGTTCTGCGGGGGAGACATTCGTATCGCCTTCGAACCGTATCGCGGAAACTTCTAATTTTCGGTTTTTTTCAATATCCGGACGTCGCTGCGCTAATGCAGCGAATGGGCAGAGCCAGGCGCAAATGAAAAAAAATATGAGGGCGGGCTTCAATGATCGCAATGTAGAGAATAGTACGAAAAAGAAACCCGGCGCGGATTCTGGCAGCGGTATTTGGTAGTGTGCACCATAGGTCTGCACAACAAAAACAGCGCCCAGTCTATCCGCAGAATCAATACTCGTTCAGCTCGTCATCGTAATAAAATTCATCGGCTTCGGCGGAATAATCCGGCCAGATTTCCTCAATAGATTCGAATTGTTCTTCTTCGTCTTCGATCTCCGATAAATTCTTCACAACGGCAGGGGGTGCGCCGATGCGTTCGCAATAATCAATGAGTTCGCCTTTTGTGGCTGGCCACGGCGCGTCTTCAAGATACTGGGCAAGTTCAGGTGTCCAAAGCATAAGTTACTAATTAATCTTCCTATAAAATTGGTAAAAGAAATAAAACATTAATCTCCGCCGTCATTTAGGCATTTTCGGGCAATTTGGTTCCGCGAAAAGCTAATAGGTATAGAAAAAAATATTTTTAGGATTCAATGGAAGAATAATCAATCCCTCAGCCTCGGATCGAGCGCATCGCGCAAGCCGTCACCAACGAGGTTATAGCAGAGCACGGAGATAAAGATCATGAATCCCGGAAAGACTGCAAGCCACCAGGCTGTGATGTTGCCGCGCGCATCGTTTAGGACGCTTCCCCAAGTAACTGTTGTCGGTGGTACTCCGAAACCGAGGAAGGAGAGACTGGCTTCAATGAGAATAGCCGATGCAATACCGAAGGCAGAGGTTACAAGAACCGGCGCTAAAGAATTTGGTAAGACGTGGCGGAAGATCACGCGTCTATTGGATAAGCCTAATGCTGTTGCAGCGGCAACATATTCCATATTTCGGACACGCAAAAATTCCCGTCGTGTAAAACGTGCTATGCCTGTCCATCCGGTTAATCCGATCAGGATCATGACTAACCAGATCGAACCTGATTGGAACATTGCGACGACAGTGATGATCAGGAAAAAAGTTGGGAATGTAATAATAAGTTCGATCAATCGCGAAATAAGTATATCAACCCATCCGCCGTAAAAGCCTGCAAGCGCGCCAAGCACAACGCCAATGAGAATTGCGATAGACATAGAGAGGAAACCTATGGTTAGGGCAATTCGTGATCCATGAATAATCCCGGCAAGGACGTCACGCCCGATCGCATCCGTACCCAGAAGATGATCGCCGCCGGGAGGGGCAGTATTATTGACTAAATCCTGATTCGAAGCGCGCCACTTAATAGGCGTCCAGATCGTAGAACTAAGTTTTCCTTGCTGGTCTAATTCTCTCCAATCTGCATTGACGATATCGGCAGGCCAGCGGTCAAATCCAAGCCCGACAAGATAATCTTTTGCTACCGGAAAGTATAATGTCCCATCGTACTTTGCCATGATTGGTTTATCATTGGCAAGAAAATCAGCAAAAATTGCAATAGCGAACAGCAAAAAAACTACATAGAGGGCGGCAAGAGAAATTTTATTTTTCTTGAATTGATGGCGTACGAGGCTCCAAAAAGATTGGTTGACCTCTTTGCGAGATTTCGAACGGGCATTCTCTTCCCTCTGCTCTGCCTGAGTAAGCTGTTCTTTTTGAATTTCTGCCATAAAAATTTATGCCGTTTTTTTCGAAAATGCAATGCGTGGATCGACGACGGAGTACATAATGTCTGCAAATAAAAGCCCGACAAGCGTTAATACTGCCGAAAGTGTGAACTCTGCCATGATGAGCGGATAGTCTCGCGCTGTCAGCGCCTGAAATGCAAGCTGACCGACTCCCGGAATCGAAAAGATATATTCAATGACAATCGAACCACCGACGAGTGCGGGCAGGAGATATGCGATAATCGTAATGATCGGAATCAGCGAATTCCGCAGTGCATGTTTATAGACGACTATCTTATTCGAAAGTCCTTTTGCACGTGCGGTACGGATATAATCCTGACGAATAACTTCCAGCATCGAACCTCTCATCTGCCGTGATAGATATGCAAAACTTCCATATGTATAGACTGCGATCGGGAGGATAATATGCCAGAGATAGTCAAGCGTTCGCGTCATCCATGGGTCATCGGGCGAGCTGTTCATCGAGTGTAATCCGTTATTGGGAAACCATGCGAGGAAGTCGCCACCGCCAAAAAAAATGATCGCCATCGTCGCGATCCAGAACGATGGAAGGGAATACATGATAAAAACTGTCACAGTACTGATTTTATCAAGTCTACTATTCTGATGTGTAGCAGAGTAGATTCCAAGAGGAATAGCAATCAGGTATGATAAAATTATAGAAATAAATGCGAGCAGGAATGTGATTGGAATACGCTCCGTTATTTTTTCTAGCACATCGCGATTATCCTGAAATGATTTCCCGAAGTCGAGGCGGAGGAGATTGGAGACCCAAAGAGAATATTGGTTCGTTTCTCTGCCGACTCCATTCCACTTGAATGTCAGGCGGCTTAACAAAGGTTTTAATTTTCCGGCAGCATCCTTCTCATCGGTAAAGATCGTCCAGAACCATATCGGCTTATCCAAACCCCATTGAGCGCGGATCTGGTTGATCATTTGCTCATTAAGCTGCTGATTGCCGCGCATTGCGCCTTCGCCGCCGACTCCGGCTTTAAGTTCGGCAGGATCGCCCGGAGCCATCCGCGATATGCCGAAGCTGATGACAGTGATGAGAAACAGTGTCGGGATAAAAAGCAGTACCCGGCGAATGATATATTGGAACATTCTTTTTTAGTAAACTTTGTCTTGCAAAAATACCTAATAATGCGCAGTTATGGTAGAAAACGTTCGATTTTGTCATTCTGAGCGAAGCGAAGAATCTCATATTCTAGGTTGGCTGAAATTACGCTCAGAATAACAAAGTTATTATATATTTATAAATACTGTTGCGGTTTCATCAAATATGTTTTCACATAATCCACTACGGCATTCTCCAATTCAGTAAAATCTTCGCTATAGCCAGCCTTGCGAAGTTTTGTCATCTCCGCCTCAGTAAAATATTGGTACGCATCGCGTATTTCTTCGGGCATATCAACATACTGAATATTCTCTTTCCTGCCCATTGCAGAAAATAATGCCTTTGCCAGATCATTCCATGAGCGGGCTTTCCCGGTTCCGAGATTATAGATTCCTTTTACTTCCGGATTCTTAAAAGCCCAGATAAGTACATCGACACAATCTTTCACATAAATAAAATCCCGAAGAAATTCACCATCATTATATTGGGGATTAGCTGAGCGGAAAAGTTTTAACGCTCCGGTTTCCGAAACCTGATGATATGCCTTATAGACAAGGCTTGCCATCGTTCCTTTATGATACTCATTCGGTCCGAAAACATTAAAGAATTTGAAGCCAGCGCAGTCTTTATCGAATTCATGCCGGATAAGCCACTGATCGAAAATATGTTTGGAGAATCCGTAAGGATTTAGCGGTCGGTATGAATTAATGTTTTTATTATCGTCGGAAAATCCATTTGATCCATCGCCGTATGTTGAGGCGCTGGATGCATAGATAAAAGGTTTATCTGCGCCAAAACACCATTTCGCTAAGGACTTACTGAACTCGTAATTATTTTTCATCAGATAATCCACATCGCGCTCAGTTGTGGATGTGCAGGCGCCGAGATGAAAAACCGCTTCGACTTCTTTTTTTTTCAATCTTTTCGAGATACGAAAGAAAATGATCTTTGTGAATATAATCCTTGAATCGCTTACCGGCAAGATTTTTCCATTTCTCTGAGGAGTCCAACGAATCGACGATGAGAATATCGTCATAACCTTCTTCATTCAGCGTCGCCAGAAGAACGCTTCCGATAAATCCTGCCCCGCCGGTGAGAATGATCATGCTTTAGTAGGGGATCTCGAATGTTTCGGTGATAAGCGTCTCGTTCCTTCCTGCTCCGAGAGAGATGATATTTAGCGGAACATTAAGTTCGCGTTCTATGGCGGAAAGGTATCGCTCGACATTCGGCGGAAGTTCTTCGCGATCGGTGATACCTTCAAGATCGGATTTTTTCCAGGCCTCGAATGATTCGTAAATAGGGCGAATAGAATCGAGTGTCTGTAAATTCGTCGTAAAATGTTCGAGAATTTTCCCGTCGGTCTTTCTCTCGTATTTTGTGCAAAGTTTAATTTCCGGCATATCGCTCAGTACATCGAGTTTTGTAAGCGCAACTGATTCGATACCGTTAATCATGATGGCATAACGCACAGCAACGGCATCGAGCCATCCACAGCGGCGGGGGTGACCTGTGGTTGCGCCATATTCACGTCCGGCTTTACGAAGTTGTTCACCCGTTGGATCTAAAAGTTCTGTAGGGAAGGGTCCATTACCTACGCGAGTAGAGTAGGCTTTAACGACTCCGATCACTTTATCAATAGCGGTTGGCGGAATGCCAAGCCCCGTGCAAGCTCCGCCTGCCGTCGGGCTACTAGAAGTTACATACGGATATGTGCCGAAATCAATATCAAGGAGTGCTGCCTGTGCGCCTTCGAGCAGAATATCTTCTCCTTCGCCAATCGCTTTATTCAATAAGAGGGAGGTATCAGTAATATACGGATCCATCTCCTTATCGAAAACTTCGTAATCTTTGATGATCTGATCGACATCACAAAAATCTTTCGAATCGTAGAATTTTGAAAGAAGCTCGTTCTTCTCAGTGATATTCTGCCGGAGTTTTTCTGCAAGCATTGTGCGATCGAGAAGATCGACTATGCGAATCCCTTTTCGGGCAAATTTATCTTCATACGCCGGACCGATTCCACGTCCGGTCGTGCCAACTGCTTTGCCATCTCCACTTTTACTTAAGCGCGCCTCGCTTGCCTTATCAAGCTGTTTATGATAGGGCATAATAAGATGAGGATTATACGAAATAAAAAGTCTCCCTTTAACTTCGACTCCGGCATCTTCGACCATTTTTATTTCTTCGCGTAGTGCAACAGGATCAATGACGACACCATTACCTATGATACAAATTACACCGGGATGAAAAATACCGCTTGGTATGAGGTGGAGAACAAATTCGCGCCCATCTGGAAGTTTTATGGTATGTCCGGCATTTGCTCCGCCTTGATAGCGGGCTACGTACTGGCAATTTTCGGCAAGAAGATCGACGATCTTTCCTTTTCCTTCATCTCCCCATTGGGAGCCGAGCACAACTGTTACAGGCATTGCGTAGTCATTAGTCTTTCGTCATTAGTCGTTAGTTGAAAGTCTTTGGTCATTTTTTTGCTAAAGACTAACGACTAATGACTAAACAACTATTATCTTACTCCGAGGACGCTGGCAAGTTTGGTTAGTTCTAACAGATTCCTGAATTGCGGGCTTGGCTCCTCGATGGCGAGCATCGCACCTACCGAATGAGCAGCTTCTCTGGCGCCTAAGAGCATTCCAAGTCCGGAGCTATCGACAAATCCGACGGAATGCATGTTGATCACGACGTTAGAAATCGCTCCAGCAGAAGTGATCTCTTCGCGAATCAGTTTGGCAAATTTCATCGCCTCGGCTCCGCCCGTCAAGTCTCCATCGAGATCGACGCGAAGTAATCCTCCTTCCTTGGTAATCTTAGAATTCATTATGGTATTAAACCGCAGCAGCAACCTCTTTAGTTTTCGTTCTGCTGACTGGCTGAGCAAGATCTTTTTTATTGCGATGCAGCCAATCGTATGAAATTGCCGATGCGACAAAAACCGACGAGTACGTTCCGGTGATAACACCGATAAGCATCGTGAAAGCAAATCCGCGAAGCACTTCACCGCCCCAGATAAATAATACAACGAGCGTTAAAAAAACCGTACCGGAAGTAATAATCGTGCGCGGAAGTGTTTCATTGATCGCACGATTCATGATCGTCTTCAAATCCTGACCTTTATATTTTTTCTGGTCTTCACGGATACGATCATAAATGATAACGGTATCATTTACCGAAAATCCTACGATCGTGAGAAATGCCGCGAGCAATTGCGAATTCATTTCCAGATTCAGCCAGGGCGTAATACCATTACAGATCACTGCAAAAGCGAATGCGACAAGCACGTCATGCACAATAGCGATAACTGCGCCGGATGCATAGACAAGTTTGAACCGAAATGTAAGGTAGATCAGAATAACAATACAGGTAAAAATAACTGCAATGAGAGCTTTCTGCTGAAGCTCTTTTCCGATCTTCGCGCCGATATGCGTATTCTGCATCAGCGTTGCATTGTTGCCTTGAATGCCTTTTGCGATGGCATCCTGCACTTGCTTCGTCGTCTGTGCTCCAGCTTGAGAGCCTGCTCCGCCTTCGCGAACGCGGACGAGCACACCGGATTCATCAGCGCCGTAATATTTTACTTCCGCACCGCGAAAGCCTCCATTACCGAGAGCTGTACGAAGCTGCTCGATCTGAACGACTTTATCAAATTTGAGTTGAACTTCCGTTCCGCCGGCGAAGTCAATTCCGAATTCGACGCCACGAAATAGTGCCCACACTATTCCAGCTACAGTAACGAAAATGGAAACAGCATACCATGTCTTGCGTTTCCCGATGAAATCAATATTTGTTTTGCGAAAAAAATGCATTTGTTGTGTGAAAAAATATATTCAAAAGTGGCTCCGACCTTCAGTCGGAGCGAGCCGACTGAAAGTCGGCCCCACTATTTATTTATCCGAACTTAATGACTCCCGGAGCGCGCTCAAGAAGTATATCAAAAATAATTCTCGTAATGACGATTGCCGTAAAGAGCGATGCTGCAATACCGACCATTAGCGTTACTGCAAATCCCTGCACTGTGCCGGTTCCGAATGAGTACAAAATAACGCCGGAGAAAAATGCAGTTAAATGCCCGTCGAATATCGGCGCGAATGCGCGTTTATACCCATCTTCGATAGCAAGCTTTAGTGATTTGCCGTTGCCCAATTCCTCTCGTATGCGTTCATAAATAAGTACGTTTGCATCGACAGCAATACCAACAGTGAGCACAAGTCCTGCCATACCAGGAAGCGTAAGTGTTGCGCCGAAAGTTGCGAGCACTGCAAGAGTAAAGAGCAAATTGATGAGCACGGCAAAATCTGCAACGAATCCGCCCGTTACATAATAGAATGCCATGAATACAATAACGGCAAGGAATCCAAAAATAATAGACTCTGTGCCTTTGGCAATCGAATCGGCTCCGAGTGAAGGTCCGACAACTTGTTCCTGAATGATCTTAACCGGAGCAGGAAGTGCACCGGCTTTCAGAACGATCTTCAATAAATTTGCTTCGGCGAGATCGCGCATTCCGGAAATCTCCGAATTTCCGCCTTCAATCTTCTGATGCACATTCGGGGCAGAGTAAACAACGCCATCCAAAACGATAGCAATTTGCTTATTGACATTCTCGCCTGTTACTCTTGCCCAGAGGCGCGCGCCCTCGTCATCCATTTGCATAGTCACGACCGCTTTGCCATCACGGCTGTCCTTTTCGGCGCCGGTAATATATTTGCCTGTTAATTCCGGAGTCGCATTGAGGAAATACAGTTGGTAGAAATTTTCTCCGGACTGGCTTTTTTCAGGACGGCTGAATGCAAATGAAACTTCACCTTCATAAAAGGGCTTGATATCTTTGCGATTTAAAATATCTAAAATTGCTTTTCTATCGGATTCAAGAGCGAATATCCTGCCGTCTTTTGTCTGTCCTTTTCCAATAAGAGATCTGAACGGATGTTCTTTCATGGCTTTTGCCGCTGCCTGCTCTTTTGTAAGACCTGCATACGCAAGGCTATCGGCTAAACGGGTTGAATCTTCCGGTGAAAGCTTTGCTGTTTTTACCGTAGTATCGGTTTTTGCAGAGGTATCATTTTTGGAAGCAACTTCTTTTTTTCTTTTTAGCGGGAGGAGTTACAACGCTCGCTTTTGATGTAGTGTCAGATGTATGCGTCGTATCCGTTTTTACTTTAGCTGTATCGGCAGCAGTGATCGTGCCGGCAAGATACTTATCAATATTATCGAGCACCTTGTTTACAATTTTCGGATCTTTCATCAGCTTGAACTCTAGTTGGGCTGTTCCTTCTAAAAGCTGTCGGACTTGAGCCGGGTCGCCGGCGCCGGGGACTTCGATAATAATGCGGCGTGTGCCGAATTTCTGAATCGTCGGCTCGGTAAGACCAAATTGGTCAATACGATTACGGATGATCTCGATAGCGCGGTCAACTGCTTCGTCCGAGCCTAATTGCAACGAAGCGGCAATTTCTTTATCGTCGCCGGTTTTTACATCGGAAAGA
>Ga0206906_1142_pt1 | contig 12200 bp, 9 predicted proteins | sample Alteio_BWOrgHeat_79_FD_152935 | JGI IMG/M metagenome (GOLD analysis project Ga0206906, IMG submission 152935) | Enriched cells from forest soil in Barre Woods Harvard Forest LTER site, Petersham, Massachusetts, United States -... | ecosystem: Environmental > Terrestrial > Soil > Temperate forest > O...
AGTCTACGGTTCTTACAAAGAACTCTTTGAAAAAGAAAAGGCTTTGCCGGAAAGCGAGCGCCTGCAGGTGGTAGCGATCGTAACCCCAAACCATGTGCACTTTGAGCCGACAAAGTTGGCCCTGGAATCCGGTTTCCATGTCGTGCTCGATAAGCCGATGACCTATTCTTTGGCGGAAGCCCTAGAGCTGGCTAAGGTGGTTAAAGCAACCGGTAAGCGGTTTTGTTTGACCCACACGTACACAGGCTATCCAATGGTAAAAGAAGCGCGTCAGCTTGTGCGCTCGGGAAAGATCGGGAAGATTAGAAAGATTTATGTGGAGTATCCGCAGGGCTGGCTAAGCACTTTCCTGGAGGGTAGTCATCAAAAGCAAGCCGATTGGCGTACGGACCCCGCCCGAAGCGGCATCGCGGGATGCATGGGCGATATCGGCACCCACGCGTTTAATTTGGCGGAGTATGTTTCCGGCTTAAAGGTGACCAAGCTCTGCGCGGATATAAATACCTATGTCGAGGGCCGAAAGCTGGACGATGATGGCGATGTTCTGCTGCGGTTTGAAGCAGGGGCCAGCGGCACGCTCTTCGCAACGCAGGTTGCGGCCGGCGCCGAAAACAACGTGAACGTAAGGATTTACGGCGAAACCGGTGGAATCGAATGGAAGCAGGAGGACTGCAACTCTCTTGTGGTTCGCTCCCTTGATGGCCCAGCGGAAACCTACCGCGCTGGAACCGGCTATGTTGGCAGCTTTGCCGCGCACAACTCCCGTACGCCCGCCGGCCATCCGGAAGGGTATTTGGAAGCCTTTGCCAACCTTTATCGCAACTTTGCCCTGTGCGTAAATGCGGACTTGGAAGGGAAGAAGACGGAGCCTGAGTGGGAGGATTACCCCGGGGTTGAAGATGGGGTTAGAGGGATGGCGTTTATCGAATCTGTGATTGCATCGGGTAAATCGGATGAGAAGTGGTTTGATTTTCCCGTTCTTTAAACTCGAAACCACAGACGAACCCTTAAAGGTAACATCCGACCACGATGTACACTATACAGCCCAGGTACAGGTGGGCGTTCCTCACTGCTTACACAATTGTGCAACTGGGGATCACTGGCTACGGCTTTTGCAGCGGGGGATTTCCAACCGGATTGCGCTCGTGGCCGTTTATCGTTTTGCCGTGTGTACCGATTCCATTTCTTCTTTTCTCCTGGTTTAGAAAGCCGCGAGCTTAGCGAGTAGTAGTCTTCCGGAGAGATCCGAGAACCGGATAATCACGCAAAGAGGCAAGGCTCGCAACGGCTTTTACTGGGGGCGCTTTGCCAAGTTTCCGGAGGCCCAACGGGCTGGTGATGTCTATAGCCCAGGTTGAAGCGAGGCGCCGCAGGCGACGAGCGGAGGCCTGGGTAGCAGACAGTTTAGTCTCCGGTCCGTATAGTCCGCCCCGAGGAGGGGCCAATTGAAAGAATGTCCGAGGGAACGAGCGGTCAAATCGTTCAACGAAGGGCACTTCTGCCGACTACATATCCCGCCCAGGCGCGAAGTGAGCGAGGACCCCTCTTTGAAAATGCCGCTCCCCAAGCTTATCTAAATGGCTTTGGGATAGAATCCCATCGTGACCACCCTTAAAGGCCCAGGCATTTTCCTCGCCCAATTCCTCGGCGACACCGCTCCCTTCAACTCTCTCGAATCCATTTGTGAATGGGCCGCAAGTTTAGGCTTTGTCGGCGTGCAGATCCCCAGTTGGGATCCGCGCTGCATCGACCTCCAAAAAGCCGCCGAAAGCAAGACCTATGCCGATGAAATTAAGGGCTTGGTCAACTCAAAAGGCCTCCAAATTACTGAGCTTTCCACTCATTTGCAGGGCCAACTGGTAGCCGTACACCCAGCTTACGATGCCTTGTTCGATGGCTTCGCCCCGGACGGCGTGAAGGGTGATAGCAAAGCCCGCCAGGAATGGGCGGTTCAGCAGCTTAAATACGCGGCAAAGGCTTCTCAGAACTTTGGGCTAAACGCCCATGCAACTTTTAGCGGCGCGCTCCTTTGGCAAACCGTTTACCCTTGGCCCCAGCGACCGGCTGGGTTGGTGGAAGAGGGATTCAAGGAGCTAGCGCGGCGCTGGAAACCGATTCTGGATGAATTCGACCGTTGTGGCGTGGACGTTTGTTACGAGATTCATCCGGGCGAGGATCTGCACGATGGCGAAACCTATGAGATGTTCTTAAAAGAGGTTAACAACCACCCCCGGGCATGTCTGCTTTACGACCCATCCCATTTTGTGCTCCAGTGCCTGAACTACCTGGAGTACATCGACTTCTACCATGAGCGAATAAGGGCCTTCCACGTAAAGGATGCGGAGTTCAATCCGACCGGCAAGCAAGGCGTTTATGGCGGCTATCAAGGCTGGGTGCAGCGCGCCGGCCGATTCCGGTCGTTGGGAGATGGCCAAGTCGATTTTAAGGGCATCTTTAGCAAGCTGGCCCAATACGATTTCAAGGGTTGGGCGGTTCTCGAGTGGGAATGCGCGCTAAAGCACCCTGAAGACGGCGCGCGCGAAGGCGCGCCGTTTATTAAGGATCACATTATCCACGTCACGGAACGCGCCTTTGATGACTTTGCAGGTTCCGGCGCGGACACGGATTTTAATCGAAGGGTGCTCGGATTACAGTAAACAGTCCGAAAACGACCTCCGGCCATTTCCGGTTTACTGTAATCCGTTTACCGCTTACTTCCCCTACTGCCTAGGCTCCGGCTTAAATATCCAAACTGCCGCGCCTTGCGGATCTTGGATCAAAGCCATGCGTCCAACGGTGGGAACGTCTAAAGGGCCGGCAAGAAGGGTCGCCCCAAGTCCTTTGCACTTTTCTACCCGGGCATCTACATCATCAACTGAGATATAGGTTGCCCAGTGAGCGGGTATGCCTTCGTTATGGGGTTGGATCACGCCCGCCACGCCTTGCCCGTTGCGGGTGAGCATGTTGTAAGTGCCCATTTCGCCCATGTCAAAGCTCTGGGTTCCGAAGTCTAGAGCCTGGGTGTAAAACTCGATGCTTTTGTCGATAGAGGGCGCGCTGATCTCATGCCATACGAACGTTGAGCCAGTGACGATTGCGGGGTTTTGAGTCTCTGTTGCCATGATTAACAATTATTACTCCGAAGCGTGCAGAGTTTTCGTTAACGGAGGATTACCACGTTGAATTTTCGCGTCGGTCACGTTTTGGGGAACCGGTCCTCAGCGAATCGAGCAATAGCACTGGGTTCTTGCTATTGTTAGCTTATGGGCAGGTTGCCGGTGATGTGGTTTACCGAAGCTTATGTGGGGGAGGCAGGATCGCTAACGTTGAGAAATTGCAACAAGGGCTTTACACTCGTCGAACTTCTGATCGTGGTTATTGTAATCGCTATCCTTGCCTCTATGGCAATCCCAAAATTTGTAAATGCCAGCTTGCGGGGCAAAGAATCGGCCTTGCGCGGTGAACTTAAGCAAACACGAAATGCAGTAGACCTATTCCATCAGGACACGGGCTACTACCCAGTCCTGCTTAGCCAGCTTGCCACGGCAAGCGCGCCCATTGCCGGACTCGATAGCGCCGGCAACATTAATGCGGTGGCCGCTTCTAGCTTCCACGGACCATATTTGAGCCAGATTGACCCCGATCCAATCGACGGCTCAGCGCTGAAGTATAACAACAGCGCGGGTGGAAGCACTTCCATAGGCGCCATTCAGGCGAGTGCAGGATTCGCTTTAGACGGCTCCAATTACGCCACCTGGTAGCGAAGTTGACCGTACGCATGATAACCGGCCAGGGCGCAGTCTCAGGAGGTATCCATTTCTCTTCTGTAAGCGCCTTAGAATCTTTCACTCACCGCCAAGTTTCTAATTCCATACTTCGGATCAGTAGTTATAACGGGTTAGCCGGGTTATTTTATGGGCACGTAGCAAACAAGCTTTGAAAAGCCAATAACGACCGTCAGCCTGGTCATCGCCGTCGCATCCATGTCCCCCAGAATAGGCCAGTCATGCTAGAATCTCCCCGCATGCCAACCCATCGCCTAAAGATCAAAGAGAAGCGCCGAGAGCATCCGATCCAAATCGTTGAGCCTAGCGATTTCGAAAGTGAAACCGCCGAGGAAATCGATCCGATAACCATTCTCGACAGCCCAGCCTTCTCGTTTTATTGCTTCGACAAAGAAAACGAGCAAGCCATTTTTGTAGAGTGTGATGACCCCGTCGCGGTTGAAAGCGCGCCGTTCTATTATCAAGCCCAATACGATCACACCATCAGCCTTGCGTCTATGCCGCTATCCATGTTCCATCAGCTTGCGGCCGATATCAAAATGCCGCCAAAAGGCGTGCTCTTCATCCATTCGGTTGGACGCTGTGGTTCCACACTTGTCAGCAAGGCATTGGCGGCCGTGCCGCAGGTTCACAGTCTCTCTGAGCCGGACGACCTCACCCAGCTAACCATTCTCAAAGTCAAAGAAAAAGCCAGCGATGAGTGGGTTCGGGAGGCCCTCATAAGTTCCGTTAGATGGCGTTGCAAGGCCCGCGTTGGGAATGCGCCGGAACAAGTGGCCATAAAAACGCGCAGCGAGGTTCTCGTTTTGGCAGACGTCTTCTCGGATCTTTTCCCGGATGAAAAACATTTCTTTCTCTACCGAAACGCCGTCTCCTGGATGCAGAGTTACTTCGCAGGCTACGGAATGGACAGGGATGTTTATGACAAGGAATCCAACGCCGCCTCGGAAAAGGGTTGGGCGGAAGTGCTTCCCATCATTCAGGAGTATCACAACGAAAGCGAGCCGCTAAACGGCATCCAGATCCGCGTGCTCGCATGGATTACTTGCATGGAAGGTTATTTGAGGATGCACGGCCTAAAGAATCTATGCGCGGCACGCTTCGAGGATCTCACGAAAGAACCCATCCCCATGCTCAAACAACTTTTTGAGTTCTGCGAGATTGGCCAAGTCGATTGGGAAGCGATTCATGAAGTGCTCGGCCGCGATTCCCAGGCGGGCACGATTTTCGACCGCGAGGAGCGGCGCAAGAACCACCGCGAGATGACCCTGCAGATGATTCAGGACGTCAACGACCTAGTCGCGACGCGCCCGTTGCTTCGCAAAGCGGACGTGGTCGTCGAGCGTACTATCCCTAGTCTGCCAGGTTCGGGTGCTCCTGTAAATACTTATCCGCCGTTTCCTTCGTGACCATTTCGGTTGGCAGCAAGACCTTATTCGAACTGGGCTTTTTGCCTTTCAGAAAGTCCGCCGCGATGTCCACTGCGGGCGCTCCTGGTTGGGGGTAACGGAAGGTGGCCGCGATTTTGCCATCCTTGATATCCTGCACCACCTCTTTCTGGCAGCCGTCGATTCCAACGATGACCTTTGCAGGCACGTTCGCCTGAGACATGGCCAGGTAAGCGCCGATCGCCATTTCGTCGTTGTGGGCGTAAACGGCATCAAACGGCTTCTTGCTCTGCAAGAAGTTCTCCATGAAGGTTTGAGCCTTCGCCCGCTGATACCCGCAGTCGTCGCCTTGGATCACGGTGATGCCAGGGAATGCTTTAAGGGCATCCATAAAGCCGCCACCCCGCTCTTTGGTGGGCACGGCATCGGCAATGCCGCGGATCATCAGAACCGTGCCCTTGCCGCTAAGCTTTTTGGCCATATACTCCCCCGCCATTTTGCCGATTGCGTAGTTATCGCCACCAACGTACACGTCCCACTTATTGCCGGGAATGGAGCGATCTAGCAGGATCACGTAAGCGCCCGCATCATGGGCGTCTTCAATCGCCTTTTGCGCAGCTTCCGTAACGGGGCTTACAAGCAGCACCTTGGGCTTTTTAACCATAAGGGTCTCGATCTCGTCGATCTGCTTCTTGGGATCGTCTTCGGCCTCTTGCTCGGTAAAGCTGAATTCCGACGAATGCTTATCGGCCTCTTGTTTGATGTCCTTATCGAATACTTGCCGCCACGGGTCTTGGCTGTTGGCCTGGGCAAACGCGATAAGGGGCAAGCTTGGGTTTTCTGCCGTCGCCGTCTTATCGCTGTTTCCGCACCCGCTCAAGGCGAAAGCGGCGAAAACCGATGGAACTATATAGCTGCGCAAGTTTTTCATCTTTGAAACTCCAGTATAACGTGATTTGTGAATGGTCAAGTCGGGCGTTTTCTTCCAATCGTTTGCATATAGACGGCAAGAAGAATGATCACGCCTTTCCACGCCTGGGCAATGTTCGTGTCGACGCTTCGGAGCTGCAGCAGATTGTTTACGCAAACGATGAAGAGGGCGCCCACAAAGGTGCCAAATGCATCGCCTACGCCGCCGAAGAGCGACGCCCCACCAACAACCACGGCGGCGATCGCGTCTAGTTCATAGCCCAAGCCTGCGCTCGGCTGTCCGCTGCTGGAGCGTGCGGTGAAGAGGATGGCGGCGATGGCCACGCAAAGGCCGTTTACGGCGTAAGCGGCGATTCGGATCCGGTTGACGGGCACGCCTGAATAGGTCGCGGCAGTTTCACTGCCTCCAAGGGCGTAAATCCGCCGGCCGAAAACTGTTTTACTAAGAATGAAGCTTGCCGCGAGGGTTAAGGCGATCAAGATCCAGCCGGAAATCGGCAAGCCCAGCAACGGCTTTTCCAGAGCGTCGAATCGATCTCCGAAGCCGGAGACGATTGAGCGATCCGAATACACGTAGGCGATTCCGCGCAAAGTCACCATCGCGCCGAGGGTGACGATAAATGGCTGCATGCGCAGACGTCCCACCAGCCAACCTAAAAAAGCCCCAATAATAACGCCCCACAGGATCACGTAAGCGCAAGAGAGCCAAGTATTGGCCCCATGTTTGGCCCAAGTGGCAAGGATTACATTCAAGAGGGCCAGATGGGAGCCGACGCTTAGGTCGATCCCGCCCGTAAGAACCACAAACGTCATTCCAATCGCGAGCACACCTGGTATAGCAAGTTGCTTCAGGATGTTCACCCAGTTTTGGGCAGAGAAGAAATCGCCTGACAGGTAGTAGGCTGCGATGAAAAGCAAGGCGAGACCGGCCAACCCTTGGTAGCGCTGCAGCAACCGAAGGGCCGTATTCCATGGTCTTGACTCTGCCATGAGTTGGATGTTAGCACGGCTCCTATGGGTTAATATACGATTTGCACGTTTTTGGTTAAGTGCTCTATAGTAAATAGAAAAGGCTTGTACGCCTGCACCTTGAGTGGTACTCTATAGTGCGAGTTCGGCCTCCTCAATGTAGATGAAACCCATCGCAAGCTCGATACTTGGAACTCTTTTCGTTGCGCTCACGGTTGCGATGATCGTCGGTGCCGAGCTGATCACCATTCCTGGTGATTACGGAAACGTGACTCACGTCACTTACTGGGAGAAATGGACGGGCTTTGAGAGCGACGCCATGAAGGCCGTCGTGGATAAGTACAACGCCGGCGAAGGCAAGAAAAAGCATATCTTCGTTGAGTTCTTACCGGTGGGAGATATCGAAGCCAAGGTTTTGATTGCCACTTCAGGCGAGATGCCTCCCGATATCGCGGGATTGGACACGTTGGACGTGGCCGCCTTTGCCGATAACAACGCGATTTTAACGCTGGATAGTTACTGCAAGCAGTACGGGATCAAGGAAGACGACTACATTCCAACCGCTTGGAAGATGATGTTCTACCGGAACCACGTGTTTGCGCTGCCGACGACTCCGGACTCAAACGCTCTTCACTACAACCGGGCTGAATACAAAGCGGCCGGTTTAGATCCAAATAAGCCGCCACAAACCTTTGACGAACTCGATGCCATCTCGGAAAAACTAACCACAAAGGATGCCAAGGGAAACTACGTGCAGTTCGGATTCATCCCCTCCGATCCCGGCTGGTGGAACTGGGGTTGGGGCTACTTTTTCGGCGGAACTCTGTGGGACGGAAAGGACAAGATCACCTGCAACAGCCCGGAGAATATCCGCGCCTGGGAGTGGGTGGCCAGCTATTCCAAGAAATACGGCGCCACCGCCATGTCGTCGTTCAAAAGCGGCTTTTCTTTCGGTTCCGCGGCAGATGGTTTTATTTCGGCCAAGGAATCCATGCAATTGCAGGGCGTTTGGATGTACAACTTCATCACTCAGTTTAATCCCAAGTTAGACTGGGCGGCGGCGCCCTTTCCTCATCCTGCCGATCGTCCCGATCTCGCCAACATGACCTTCGCGGATTCCGACAACATCGTGATCCCGGTTGGGGCGAAGCATCCCAAGGAAGCTTTTGATTTCATGGCCTTTGTTCAGCGGCAGCCCAATATGGAACTGCTGTGCATGGGCCAACGCAAGGGTTCACCCCTTGCCAAGGTTAGCGACTGGTTCTGGAAGAACCACCCTAATCCTTATATTCGGCTTTTCAGCGATCTGCCCAAGCAGAAATCAGCTCGTACGCCCCCCATGATGGGCATTTTCAACGAATACAACGACGCCATCGGAGAGGCTTTTGACGAGGTTTGCCTCCTTCAAAAAACGCCTAAAGAAGCACTGGATGGAGTTCACGACCGGATCCAGCAGGTGCTGGACCACTATATAAGAATTTCTAAACTGCGACAGGCGGCAGGCGGATGACCCACGCGCAAAAACAGGAGAGGAACGGATGGCTGTTTGTATCGCCGTGGGTGGTTGGGTTTATCGGCTTTTTGGCCTATCCTGTGGTGGCCTCGCTCTATTATTCGTTCTGCGACTATTCGGTTCTTAAAAAACCGGTGTTTACCGGCTTCGATAACTTCATCCAACTCGCGCATGACGAAGTCTTTTGGACGAGCCTGAAGAACACGGCCTATTTCTCGGTTTTCTTCTTGCCCCTTAGCCTCATCGTGACCCTGGGGCTTGCCATGCTTCTCAACGCCAAGGTGCGCGGAATGGCTTTCTACCGGACGATTTTTTACCTGCCCTCTTTGGTCCCGATGGTGGCAACCGCCGTTTTATTCCTATGGGTTTTCAACGCAGAGCACGGTTTGGTGAATGGGCTTTTTGCCTCGGTTGGGATAAATGGCCCGGGCTGGCTAACGGACCCTGCATGGACCAAGTTTACGATCATCCTGCTGAGTTTGTGGGGCGCGGGCAACACGATGATCATTTATTTAGCGGGGCTGCAAGAGGTGCCGCAATCGCTTTACGAAGCGGCCGAAATCGACGGCGCGCGGGCTTGGCAAAAAACAAAGGCCGTTACGCTGCCCATGATCTCGCCCGTGATCCTTTTCAACATGGTGATGGGGATTATCGGCGCGATCCAGATGTTCACCGCTCCCTTTATAATGTTTCCAAGCGGAACGCCGGCCCACTCGACCTACTTTTTCGCGGCCTACCTTTACGACAGCGCGTTCCGTTTCCACAACATGGGTTACGCCTGCGCGATGGGCTGGATCATGTTTGTGTTGATCCTGGTTCTCACTTTGCTCAGCATGCGGCTTTCCGAAAAGCACGTTTATTACGGAGGCAGCTAGTGGCCGCGCGGATTTCTAGTCGTCGGTTGGTTCAATCATCGCTTACCCATGTGGTGCTGATTCTGCTCTCCGTGGTCTTTTTGGGGCCGTTCTTTTGGCTCGTTTCTACTTCTCTAAAGGTCCTTCCGGAAACGGTTTCGACTCATCCTATTTGGATTCCGAAGCACTTGGAGTGGCACAACTATAAAGATGCCTTCATGTTTGATTCGGACCGGCTTGGATACATCCCGTTCCTGTATTACACACGCAACACGATCATTCTGTGCTGGCTAACGGTGGTTGGGACTGTGTTTTCAAACGCGTTGGCCGCCTATGGTTTTGCCCGGCTGAAATGGCGTGGACGGGAGATCTTTTTTGTGATTACCCTGGCGACGATGATGGTGCCTTTTCCGGTGGTGATGGTGCCGCTTTATACTCTTTTCCGATCTATGGGCTGGATCGGAACGTTGCGGCCCTTGTGGGTGCCGGCGTTTTTTGGGAGCGCATTCAATATCTTTTTGCTTCGTCAGTTTTTTAGAGGGATTCCTTTTGAATTGTCGGAAGCGGCCACTATCGACGGGGCCAGCGAATGGCTGATATTTCGGACTGTGGTCGTTCCGTTGGCAAAGCCGGCTTTAGCGGTTGTGGCTTTGTTTACTTTTTTGGGCACATGGACCGATTTCTTCGGGCCCCTGATTTATTTGGTTCAGCAGAAGACGTTTACGTTGTCGCTTGGCCTGCAGTTCTATCAGAGCCAAGACGCCGGCACCCATTGGAATCTACTAATGGCAGCGACTACGATTGTGATTTTGCCGCTTATCGTGCTCTTCTTCTTTACCCAGAAGCTCTTGATTCAGGGGATCGCGTTAACCGGATTGAAGGGCTGATGTTTGGAGTGCGTGAATTTATTCCCGCTTTAATCAGGCGATTTATCGCCGTAAACCGCGTCTAGAGTCGTAAGGACGCCAATGAATGGGCTCGGGAAAGGCGGGAATAAATTCCCGCACTCCAAAACCAGTCATTGCCAAATAACGGGTTGAAAAAGCTGGTCTGGGACTCCTTCTTTCAGGTTAACAGTTATTCGAATGAACCTGGTTAGTTGAGAATAAAGCGGCGCGCGAGCGCCTCGGCAGGTTGGCGTTTGAAGCGTTTTTACCCGTACCCAATGGCTTCCATTCTCGGAGATCTCAAGCGAATAGGTGGCGCGGCACCCTTGGCCAAAGATTGGATAGATAGCGAAACCATTTAGCTTTCTAACTGAAGTAAGATCGATTGGAATAACTCCCGCCCCATCGGCGCGGCAGGTTTCAAGTTTTGCAGCAGTAAGGCGACGAGACGAGGGGAGGATGTAAGAGTATTTGGCAAAAAGCTCTGTTGCAACGACTATCTCATCTTCGGGATCTGATTCTCTCGGCGGAGTCTGCGAAGAAGCCCAGTCTCGCTCGAACGCCGCAAAGTCGGGCCCTTCACCAAAGCATTCGGACCAATCGAACCACATTCTCCATCGCTCCGCATGAAAATCGACAATAAGTCCGGCCCATTCTTTTATAGCGTAATCGAATAGATATGGCCCACCCCACCTGGTGATAAGCGAGCGGGCATTCTTCTCGTAGAGGGCCATTTCCTCCACGGACTGTCCCAATGCCTTGGCGCCATTTAGCCACGTCGAAAGCCTATGCTCAGGTCGCGTCGCCATCAGGCGATCCAAATCAGCAAGGGCTTCTAAGAACTCGGCGCGCTTGCCCGGGTTCAAAAAGCCATCCGCAATGCCGCTGAGCCAAGTCTTACAAACGTCGACAAGGTCCCTGCGGTAGTTTCCATTTGCGGCTAACTCTTCGGATGCGGAAAGGAGTGATTTCAGCGCCGCCCTAATTCGAACAGGATCCGGACCGGAAACCAGCGGCTGGTCTCCCGGCCGAAATCGCCAAGTGAAACCCAAACTGGGAGCCGCAGGCTCCCCATAAACGGCTTCATTCAGTAACATCCAAGCCACTAACGCCTCTCTAGGCGCGGCTCCATAGCGCGATTCCGCATAGCGTACAAGCCAGGCACCCAAATCCGGCGTTTCCTGAACCCACATTAAATCGGTAAGAAGCTCGTAAACGACCGGATTTTGGTCGATCCCTTCCGGCGAGATTCCCATACCATGCATCAGGCCCTTATCGCGGTTGGCAAGCACCCCACTCGCGCGATCAATAAACGCGCGCAGATCGCCATGAATATGTGTGTTCTGGCCGTAGTTGTGCACCACGTTGAACATCCACCCCTTCTCGCGCATGGCCGGATACTTACGCCAAAGCTCTACTTCCTCCGTGGCTAAATCCAAAACAAAGGCCTTGCCGGCCGGAACAGCGTTTAGCAAAGCCGAAACCTTGTCCTGACTCCAATAATCGGGGGCAAAGTAGAAGGGCCAGCCCTGCATCACCCAGTTTGCTTCCGGGTCTTCTTGGACCAGCACATTCCAAATCGACTCACCAATGGCCTCTAAATCCGAAATCTCCGACTCCACACTTAGTCGTGGCACCTGCTCCGCAAAGGTTTCGCACAAGTAGTGATGCGCTTCTCCGTAAGTGTCCCTATACTCCCGCATAAACGTCCGCCCCACCTCAAGAAAGGCGAGGCTGCGCGGATCTATATAGCTCGTCTTCTCAAACCCCGCCCACGGCTCCGCGCTGAATAACTCCACATCTGGCCGAATGCTGGAAAAAGATGGCGGAACAAACCCCGAGTACCCAGGCACAACCGGCGACATCCCCAGCTC
>Ga0206906_1144_pt1 | contig 12136 bp, 20 predicted proteins | sample Alteio_BWOrgHeat_79_FD_152935 | JGI IMG/M metagenome (GOLD analysis project Ga0206906, IMG submission 152935) | Enriched cells from forest soil in Barre Woods Harvard Forest LTER site, Petersham, Massachusetts, United States -... | ecosystem: Environmental > Terrestrial > Soil > Temperate forest >...
CCGCGAAACTTTATCGCGCTGGAAGAAAAACCCGCATTTCATGCGCGAAATCGAAACTATCCTGAACGAGACGCAGGAGCGCTTGCGCTGCCGATTGGTACAGCTCGCCGAAACCTCCATCACTTCCATGAGCATACAAATCAGCAGCGGCGACAGCGATCCCAAACGCGTCGTTGCGGCGATGAACGTGCTCAAACTGCTAGGAATGGAAAAGCTGGTAACGCCGCCGGAAACAAAAACGAAACAGAATAAAACGGAAGAAACCGGTACCACCTGATTTTCCCTCTCCCGCAAGCGGGAGAGGGGGGATTTTAAATCGACATCTTGGCGATGTCGTTATACGCGTTGATGACGCGGTCGCGGATGGCGACGACGGCGTTTAAGGTAAGTTCGGCGCCGGCGATCGAGGTGGTGAGGTTGGTGAGTTCGACCTTGCCGGTGAGCGATTGCAGCTGCTTGGCTTCGGCGCCCGATTCGGTGTTCATCACGCTTTCCCCGGCGTTTTCGAGCATTTTCAGGAACGGTGTGGTATTGGCTTCCTGATTGGCAGACGCGTCATCGGCGCCCTGCAGCATCTTCATCTGGTTGCCGTAGGCTTTAGCGGCGGTTAGTGCGTCAACGGTCATGGCTTACCTATTTGTTCAGCAGCGCGAGGGTTTGATTCATGATGGATTTCGATATTTCGACGACGTTGATATTGGCTTCGTAGGCGAAGCGCGCATCGCGCATATCGGTCATCTCGATGATGGGATTGACGTTGGGATACATCACATATCCTTGCGCGTCGGCAGCGGGGTGCGAAGGATCGTATTTTTTAATGAACGACGTCATATCGTAGCCGCGTTTGCCCACTTTGACCGTATCGACGCCGGTTTCTCTGTCGAGGACATTCTGGAAAGTGACGGTTTTGCGCCGGTAGGGATCAGCACCCGGCGTGGTGGCGGTGGAATCGGCGTTGGCGATATTTTCAGCGATGACGCGCATGCGCTCGCGCTGCACCTGCATGCCCGCCGCCGCAATCTGTAACGCATCGTTTGCCATACTCTAGCCCTTATGCTCCGCCGCTGGTATTGCCGATGGCGGTTTTGAACATCGTAATCGCTTTGCCGTACATGCCGAGCACTTTCTGGTAATCCGCCTGGTTCATGGCCATTTTGGACATTTCTTCTTCGATAATCACGTTGTTACCATCGGGCGTCTGGGCATCGGTAAATTTGTCTTTGACGATCTTAAACTCTTCCTGCGAGCGCATTCCCGTCATATGATTCGGATCCGTAACTGTCATTGGCAATTTCTGTGCCGACCCGTTCTTGGCGCTGCGCAGCATATTTTTGAAATCGGGCTCTTTGACATCGCGGGCCTTGTATCCGGGCGTGTTAGAGTTGGCGATGTTTTGCGCCAGGATATTTTGCCGCTCGTTTAGGTATTCGAGCTTCGATTTCATTAGGCTAAACAAGGTGATGTTCGAGAAATCCATACCAAATACCACTAAAATCGGCAATATTTACCTAGTTATAGAATATAGACTAACGTATTTTGAAACGCTTGGCTACATAAATTTAGCCAAATGATTTGCATTCTGTCCGATTTTGCGGCACTAATCCTTGCAACGGTAACGTTTCCAGTAGGACAGAGGATTCCGCCTAAATGCTTTATTTAACTCGAAAAATTGGCGAATCGATCATCATTAATAACAATATCGAACTCACCGTCGTCGAGGTCCGCGGCAAAACGGTCAAGCTCGGTTTCCTCTTTCCCAAAGAGGCCACCATCCTGCGCAAAGAGCTGCATCAGAAGATTCACGAGCAAAACATCGCCGCCGCCGGCATCGGCGAAGAAGAGCTGCGCGATCTCGATTTCAGCCTCGGCGTGAATGTCGGTACGCCGCCGGAGGACGATAAAGATGGCAACCGATGAGGAATCAGGCAAAAAACCGGTCGATAAAAATAAGCTCGCCGTCGCGCTCGCCTACGCGCCGGGAAAAGATGCCGCACCGCGCGTAGCCGCCAAAGGGCAGGGCTATATCGCCGAGGCGATCATCGAGCTGGCGCGCAAACATAATATCGAAATCCGCGAGGATTCCGATCTAGTGACGCTGCTGTCGAAACTCGATATCGACATGCCGATTCCGCTGGAAGCCTATGCGGCGGTTGCCGAAATTATCGCCTATGTGTACAAGGCGAACGATAAAGCGAAGAGGAAAGTATGACGGGTATAAAAAACAATTCTGCCGAAACATTATTTAATGAAGTGGCGCAATTTATCGACGAAAGCCGCGCGCTGCTGGAAGCCAATAAAATGCTGGAATTATCCGGCCTCGACGATAATGTGCAAACGATGTGCGATGCAATACTGCGCCTGTCGCAGGCTGAGCGCATGGAATATGCCGATCGCTTGCAGCAACTGCTCGGCGATTTGAAAGCGCTCGGCGACAGCATGGTCGAAAAACGCGAATTACTCGCCGGAGAAATCCGCGATCTCGGCACGCACAAAAAAGCCAGCACCGCCTACCGCATCGTCGAGGCGAGCGACGGTTATAAAAACAAGGATGAGGAATAAACGTGGACACGGTCGCGCCGCTTCAGTTCATCTTATCGTTCCTGTTCGTACTCGGCCTCATCGGCCTGATGGCGATGGGCCTGAAGCGTTATGGCCACCGCCTGCAATCGGGCAGCGCGCCTATGGTGCTGAGCAAAATTCTCGGACAATCGAAATTAGCCGGTGAATCGGCCGGCAGGCTCGCTATTGTAGAAGTGCGCTATCTCGATCCGCGGCGTAAATTGGTGCTCGTTCGCCGCGATGATGTGGAGCATTTATTGCTGCTCGCCGACGGGCGCGAATCGGTAGTTGAATCGGGAATTACGATGAAGGATGAACGATGAACGATGAGCCGATAAAAAAAACGACGGGTAAGCGGATGTGGATATTCTTTATCCTCTGCTCATCCATCATCTGTTCATCGTTCATCGCGCATACAGCGCTTGCGCAATCCATGACCGTTAATCTCGGCGATAATCCCAGCAGTTCGTCGTCGGCGCGGCTAATTCAGCTCGTTGTGCTGATGACGGTGATTTCGCTCGCGCCATCCATCCTCATGATGACGACGTCGTTCATGCGCATCGTCATCGTGCTGTCGTTTCTGCGCAGTGCTTTGGGCTTGCAGCAGACGCCGCCGAACCAGGTGTTGATTTCGCTGGCGCTGTTTCTCACCATGTTCATCATGGCGCCGGTATTCGAGCAGGCCTATGACGAAGGCTTCAAGCCGCTGATGGAAGACCAGATCACGCAGGAGCAGGGGCTGGAGCGTGTCGCCGCGCCGTTTCATACATTCATGATAAAACACGTGCGGCCCAAGGATTTGCAGCTTTTTGTCGATATGTCGCCAAACGTCAAAATCGACACGCCGGAAGACACGCCGTACCGCATTCTTGTTCCCGCGTTCATGATCAGCGAGCTCAAACGCGCTTTTGAAATCGGGTTTCTTATTTTCATCCCGTTTGTGATTATCGACATGCTCGTGGCGTCGATACTCATGGCGATGGGTATGATGATGCTGCCGCCGGTGATGATCTCGCTGCCGTTCAAACTCATCTTTTTCGTGCTGGTAGATGGCTGGTACATGGTCTGCGGCAGTTTGATCAAGAGTTTCGGTACGGTATAAAGTTTCCCTCTCCCCCTGTGGGAGAGGGTGGCGCAAAGCGCCGGGAGAGGGGGTCTCTGTTATATTAAAGATACCCCCTCTCCCCTAGCCCTCTCCCACAGGGGGAGAGGGAATGTAAGGAGTATTATGCAACTACTAACCTCACTCGTAAGCCTGCTCCTTATTGGGGCGATTGTCGCGCTTTTGCTGACATTCGGCTTCGCGCTGTTTATTTGGTTCTTCTTGGTAACGATTATTTTATCCGTTTGCGTTATGCTGAGAAATGCATGGATCCGGCGGAAATACGGCGCATCGCCGCAAACGCAGTCCCTGCAGATCATCGAGGCGGAGTACAAGGACGTCTCCGACGAGTAAATAGGAGGGATTATGCGTTACCCCATGTTAGCTATCGCGCTTTGCCTGTTATCGGGCTGCCAGTATGTTTCCTATTACAAAACCAATACCATGCAGGCCCCGCATAATTTGCAGGAGAGTCCGGAAGTCGTCTGTTCCGCCATGGGCGCGACGCGCGGCGACGCCACTTTCGACCGTTGCGTAGCCGAAGAAGAAGACCGCGGCATGCGCGAGCGCGGTTCGTATGATGGTGAATAGGGCTTAAGGAATTACCTTAAGAATTGCATATTACATATTGTATTATATGGATATATTTTTATATATCCTATTGTAATATAAACTTCACTTTAATGGCTTGGTTAAATAACGTACTATTTCCAATGGAATAGTGTATTTAACCGGATTGGGCGCATGGCAAACGACGACTCAAATAATCGAGCCGCAACTATGGAGGATGGTTACGACCAGATCCACCAGAAGACCTGGGCGCGGCGCACAGCGGGATTGCTCGGCGGTGCGACGCTGGGCGGAATTTATGGCGCCATCATCGGAGCCGCAGCCGCATTTATTCCCTATGTTTTTGGTGCCATCGGTGTTGCAGGCGCCGCTAGTGTCGGTCTTCCTCTTATTGGCGCTGTTGCCGCCAGTGCTGGGCTTTTTGCAGTTATTGGCGGCGGGCTCGGTTTGGCCATCGGCGCTGATGTCGGCGCGAATGCCGGATCCAACGCTATCACGACCTCCATCGAACTGAATCGATTGGGCGATGGGAAAGCGCCCGTCTTGGCTCCGCGCGAACCCAGCAAACCGCCTGCCTTATATGTTTGGAAAGCCGCTCCCGTCCTGATTCCGTTATTTGCAGCAGTTGGCGCTTTGGTTGCCACGATTCCCGCCTTCGCGCCATTGGTGACCACGCTTGGTTTTAAAGGAGCGGTTGCCGCTACGGCCATTGCTGCCGCACAACCAGCAACGGCAGCGGCTATTGCCGCATCGGCTTCCGTGTTCGGAATGCTTGGTGCTCTGATGCCGTTTAAGAATTCACTGTTCCATAATAAACTGACCAATTTTTATTACGATCTTATCAGCGATAAAAAATGGTCGGAAGAGGCAGCCGTGCAGCCGCTGCGCGAAATGGTAAGGACGGTCGATACGCCCTATGTAGACGAACCGCAACGCGCCCGGTCATTTGTCGATAATGAGCGGCGCTACACGTTGCTCGAACATGGCGAGCGCGCTGATTCGCAAACGCTGTTGTCGCGGTAATATTTCTGTCATGCTGAACTTGTTTCAGCATCCACCTATCATCCGCAATGTGTGTGAGGCACCATGGATCCTGAAACAAGTTCAGGATGACAATTATAAGGTTGGTTTTGCCATAAATGGCCCATCTCCAAATGTTTCGCTGCACGCATAGCTTTCGATGCCGTCTACGCGCGCTACCATCGGGCCGGTTTTGCAATGTTCGATCATGGTGGATATTTGCCCTTGCTCGCCGCTGAACACGGCTTCGACGCTGCCGTCATTGCGATTTCGCACCCAGCCTTTTAGGCCAAGTTTGCTGGCTTTTGCTACTGTCCAGGCGCGGTAGCCGACGCCTTGCACACGCCCGGTGATGATGACACGAACGGCGTTCATTGCGCCCAGAGTTTTTTGATGGCGTGCGGCATGGCGGCCGGCAGATCTTCGGAAATCAATCCGGGTCCGAAATGAATGGCGGCTTCGCCATGGATCCACACGGCTGCGCACGCTGCTTCAAATGCGGGCATGCCTTGTGCCAGCAAACCGGTGATGATACCGGCTAGCACATCGCCGCTGCCGGCGGTGGCGAGCCAGGTCGGCGCGTTGGCGTTGATGGCGACGCGGCCGTCCGGCGCGGCGATCACCGTGTCGTTGCCTTTGAGCACAATAACCGCGCCGGATTGTTTAGCTGCCTCTTTCGCACGGTTGGTTTTGACGCCTGTTGCCTTAAATACCCGCGCAAATTCGCCCTCATGCGGTGTCATAACGACCGGGCCTTTGATAGCGTCGAAAAGCTGTTTGGGATTGGTTTCGAAAACGCTGATGGCATCGGCGTCGATCACGCAGGATTTTTCCGTTTTCAGCGTAAGCAATGTTTGCTCGCGCGTAATATCATTCACGCCGCCTCCGGGTCCTACGCACACGGCAGTAACGCTTTTTTCTTCAATGATGGCGGAAAACTGCGCATAGTTCATGTGCAATTTGGTCATGATTGCCGTCATCGCTATGGCATATACCCCGAGCGCTTCTTGCGTTGCGGCGATGCTTACCAGCCCCGAACCTGCGCGTAGCGCCCCCATGGCCGCAAGCCGCGCCGCACCGGTGGTGCTGATGGCGCCGCCAAGGACGATGGCGTGCCCGCGCGTGTATTTGTGCGACTGCGCAGTCGGGAACGGAAACTGTTTTTTCCACAATTCCGGGCCGTTTAGCATATACGCCGAGGTTACGCCTTCGCCGCTGATGCCGATGTCGTACACGCTGAGTTCACCGCTGTGCGCTTTGCCCGGAAGCAGTACGTGGCCGGGCTTGGGGCGCACGAAGGTGACGGTGTGCGTGGCTTTGACGGCTTCGCCCATTACCGCGCCGGTATCGGCGTTGATGCCGCTGGCGATGTCGATGGCGATAACGGGCAGGCGGCTTTCGTTGATGACGGTGACGGCGTCTTTAGCCGCGCCGTCAAGATTGCGGTCGAGGCCGGTGCCGAATATCGCGTCAACGATAAGCGCGGATTCTTTGAGTAGATCGGGCGAGAAGACGCGGGTGACGATACCGGTCATGTCCCATTTGGTTTTGGCGGTTTTCGCATCGCCAGTGATTTTTTTTTCGTCGCCGACGATGGCGGCGGTGACCGGCCAGTTTTTTTCTTTCAGCAATCGCGCGACGATAAATCCGTCGCCGCCGTTATTGCCGGTGCCGCAGACGATGAGGATGGGCGCTGGCTTGTATTCCTGCGCGATCAGCGCGACGACGGCTTTTCCGGCGTTTTCCATGAGCGTGACGCCGCTCGTGCCCGCTGCGATGGCCGCTTTGTCGGCGGCGCGGGATTCTTCGGCGGTCAGCAGGGCGCTTGGATGCAGCATAACTAATTCAACTCACGTTGGAATTTTTCTATCAGTGGTTTCGTGCCCGACTCAATCAAATCCAGCACATGTTCGAAATGATGTTCTTCGCCGTAATACGGATCGGGCACTTCTTTTTCGCCCGTGCCGCCGCAATATTCAAGAAATAAATCGGTGTGCGCCTTCGCATCTTTGGGAGCCATGCGTTTTAGGTGCTGTAAATGCTCGCTATCGAGGCCGAGAATTAAATCGAATTCACGGAAATCCTCCGGCGCGACTTTGCGGGCGCGAAGCCCGTCGATATGAATGCCGCGCTTTTTTGCCGCCATCACCGAGCGCCGGTCCGGCGCTTCGCCGACATGGTAGGCGTGTGTGCCGGCGGAATCGATCATCACCTTATCGGCAAGGCCTGCCGCTTCGACATGATGGCGCAACACGCCCTCGGCGGTGGGCGAGCGGCAGATGTTTCCGGTGCATACGAAAAGTATTTTATACATGCCTCTTTCATAAGTGAAAAAGGCGACAAAAACAACAGATGTATCATTCGTCATCACCCGAATCGCGCTTGAGCGATTCTAGGGTGATCCAGTCTGGATGGCCTTAGAATTCCTACGGAATTCAGGCCATGACGGGAAAGAGAAAATAATTCCTATTGACTGACTAGGAATTAAATCCTATAGGGATTATATGCTTTAACCGGACCACTGGAAAAGACATCAATCATGTTATCGATGAAATCAAAATATGCCATACGCGCGCTGATGGTTTTGGCGGCGAGTGAGGGAAAGATGTTGCAAACGAAGGCAATCGCCAAGGGAGCCGATGCACCCGTCAAGTTTTTAGAATCGATCCTGCTCGAACTCAAGCATCGCGGCATGGTGGAAAGCAAGCGCGGCATTTTCGGCGGTTATTATCTTCGGATGCCGGCGAGAGAAATTATGCTCGGCGATGTGATCCGCCAGATTGACGGGATGCTCGCGCCTATACACTGCGCCAGCGTGAATTCCTATCAGAAGTGCGATGACTGCGTCGATGAGAAAACCTGCGCGATACGTCACGCGATGATTGAAGTGAGAAATGCCATTTCCAACGTGCTCGACCGCAAATCGCTCGCGGATATGGCGAAGGAACAAAAGGCTAAGAGTAAAAAACAGGAGGCATAGCCATGAAATCAGACAGCGATAAGCAAGCCGAAGAACATATTCTCGAAGCGATCCGCAGCCTCAAATACGGCGCGGTTGAAGTGATGGTGCATGATTCGCGCATCGTTCAGGTCGAAAAAACGGAAAAAGTCCGTTTCGAGCCGAAGCATAATTAATCCATAAACCTTAATCCATAAACGTACGGGGGAATTTCCATGAAATCATCGTTACTGACAGCTACTGCGCTGAGCTTGAGCCTGCTGGTGATTCAGCCGGCCTTCGCCGACGACGAAACCGATGCGCTGCGCGCCGAAATCAAAGCACTGAATGCCCGCCTCGATGCGCTGGAAAAACGCGAGCAGGCGGATAAAAAGGCGCTCGCGGCGGCTCAGGCTGCGCCGGTAAGCGCTACGGCGGCGCCGAGCCAGAAACCGTCCGGATCCATTGACAAGCGTCTGGCTATTGTTGAGCGCAATCAGGAAGTACAAAAGGAAACCGCCGCCGCGCAGGCCGCGACGACGCCGAAATTCGATTACACGCCGGGCAAGGGACTTACGATTACTTCGCCCGACCGGCAATATGCACTGCGCCTGAGCGGCTATGTGCAGGCCGATGATCGCACTTTCTTCGATAGCGGTGCGGCGGGTACGACCAATACATTCCTCATCCGCAGTGCCCGTCCGGTCGTCGAAGCCAAGCTCACCGATTATTTCGATACGCGCTTCGCCGTGGATTTCGGCAAGGGCGCAACGACGCTTCTGGATGCGTACGGCGATTTTCATCCGATGCCGGGTAATAATATCATCAACCTCCGCGCCGGTGAATTCAAGGTGCCGGTGGGGCTGGAGCGTTGGCAGTCGGAATCGGACGTCGAATTCGTCGAGCGCGGGCAGACGACCAACCTCGTGCCGTACCGCGACATCGGCGTGATGGCGCATGGCCAGTTGATTCCCGATCAGCTTGAGTATCAGCTCGCGGTGGTGAACGGTGCGGCGGATTTACAGGCCAATACCGGCGATAGCGATAATAACAAGGATTTTGCCGGACGCATTTTCGTGCATCCGCTGACCTGGTCGGGCGTGCAGTGGTTGCAGGGCATCGGTTTCGGTGTCGGCGGCACGTACGGCATTCATCAGGGCACGCCGACATCGTCCGGCCTCACTGCCGGTTACGCAACATTCGGTCAGCGCACGTATTTTACGTATAAGACGGGCGTGTACGCTAACGGACCGCAATGGCGCTTCAATCCGCAGGCCATGTATTATAACGGATCGCTCGGGATTCTCGGCGAATATGTCTATAACGACCAGGAAGTGAAAGTCACCACGCATGAAGCGAAGCTCGGCAATAAGGCGTGGGAAGGCATTATCTCTTACGTGCTGACGGGTGAAGACGCGAGCTTCGACGGCGTTACGCCGGCGCATAATTTCGATCCAAAATCGAACGGCTGGGGCGCATTCGAACTGGTCGGCCGCGTGAGTGAATTAAATGTCGACAGGGATGCGTTCCTATCGGCATTATATTCCGATCCGACGGTATCGGCCCGCAGCGCGTTTGAGACGACGCTCGGCGGAACCTGGTATTTCAGTCGCGCAGTCAAATTGAATCTTGATTTCTCGCGCACTACCTTCGACGGCGGCTATTTCGGCGGCGCAGACCACCCGGACGAAAAAGCCGTGCTGTCGCGCGTGCAGTTTAGATTTTAAAACCTTGTCATGCTGAACTTGTTTCAGCATCCACCTATCTCCACACTGGTTAGAATTTGTGGCGCAATGGATCCTGAAACAAGTTCAGGATGACAATATAAAAGAGGAGTTGTTATGAAGTTACTACACACCATTACTCTTGCCGCACTACTTGTTTCTGCTGCGTACACTGTGCCCGCGCGCGCCGCCGATCCTATCGAAATTCTGAACGTATCGTATGATCCGACACGCGAATTCTACGATGAATTTAACAAGCAATTTGTCACCTATTGGAAGCAAAAAACCGGGCAGGACGTTACCGTCACCCAGTCGCATGGCGGCTCGGGGAAGCAGGCGCGTTCGGTAATTGACGGGCTTCGCGCCGATGTGGTGACACTGGCATTGGCGTATGATATCGACGTGATCGCCGAAAAAGGCAAGCTGCTGCCGCCGGATTGGCAGAGCCAGTTTCCGAACAACAGCTCGCCCTATACTTCGACCATTGTGTTTCTGGTACAGAAGGGCAATCCCAAGCATATCAAGGACTGGGACGATTTGATCCGCAGCGACGTGCAGGTGATTACGCCGAATCCGAAAACTTCGGGCGGGGCGCGTTGGAACTATCTGGCGGCGTGGGCGTATGCCAAGGATAAATTCGCTGGCGACGATGCGCAGATTCGCGATTTTGTCGGCAAACTCTATAAAAACGTGCCGGTACTCGATACCGGCTCGCGCGGCTCAACGACAACCTTCGTTCAGCGCCGCATCGGCGATGTGCTGATCGCCTGGGAAAACGAGGCATTTCTGGCTGAACAGGAGGCCAAAGGCCAATTCGAGATTATCCGCCCGAGCATCAGCATTCTGGCTGAGCCGCCGGTGGCTGTAGTCGAGAAAAACGCCGTGCGCAAAGGCTCGCTCGATGTCGCCCGCGCTTATCTGCAATATCTCTATACGCCGGAGGCGCAGGAGCTGGTGGCTAAATATTATTATCGCCCGACCGATGCTACGGTTGCCGCGAAATACGCGTCGCGGTTCCCCAAAATGAATATCGTTACTATCAACGATTTTGGCGGCTGGAAAGAAGCGCAGAAAACACATTTTAACGACGGCGGAACGTTCGATCAGATTTATGGGAAGTGAGATTTGATGACCGGATAACCAGATGACCGGATGACCAAGAATTATTGGCATTTTTCTGGGTTATGCGATAACCTGGTCATCTGGTTATCCGGTCATCTGGTCATCACTCTAAGGAGGCTATTATGCAGCAAACACTCTATTATAAAACCATTAATGCTCCCATCGGGCCGCTGAAGTTGATGGCGTCCGATAAGGGGTTGTGCGCGTTGATGTTCGATGGCGGGCGGAACAGCAAAATCTATTTCGACGGCGCTATCGAGCAAAGCGATACGCATCCGGTGCTGCAAAAAGCGGAAAAGCAACTGGCGGAATATTTCGCCGGAAAGCGCGTAGATTTCGATCTGCCGCTCGATATGCGCGGTACGGTGTTTCAACTGAAAGCCTGGCGCGAATTGCAGAAAATTCCCTATGGCCAGACGATTTCCTACGCCGAACAGGCGCGCCGCGTTGGGGACGTAAAAAAAGCGCGTGCCGTCGGTATGGCTAATGGCCGCAATCCCATCGCCATCATCGTGCCGTGCCATCGCGTGATCGGCACGTCAGGCGCGTTAGTTGGCTTTGGCGGCGGGCTTAAAACCAAGCAGTATCTGCTCGATATTGAATGTAAGAAAATGGCGGCAGCGTAACTTCGCTGTTATTTTTTCTTATCCGGTTTTGCGTTCGGGTCTTTAAGTTCCTGTACGCGGTGCGGATACAGATCGTCGGTGAGTTTTAGCATGGCGATCTCGATATTGCTTTTGGGATTGTTTTTGCAGAACTCGTCCAGCCACTGCATGACGGCGCCTATATTGTTGCTCGGAACGATCTGATAATTATTAGGCGTCAGGTAATTATAGGCCGACAGACAGCCGCTGACATAAATGGCGTCGATGGCGTTCATGCCGGTATTTGCGGGTTGTTTGCGATCTTTAGCGTAGGCTTCGCAGGTAATCAGGTGAAAGGTTTGATAAAGCCCGTGAGCGTCAACTGCCATAGCAGGCGGGCAAAATGCGGCGGTTGCGAGTATGGCTAAGATGGGAAGGAGTTTTTTCATTGCTGGAATGTAGCGATTTTGGCTGGTGATGTCTAGAGCGTCTTGGCGTGGGTGATTTTGAAAAATAA
>Ga0206906_1145_pt1 | contig 12129 bp, 7 predicted proteins | sample Alteio_BWOrgHeat_79_FD_152935 | JGI IMG/M metagenome (GOLD analysis project Ga0206906, IMG submission 152935) | Enriched cells from forest soil in Barre Woods Harvard Forest LTER site, Petersham, Massachusetts, United States -... | ecosystem: Environmental > Terrestrial > Soil > Temperate forest > O...
TCGACGGGTGCGCGAAATAGTGGAGTGATCGGGCGTGTCCTCATCCAATGCAATGCCCACAAAGTGCCGCAGGCTCAGTGAGTCCTTCAATCGCCACGCGATGCCCCGTTCAGACTCAATGCCCTCGAAGTACCCGATCATCAGCGAGCGGAAATAGATCCCCGGCGTCAGGCCAGGACGCCCCAACATCTCGGCATAAAACCTTGCGCACAACTTCTCTACAAACGCGTCGAATCCTTCGCCGTCGAGCACCTCGTTCAGGCGAACATAGAACGGGTGCCCTGGGCCCACAGCCATATCCGTGTATGCCACCCACAGATCCTCCTGCCGCTCTCGATCCTTGCGAGTTCCCATCGCCATGACCTGATTTTAAGAATGGCTCATGTCGATGCCGCTCAATTCTTGCGAAAAGGTATCAGGACTTGCATCACAGGCAGTTAAGGGTGCCGGACACATTCATAGATTCTTGGATCGAAATTCGTAAACAAGAATACTTCAACAAACAGTCAGTAACATCAGGCCGCTCTTAACAGGTCAACGATGTTCTCGATGGCCTTGTCGGCCTTGTGGTAGGCGGCTTCCAGTTTGCTGTTTGGTCTGCTTTGCGATTGGGGTTTGTGATGGAAGCGGCTATTGGCAAGCGGACCGCAAAGCCGTTTGTGGAAAAACAGGAAGAGCAGGGCGACGTCGAGTCCTTTGGTCGTCAAGCGGTAGGCGTAGCGGCGTCCATCGCGCTCCAATAAGCCGTGTCCTTTGAGCTTGCGCAGATCATAGCGAAGCTGGTTGAGTCCGTAATTGTTCCCGGAGAGCTGGAAGGTGGTGAGGACGGCTTCGTGGATCTGTGTGGCGGTCCAGCCGCCGACGGTGTTGCCGCCATGGAGAAGGACTTCCAGAAGGCGAATGACCCGGGTGTCCTGGATTTTGATTCCTGGAACGCGGACTGTGCCGATGGTGAGGGGCAAGGCAATCCTCTGTAGCAGAGGAAAGTCCACATGGACATTGAGAGACTGTGCCTGAAAGCCGGCAAAGCGATCGGTGATGATCTGGAACCTTTTGCGCACAGCGTCGAGATGATCAAGCCCTTTCTTCAGGCCGAAGTCGTGCAGATTGTTGGAGACTAGTTCGTTGCGCAGATAGCGGGAGAACTTTTCGTATTGCTTAAGGAATGCGTGTTTCCAGTACGCCCTGAAGACGTGATGCCCGTGCTCGATCTGATCGATCACCGAGGCAAGCTTGCCCTGTAGCCTCTTGTTCAGCCGGACGCCGAAGATCTCGCTGATGCGGTTGGCCGTCAGGCGCCAGAGTCCGATTTCGCAACTGCGTTCGAAGATCTTATGGATGGGGAAGCGGCGTTTGAAGATGAAGTTGCGGCAGTACTCGATCTGACCGATGGCGTAGAACCGCTTGAGGTTCATCTGTCCGCGCTCTTTCTTTGAGAACTTCGGCCCGACGATGAGCGTCCAGTAGTCGAGTTGTTTGCGGATGATCTGTGGACTGAGCCGGTCGGCGGCCGCCTGCAACTGAGCCACGTCGTCCACCGCCAGAAATGCATTGTCACTTTTCTGGAAGCCAATCTTCTGGCGCTTCATTTCCTGTTCCATGAACGAGTGGCCGTTGAGCCAGTAGGTGGCGTGGAACGGAAAGAAGCTGGCCATGCGCACCACGATGGGCCCCAGAACCCCGTCCCGGATATAGAAGTAATAGTGGGTGAAACGGCTCTGCTGATGCGCCAGGATGCGATAGTGGGGATCCTCGGTGGGGAACTTCGGGACACTGATGCGGAAGGTGCGTCCCTGCTCCATACTCTTGAAGATGGAGTAGACGCCATAGACGTTCCGCTTCTCCATGCGGCGCAGCGCGGGCAGAACGTAGTCCTCTTTGCGGACGCCCTTTTCGGCCCATTCCATCGCAATTCCTTGATTGCGGGCATAGGCTTCGACCCAGCTCCGGTAATCGTTGGTGCGCTGGCTGAGAACTTCCTTGCTCACCACCGGGATGCCCAGAACCTGCCGGAAGAAGTACACCACCTGCTCGGGCCGGGACAGACCGCTGAGATAACCGTTGATCACCATACGGTCGAAGCAGTGATAGACGAAGGCCAGCAGACTGCCGAACAAACGGGTGAACTGTTCCATGCCCCGCACTATACTCGATGGAGAGAAAATACTGTGGGCACCAGAGCCATCAAGCGCGGAAAAGCAAGCCAGGTAGTCGACGGCAAGGACTTCCGCCTCGCCGAAGAGATTAGCTACATCCAGGACAAGGCCGCCGAACACGACCTGCGCATGGTCACCATCGGCCAACTGATCCTGTTCTCCACCGAGACCGGAGACGCCTGGTTACTCGACGTCACCGATAAACTTGCGGCCCGGCTGGCCAGGGATGGGGACCCTGAACCAATTCACCTGGAGGAGACCGATACCAGCTTCGCCATCGGATGGAAGGGCAACTATCGCATTGATGGCCCCACCTTTGTCTACTCCGATCGCAAAACTGGCCGCGTCACCACGATCATCGGATATCCCACGAAAAAAATCGCTCAAATGGGCTGATCTGAAAATTTCAAATCTGTTTGGCTAGGCTATACCTGCGCAGGAATTGTCTGCGGTTGTATCGTGGGCGATGCGTACATGGCCCCGAGGTCATGTACGAGTGGGCGGTTACTCATCCGGAATCCTCAAAGAAGCGCCGCAATCAGGCGAGGCCCAAACAAAGCAGAGCTAGCACTTTTTTAAATCCGCCACCAATTGCGGGTCGATTAGTGCTAGTCGTGCGACGGCCTTTACCGTGGATTTCAATAGAGTCATTGCATTGGCGTGATTGCCGAGCGACGCCAGGTCACCTCGACTGAAATCTGGAACATCAACGTGGGCCAAAGTACTTCTGTATCCGTACATCTTGCTCCAGATGGCATCCTCTTTCATGCCCTGAAATGCCGAATAGTCAAGCGCCGGTGACCAACGATGATTCAACAGCGGCACTTTGTTCTTTACTTGCCGAGTAATCGAATCAGATGGGTCCTTCGGATCGGGGTTGTGTGTAAGCAGAGATTCAAGAATCATGAAATAAGCTAAGAACTGAGAGATCGAATCGGGCCGCAGTTCTCCGAGTTCGAGCAGTCGTGAAGCGATTCGATCCATGTGAACCAGTTGTGGGTCGTGAGACTCGAATGCTGCGAACAGTGTAGCGATTTGCTCAGCATCGGACCTAGCAACTACAAACCGCTCGCCCACTTTTCCAATCGGGGCATAGAGCAGCTGAAACATCTTCGCCGTCTTATATTTCGTAGCTTCTGCCGTGAGTAGCACGCGCCCGACACGAGGTTCATGTTCAACCCTTGACCGGCGAACTGAACCTCACACTGACCTTGCGCAAGGCTGATGGAGGGATCGCGCTGACTCTGGTTGTCCCGCCTCGAAGACTACGGTCCTGCTCGCCGTGGTACCGTCGAATTCAGATGGACGATGTGTCTCGGCTGCCTCCACTAGTACGGGTCGCCCCAGGGGTCCTTTGCGAACCGAAAGCCTTCGGCTCTAAGATCCTCTTCTGCCTTCGTTCTTTTCGACCTACTCAGTAAGCCATTGTCGGCATGCACATTCACGTCATCCACCCGTCTCCCTTATGACCTCGTCGCAATCCGAGCAACGGCCAGCAAATCGCGTTCTATTCGTTGAATCGATCCTAGGCGCTGTCAGGACATCCCTCTTATGAACCGCCATAGATAACCAAAACAGCCCAACCTAAGTAATATGGTTGGACTTTTTACTCTTGTCTGATCGGCGCTCTCTGAAACTGTCGACAAGGATTTGAAGGAAGTTCCAGACCAAATACGTAGCTATCGCTGCCCCGCTTACCCAAAGTACAGTTCGTAACATCATGGGCGTCGAATCCCGGAAATGTATAACTGCCACAGATAAAACCTAGGTAGAAACCCAAGGCTCTACTCGATGGCGAGATTCCCTCGCCAGCACGTCGTCGTTTCGCTCCTCAGCGCATGTCGCTGATCGCGCGTCAGTTTGCCTGCTCGCGCCGCCGTTAGCCGGTTTCTGTTTAGTCATCTCGCAGGCGGGGTGGATCACAACCGGGAATCGCTTCGATAACAACGAACAGCACACTCTCCAGCGGATGTCGCCCGTAGACAACCGGCAGGGGGCCCGCCTCTTGTGCCGTGTCATCCACTCGGATTACCAAGTACCTCTCATCCAGACCACTGACGTGGACTCTTTCCAGCAGACCGGGAACGTGCATAGGTTTTTCCCAAAGTCAGATCGTTCCAGGCCGTGCACTTAAACTCATTCAATGCGTTCGAGCAAGTAAAAAGATGTCAACCTCTAGCGCGATATCCGGCGAGGCAGCGGGCGCGCCCTTCACACACCCGCGAGGAGGCCTACAGAAGTATCCTCCGGCAGTGGGAGAGCCGGAGGCTTTCGGTTGCTGGCCCCCCAAAGGGGCCTGATCGCAACCGGTGAAAAGCAAAAGCAACCGCAAGAGCAGCAGTTACTAAACAATGGGATTCGGCAAAACGAAAGCACCAGCCGGGGGTATACTCCTGGAATTCTCAAAGTTCTGCTGCCACTCCAGCAGAGCCGGGGGACCTCCCTTTTGTGATTAGAAAAAACGTGTGGGGAAGCTTCTCCTCAGCACCGCACATCTTCGCGCTGGGGGCGAGGCGATGGGCGTGCGTTCACAAACCATAGTCCGGAAAGCTTAAGATTAACTTAAGATCGACCCGATGCAATGAAGTTATTTCCTTTAAACGTTCATTCCAAATGCTATACTCCGGCCAACATTCAATCGATCGTTCCGCCGAAAGGAGGGTGGGTTGAGATCGCTTACTCGCAAGGAATTGCGAGCATCTGTACAGGTCCCTATGGCAAGAACCATATTCCGACCTGACTAAAGAGGAGCGTGGACGGCTTGTCTGGGTGTGTCGTGGAAGAGTAGCTTTCGACAATGTCGAAGAGGCCCGCAATCTGTTGAGATTCCTACAGCCACGAGGAACACTGGATCTGGCAGCCTACATATGCCCATTGTGCATGGTGTTCACGTCGTAAACCGTCGCAGCATATCTCATCATCGGCGAATGATGGCGACTGACCGCGTCACGCCAATGGTTGCAGCGCTGTTGTATCATTCGGAGCATACCAACATTGACGCGGCAACGGCGCCGTCTGAACCCAGCCACGCTGACGGTGTGTGTTGAGACACTGAATCCTACAGAGCTCTCGAGAAGATTCGAGATTCGGAGCTGACGTTACTCCCTTTCGTCACGGCCTAACTTTTTGACCACACGATTGCAACTACCGAACCACAATGATCTAGGAAAGCCGCGAGGTCCTGGGAAGGCCGGGCTTTTCTCTCTTTCGGACATGTTTGGGGTTCGAAAGCATTTGTCTAGTGCTGACGCAACGGGATTTCGCAACGAAACCACGAAGAGCAGCCTTAAGACAATCTTAAGGTTGGCTGTGTTTAATGTTCATTGAACGTGAACTCGTTCTCCCCGTCGTGTCGAGAGGCCGGTTTCACTTCGAAGTAAGAGGAAAACGAAACCAGCTTCGTGAAAATGGATCTATGATCCGCCGTCATCCGAGGCAAATTGCGCATACTGGTGGTCGAAGACGAAATCCGGTTGGCTCAAAATATCGCTTCGGCATTCCGAGAGCGGGCGGGCTACGCCGTCGATCTGTGGCACGACGGTGAGGGAGCCCTTCTGCTGTGCAAGACCGCGGCCTACGATCTCATTGTCCTTGATCTGAAGCTTCCGAAGCTCACAGGGCAGGACGTCTTGCGTAAACTGCGCGAGCGCAATGTGGCTACGCCGGTGTTGATCCTGACGGCTACGACTGGAGCGCAAAGCGCTATCAACCTCCTCAATCTTGGAGCTGACGATTACCTGACCAAGCCTTTCGATCTTGGAGAACTCATTGCCAGGGCACGAGCCTTGATACGCCGGGGAAACGCAGTTAAATCCACTGTCTTGCGCATCGGAAGCCTTTGCTTCAACCTTGCGGAACAAACGGTTACGGTTGGCGGGCGAGGGATCGATCTCTCTCCTATGGAATACAGAATCCTCGAATATCTCGTTCACCGTCCGCGCACGGTCGTCTCCAAACAGGAATTATTAGAACACTTGTACGACTTCACCTGGCAGCGCCATTCCAACGTGATTGAAGCTCACGTGTCAAACCTTCGCCGCAAACTGCGCGGCGTAACGGATTTTTCGATGCTTGAAACGTTTCGCGGCCGTGGCTATCGACTTGATTCTGAGTGACGGACGAACATGAGGACGAGATCCCTGATCCGGCGCGCCATACTCTCAGTTCTATTGATTGAACTCCTGTGCACCCTTGCATTTGTGTGGACAGCTCTTTGGCACGAGCGTCGCGTACGCGTTAGAGCCCTTGACGTCACCCTGGAAGGACGTTCTGATTCGCTGATCGGAGCCGTTCAGGATGCCGAAGATCCCGAAGACACGGTTAAAGTCGATCCGACCGAATTCAGCCCGCCGTCTTCCGACGTCTTCGCCGTATTCAGCGAGACCGGAAAACGAGTGGGGGCGTCGGCCGCATCCCCTCCATCCGTGGTCTCAATCATAGGGATCGGTTTCAGAAATGCCCGCGCCGATGGTCACTATTACCGCGTGCTCCAACGCAAAGCCATCCGCATCCTCGATCGCGATGAAAACGGCGGCGAGGGAGTTCGCAGACCAGTAATTGTTGTGTATGCGATGCGTACCGATCACTTGTGGCACGAGATTCTCGAAGCAGCGAGTTTTTACGTCCTCATGAGTCTTGGATTGCTAGGGATCTCAGCGTTCGTCCTCATTGTCCTCCTCCGAAGGCTCTTTAATCCTCTTCAGGATCTGGCAGCGGAAGCGGCCGTCATAGGAATGAACTCGCTTGAGTTTCGCGCTCCGGGAGCGGCAATGCGCCTGCGGGAACTGCAGCCGCTGGCAAACGCTCTCACGACGATGGTCGGCCGCTTGCGGGTTGCTTTCGAGACCGAACACCAGTTCATAAGTGATGCCGCACACGAACTTAAGACCGCCGTCGCTGTTGTGCGGTCCACGGTTCAGGTTCTCGGAATTAGACTGCGTTCAGCGGAAGAGTATCAGAGTGGCTTAGAGCAGGTACTGGCAGACAATGAGCGCGTGGAAGAGTTAATCTCTCGCATGCTAACGCTTGCTCGATTCGAAGAGAGATCAGGTTCACCACCCGAACCAATTGACCTTTCCCAGCATGTCAAGGCAGCGGCGGAAAAGCTGGGCACATACGCCGAGACAAGAGGCGTCCAGATCCGTTCTTCATTTGAGCAGGGAGTACAGGTAAGACTACCTCCTGAAGGCGCCGAGATCCTGGCTTCAAATCTGATTTTGAATGCAATTCAGCACAGCCCTAAGGGGTCTGAGGTGATTGTTTCGGTGCGGCTGAGGGGCATCGGACATCGACAGGCCTGGCTGGTCGTGCAAGACTTCGGTTCGGGAATCGCCCCGGAGAACCTCACCAAGATCTTCGACCGCTTTTATCGCGAGGATCCATCTCGATCGCGAGAAACCGGCGGCTTTGGACTGGGACTTGCCATCTGCAAAAGCATCGTTGAAGCTGCTGATGGCGAGATTCGAGTACAAAGCGTCCTCCATCAGGGCACTCTCGTTACCGTTTACTTTCGTACGGCTTAACTTTGTTGAAATTGAATCATCTGCGTTTCGCAGGGTAAACGTAACGGAATTTGTTGGTCGAACTCAGACCAATGACACAGTGTTAAACACTTCGCCTAATACCGCCTCTCCGTCGTGACAGATGTCAACCGCGTAATCGGGACCCTCACGGAGGGCGATCGCAATGTTCGGTGCCAGCCGAACTTCGTCTTCTACTGCAAGCACACGCACTTAATTCACCCGATCTCAGCCCTGTAACAAGAACGCGCTGCGAAGGATAAGTCGGCAATCCACAACCGCTTTGCCGTTCCCCTTCCCCCGACCCGCATGCTCTACTTCATGGTTAAGTCGTCCTCGACTTCCGAGTGCTTGCCGCCGGTAACAACCTTCCCTTCGAATGCAACTGGGGTTCCCGTTCTTCCAGATGGATTCCACTTTTGTGATCTTCCCGGATTTGGCTGCAGCTTGCAGGTCGGACTTTGCCTCTTCCGGCAGAGAACTAAATTCAACCTGTTCCTCAATCTCGAGAAGGCGACCATCCGGCGCTATCGACACGTCCTTCGGATTTCCGCCGGTGAGCAACTGCACTTCGAATTCGACCTGCCCGTTCTCAACCTCCTTGGTGTAGCCGCGGACTGTTGCGCCCTTGGCCTGGTCGTCCGAGGTCTTGCGGACCGCGACCGGTAATTCGTCTCTCGTAATTCGCTTTTCCTGGCTCGGCGCACTCAGCGCGACGGCAACGACCATGAACAAAACGACCATGAACAAGACGGTGGGTTTCATCACAGATGTCGCTGTGGCAGGACGCATGCGCCTTCCTCAATGTGAGCGGTAAACCTTAGAACATGAAGCCTATCAGGCGAACCTTAAGCCTCACTGAAGCGGGACCTGCATTGGGCGCAGGGGTCTGAGCAGCGGGGCACGACCGACAGAATCTAGACCGATTTCGCCGTTGGCGTGCATCGTGTTGTTGTATCCCATCTCCAACTTGTCGTTCAGGCAAATGCCTCCCCATTTTCATCACCTGAACTCGCCCGTGAACACACTGTAAATGGAACATCAACACCGCGTTAAATTATTGGCCCTAAATGAATTGAGTGTTACAGCCCTGAAAACTTAAGCGTCGCTTAAGTATCGCGCCTTAGCTTCGAAAGAGCCACGGCCGCCAGTCGCCCACTGCACTGCGAAGAGCTATCGATAGGTTGGACTTTTCCCTTAATCTTCCACCTTTAATTCCTGGCGAATCGGATGCCGCACAAAATTCAGGAGGGACGCAATGCGTTTATGGGTTCGCTCGCTCTCATGGGCCCTGTTGTTTTGTCACGTATTCTTTGTCTCCAGCACTTCTGCGCAGAACGCTACCGGAATCATCGCCGGCACCGTCGTTGATCCAGCAGGTTCGGTCCTGATCGAAGCCAAGGTTGAAATTGAGCCTTCGGGAAGGCAGGCTGTCACCAACGATCAGGGCCAGTTCCGCATCTCATATGTGGCCGCCGGCCGATACACTGTCACCGCATCCTATGTGGGCTTTAGCGCATTCGTAAACTCTGTGACGGTTAATGCAGGCCAGACAACGAATGTCGTTGCCGCCTTGAAGGTTTCATCGCAATCGGATTCCGTCATGGTGACCGCGCCGCGCCTGCAGGGCGATGCGGAAGCTGTCAATATAGAGCGCATGTCTGACCAGATTGTCCAGGTGGCTCCTGCAGGCGTAATCACCAGTCTGCCCAACACCAACATCGCCGACGCCATCGGGCGGCTGCCTAGCGTCTCACTGGAGCGCGATGAGGGCGAGGGCAAGTATGTGCAGATTCGCGGTACCGAGCCGCGTTTGTCGAACCTGACGATCAACGGAGTCAATGTGCCGTCGGTGGAAGTGACGGTTCGCAACGTGAAGATGGACGCGATTCCCGCATACGGGATCGAACGTATCGAGGTCTACAAGACGCTTTCGGCCAACATGGATGCCGACGGCGTGGGCGGCACGGTGAACCTGGTGACTCCCACCGCGCAGGACAAGCCTACGTATTCGCTGAACGGCACTTCCGGATATAACCCAGTACAGAATGGCTTCTGGCGCGGTGGTTTCGATGGAACCTACGGTCGGCGCTTCGGTCCGGCCAAACGGTACGGAGTGCTCATCGGCGGCAGCTGGGATCGCACGAATCGGGGCATTGACGATCTGGAGCCGAGCCAGACAACCGGGACATTGGCAGATGGCACAAACGTGGCTTACGTAAATGGTGAGGACTTCCGTTCCTACGACTACTACCGGACGCGCTACGGGTTCACATCGGGTATTGACATGAAGATTACTCCGGCGATGTCGGCCTACGTGAAGGGGCTATATGCGGATTTTCACGATTACGGCGACACGCATGTCTATACGCCGAATTCCGGCGCACTCGTTTCGAAGAGCGGCTCACAACTCACGTTCGATAACACGGGTTTCTGGCAATACCGTCACTATATCCGGCGCCCCGACCAACAGGTATACAGTTTTATCACCGGCGCCCGGCACGATCTTTCCAAGGACTTGATCACGTACGATTTCGCTGCCTCCCGCGGTCACAACATCGGCGGCCAGGACTTTCCGACGACGCGCTTCGGGGGTCCGGGCTATGCTCAAACTCAAGGCCAGCCCGGGACCGGGGTCACCTTCGCTGAGGACCTCAGCAATCCTTACCGGCCCAAAATCGCCGCGATTGACGGCACCAACGGCTTTGATCCCACCCAGTATTCGGTCTATCAGTCCGCCAGCGGCAGCTATCACGCGACGCAGCTCAATTTTCAAGGCTCAGCGTCATTGGCGCACAGCTTGACCCTGGGCGGCCATCCGGACACGTTGTCGCTGGGAGTGAAGATCCGCAACTCGTACTCGACGCAGCGCGAGGACGACACGACGTTGAACAGCATCAACTACCCCGGTCCATTCGGGATGGCAAGCGTGGTGGGCACGTACACGAACCCGACCTACTACAACAAGAGTTTCGCGATCAACAACATGGCGTATGGACCCACTACGTCGTACGACAAGCTTCTGCAAACCGTTGCGTCCACTTCCAGCGGTTTCACCTCGGATATCTTCGACGACAGCAACACCTGGTATGGCGCCTTCTTCAATGCCGATGAGCTGATCACTGCCGGGTACATTCAGGATGTGATCTTTATTGGCACGGTTCGGCTGGAGGGCGGGATCCGGTTCGACAACGGCGCCACCCACTTTCTGGCCTATGCGACCGACGCGTCGGTCAGCAACGCTCCGTGCTTTAAAGACCCCACGCAGTCCACCTGCAACCCGGCGACCCCCGTGCGCAAGGACTCGAGCTACCTGAACGCCCTGCCCAGCGCGGCGCTGCAGTGGCAGTTTGAAAAGAACTCGAACCTGCGCATCGTCTACAGCCGCGGCGTGGCCCGTCCGAATGTCGCCGACCTGGTGCCCGCCACGACGAAAGACGGGAACCAGACGCCCTACCCGACCGTGGCCACTGGCAACCCGAACCTGGTGCCAACCAAGAGCGATAACATCGACGTTCTGGTTGAACACTACTTCCAGCCATTGGGCATTCTGCAGTTCGGCTACTTCTATAAGCATCTTGCCGATCCGATCTACCCCATCGCGAACATTGAGTATTACGACGGAAACCAGTTCTGCGCTCAGGGTTCTTCTCCGACGTGCAGACAGTGGCAGGTGGCGCAGTCCATCAACGGTCCCAGCGCCCACATTCAGGGTATTGAGGCTCAGTACGAGCAGCGCTTCTCGTTCCTGCCTAGCTTCCTGAGCGGATTCGGCGTCAACGCCAACTACAGCCACACGACTTCGCAGGTCACATTCCCGACGGGCTTTGACGGCGGCCGAACCGACAAGCCGTCGCTCGACCGGACCTCGCCGAATGACTACAACTTCAACCTAACCTACGATAAGAGCCGCTTCTCCGGACGGTTTGCCATCAGTCATAACGACGAGAGCATTGCGTCGTATGGCTGGAACGCAACCAATGGCCCGGCCAACGATCCGATCCTCGGATTGCGTGGCCCGCTCGGCGACAACTACTTCTACCCGCACACGCAATTCGATGCGCAGGCCAGCTATCGCCTGTACAAGGCAGTGCAGGTGGTCGGTTCCTTGCTGAACATGAGCAACGAGGTGTTCGGCTTCTATAACGGAAGCAAGATTTACCCGGTACAGCGGGAGTACTACCGGCCGACCTATTCCTTTGGATTGAGGTGGACCGTCGCATCAGAATAGGGAGCCATTTGCTGGAATATGCCTTCATTGTGTCTTAAGCTTGTGTGCTTATTCTGGCTACAACAGTTGCGTGTCCGGACTGTATTACTGCAAGGTGCCTTTACCCTTCAACGAAGAAAAGGCGCCTTGCAAGCAACAAGAAACAGACGAATAACTGCACTGGCAGCGCCAGGACGTGTTTGAGCAAATGTGCAGAATTGCTAAAGGAGAAACGGACGTGCGA
>Ga0206906_1130_pt1 | contig 12123 bp, 11 predicted proteins | sample Alteio_BWOrgHeat_79_FD_152935 | JGI IMG/M metagenome (GOLD analysis project Ga0206906, IMG submission 152935) | Enriched cells from forest soil in Barre Woods Harvard Forest LTER site, Petersham, Massachusetts, United States -... | ecosystem: Environmental > Terrestrial > Soil > Temperate forest >...
CTTATCGATTCCGCGCTTCAATTCTTCACGCTTCTGCCCAGTCTCGCCAAGGTTGCCTTCTGGCGTTTTAGGAGATCTTCCAGAATTTACGCCCCGCGATGGTGGGCACTTCGAGGCGGAGCTGATGCTGAATCAATCGAACAGATGATTATGTTCAGCGTAAGTTCAAGAATTTGCGAATGTAATCATCCACTTGCACCTTGACTGCGATTTTTCTTTTCAACAATCTAATTTTGTGTTAGTGTTCCGGGTTCTTAGTACTGCTCTTCAGCACGCCCAGCAAGTCCCTTTGCACGTCAACATGAAATCCTAATATCTCAGAGGCCTATATGGTGACTCTCCGTGGTTTGGGACCTCTTCGTAACCTCGATAGCTATTTGCTGGTCTCCTTTTATATACATGCCGATCACGTAATCAGCACATGTTACACAGCTAGGCGACGAATCGATATCCTTCACCGCATTGCATCGTGTCATAGCTCATCGCGGTACACGCTGAGTGTGATCCTAGTAGCTTTTCTTTTACCCCTATATATTCAGGCGGAGCAAGATTTGGTTCCACGCAAGCCCTCGCTCGTTCCTAAGATGGCTTCGGCTGCGGATTACGCGAACTTACCTATGATCTTTGAAGTTAACGAAGGTCAGATTGACCCACAGGTACAGTTTTCGTCGAAAGATCCAAATTATTCGCTGTTTCTTACAGGTTCAAAAGCTGTGCTTGTACTGCGAAAGGATTTCGCAACTCGCGATTTATCTAATAGTTACTTCTTGCACGGCAAACGGATTTATACCGCGCGCTCTGTCTCGCAGGACGATATCGTCCAGATGCAGTTAGATCGAGCGAAGCAGGGACAGCGCCTAATTGGGGAAGATAAGCTGTCTGGGATAGCGAACTACTTCATTGGAAACAATCCTGAGAGATGGCAAACCAACGTCCCAACCTTCAGACAAGTGAAATATGCTGATCCATATCCTGGTATCGATTTGGTTTACCACGGAAATGGACGACAATTAGAGTACGATTTTATCGTCAAGCCAGGAGCAAAAAGTCGACGCATCCGACTACGCTTCCTCGGGACCACAGCTCTAAATCTAGATTCTGCTGGCGACCTGCAAGTAAGCACTAAAGGTGGACAGATCGTCTTCCGTCGGCCGATCGCCTATCAAGATGAAAACGGCGCGCGGAGGCAGGTGGATGTGAGCTTTGTCTTGCTCACAAAGGACACCGTTGGTTTTTCAATCGGCCACTACGATCCGCACAATACGTTAGTTATCGATCCAACATTGGCATATTCAACATACATCGGTGGAAGTGGTAGCGATGAGGGCCATGGAATCGCGGTAGACTCTTCCGGCTCAGCATATGTCACCGGAATGACAAGTTCGATCGATTTCCCCGTAACATCCGGCGTCTACCAGGGATCCTATCCAGGGGAACCAACCGGCCAGACCAACGTTTTTGTAACAAAGCTAAGTCCGGACGGTAAAACCCTCGTTTATTCGACCTATCTCGGCGGTGGCCAGAATACTGGGAGTGATACGGCTGGGGAGGATAAGGGGAATGCTATCGCCGTAGACGCAAACGGAAATGCGTACATCTGTGGCTCCACTTCCTCCCCTGACTTTCCGACCACTTCTGGGGTATTTCAGAGAGTGAACGAAACAGCGGCAAATGGCCAGGCCAGTCCGTTCGTAACAAAATTGAGTCCAGACGGATCGGAACTCGTTTATTCCACGATTATCGGCGGCACCGGAGATTCCGCGGGGAATGATGATGTTGCTGACGCGATCGCTGTCGATCCCGATGGCAACATATACATCACAGGTGGTACATTTTCGAGCGATTTTCCCATTAAGAATCCGTATCAAAGCAAGAACAAAGCCACAACAATCAATGGAGGAATCGGCGCAAGCAATGCATTTGTCACGAAACTGAATGCCGCAGGAAACGCTTTGATTTATTCCACCTATTTCGGTGGGAGTGGTGTTGTGAGTTTTGATGAAGGAAACGATGGCGAAGGTGGATCCGGAATTGCGATTGATGCCGGCGGCGACGCATTTATTGCTGGTCAGGCATACTCCACTTCTCCATCTTTTCCCACGACTCCAGGTGCCTATCAGCCCCAAAATAGGGCCGCGCAAAACGAGGCGTCTAATGCCTTTGTCGCCAAATTCGATCCGACAGGGTCGAACCTTCTTTACTCAACTTACATTGGAGGGAGCGGCCGGGTTGAAACAAACACTGATGGCGACAAAGGCGGTCTAGGGGACGCGGCTTCAGCTTTGGCGATTGATACTTCTGGAAATGCTTATCTCACGGGATACGCATATTCCAATAACTTCCCAACATTCGGGGCATTACAACCAAATAATCGAGCATACGGCAACAATTCCACAAATGCCTTCGTGACCAAATTGAATGCGGTTGGCTCTGACGTTTTATATTCAACATATCTGGGGGGTAGCGGAGCACCGATCGCCACAGTGGACGCATTTGGCGGAGACTTTGGGACCGCCATAGCAGTGGATCCCTCGGAAGATGTCTATGTCTTCGGGTTTACCTATTCCAGTAACTTTCCGACACAGGATGCCTTCCAGCCAACAAACAAGGCAGCCGGGAAGGCGTCGGATGGGTTCCTTTCCGAACTGAATGCCACGGGCAGCCAACTTCTTTACTCGACCTATCTCGGCGGCAGCGGAGAGCTCCATAGCGGGTCTGGTGTAGGGATCGCAGCGCCATTCTATTTCGGGGATATTGCTTATGGTCTCGCTCTGGACGGCAGTGGAGCGATTTATGTCACGGGTGGAACGTATGCTACTGATTTCCCTTCGACTGTGGGCGTCTATCAAACGGGAAATAAAACAATCGGCGAAGAAAATGCATTTGTGTCTAAGTTTTATAATGGTACGGCGGCAACACTCACGAATGCCACAACAACAACTCTGACCTCCAGTGCTTATCAGCAGACAGCTGGATTACCGGTTACGTTCACTGCTGTGGCTCAAGCCAGCATGGGATCAGGCACTCCAACGGGAACTGTCCTTTTGACGATTGACAATGTAACGACCACAATTGCATTAGACTCAACAGGCCACGCGAACTATACGACGAACTCTCTTACCGGCGGTATTTACAACGTTACGGCAATCTATTCCGGCAATACAACGTATCTACCAAGCGACGATTTTCTCCTGCAAGTCATTACTCAATCGGCACCTACAACAATCAGCATCGTGTCCGGTTCAGGACAGACCTCGCCGGTTGGAACACCTTTCCCTATTCCGCTGGTCGTGATTGTCAAGGACGGCAGTGGTAATCCAGTTCCTGGTGCTTCCGTGAACTTCATTCCCACCGGAGTGAGCCTGTCCACGAGCGCTGCGGTGACTGGTACGAACGGGGAAGCGTCTGTGACAGCCACACCTTTGACAACAGGCGTTTTGATGGTGATCGCCGATGTAAGTGTTCCAACCGGAGTCGTCACCTTCACCTTCAATGACAATTCTGTGGCGACACCGATATTTCAACCTCCGGCCGGAACCTATGCTTCCACTCAAACAGTAACGATCACCGATACGACAGCCGGCGCAATGATTTACTACACCACCGATGGAAGTAAACCCACTTCAAGCTCAAATCGATACACCGGACCAATTGCGGTGAGTAGTCCTGAGACAATTGCCGCGATTGCGATAACGCCGGGCAATCTTAATAGCGCTGAAGAAGTAGCAACATATGCGATCGTTGGTTTATCCAAGACCCTCATATCGGCACTAACCGCGACATCAGCAACGATTGATGTGTTTGGATTGGGTTTGACTGCACCTAGTGGCCAGCTCATTTTTACAGACAGTTCTTCAGGCCATGCCGTCGCGGCGCCAGTAACTCTCAATACTTTGACTGCTGTCACGACATTTTTGCCGCAGGTGACCACCAGTACTGGCGCGAACACCCTACCTGACTGGACCACGCTGGAAGACGTGAATGGCGACGGCATTCTGGATCAGGTTGCTTCACTCTATAACACTGATTCCGTGTCAGTGCAGTTGGGAAATGGCGATGGCACGTTCCAAACAGCCTCTACGATCCTGATTGCTCCCGGCTTCGGACCAGCTGAACATCACCTGGTAAGTTTGCGCGGCAACCGCGTGCAGGATTTGATCGTTGGCAGTTTCAACACAAATCAGATCGCTGTATTGCTGGGGAACGGCGACGGAACGTTCCAGAACCCGGTCTTCTACACCCTTGGCTCATCGGCGAATACGCCGACTTCTCTCACGAGTGGGGACTTCGATCGTGATGGCAACCTCGATGTTGCTGTTGCGAACACTGTAGACAACACGGTCAGTATCCTTCTTGGAAACGGGAGTGGCGCGCTTGCACTGTCAAACTCGACCATTCGCGTAGGCCGAGACCCTGAAGCCATTCGCGCTGGCGACTTCAACAGCGATGGCTATTCTGATCTAGCAGTAGCAAACTACGTTGACGGAACGGTGACAATCCTTTTGAACAATAAGAACGGTACTTTTACGACCACCCCAATCACCGTTGGTACTGGACCACAAGCATTGGCCATCAACGGCAGTGGCAGTTCCCTGTTGCTAGCGGTTGCCAACTATGAGAGCAACACCGTCAGCGTACTGTCCGGTAAAGGAGATGGCACCTTTGGACCCCAAATCGTGATGAATGTAGACAACGGGCCAGATGATGTGAACTTCGCCGATTTCAATGGTGACGGAATTCCTGACTTGGCAGTTGCCAACTATGGTGGCAATTCCATCAGCCCGCTCCTGGGCAAACCAGGAGGAGGTTATACGGTGTTCCCTCCAGTCAGTGTTGGAGAAAATCCCTACTCCGCGGCCGTGGGCGACGTAGACGGCAATGGCACGATGGACTTAGCAGTCTCAAACTCTTTTAGCAATAACACAGGTATTCTTCTCGGAGGTATGAAAATTGCAGTAACGTACAACGGGCTTTCATTAACCCCCGGTGATACCCTCAACGCTGCCTACATCCCGGATCGTGCCAGTAAATACGCATCAAGTACCTCGTCGAATGCCACTGTTCCATAGCGTTGAGTTCGATCGAAAAAGTCTGCCGAAGTTTCTTCGAGATGGCCGCTATTAAGGAGGAGGCGCAATCCTATGAAAAACATGGAAGAAAATCAACCGGTTGATTACAATTCCATAAGAACGACGCCTATCGATGCCGCCCGCGCCGATACGACCTCAAGCCGCCGCGCATTGATTGAGCAATATGTCAAGGTTGCGGTAGTTGCGGCACCCCTATTGGTCTTTGTTTCAAAAGCTCGCGCCATCCACAGTAAGCCTTAGTTTGTTACGTTACGAGGACGAGATGTTCTGCCCATGGCAGTACATCAGAAGATGATCGCAAGACATCGTCGATTCATCGACCTATTGACATTTTATCTGTGGAAATGAGCTCCGGCACAAATCTCTTATCCACTTACGCATGCCTGCAGGATAGCCGGTTTTACGACCACTTCAATCAAAATGACGCATGCTGTCCTGAACAGGGTATTGAGCAGTCTTGCTACTCCCAACGAAAAACCTTCGCCGACACCGCCGTGCAAACGACGAACTGCTTTCAATCATTAAGCAGCGAGCAGACCTAAGTTAAAACATTTTCATTTGCCCACTCTCTTAAGTCTTTGCTTTGCGCTTCGACTTTTCCACTGGCTTGACCTCACCTGGAGGCGCTTCATCCATCACCGGCTCAATCAGCGAAGGTTCATTGTTCCTCACGTTATTGACCCGCCTGTCCACGCGCCAGGCCTTCATTTTCTCTGAGTCAAAAGGGCGAATGAGATCGATGGGCGGCCGCTCCTCGTTGCCCGGCTCCAGCCAGCGTTGGTAGTCTGCCCGTTTGATGACGACCGGCATACGGTCATGGCCGGTCTTTTCTGCAAGCAGTTCATTGAGTTCCGTGGTGACGATCGCGAAGGTGTCCATCCACGACTTGCCATCAGGTGAGCGCCAGTGCCGGTAGACTCCAGCGAGGGCAAAAGGCTCGCCGTCTTCCATTCCGAAACCCCAGGGCAGCTTCGTCATGGCATCCACCCGCTTCCACTCGATAAAGCTGTCCACGGGTACGAGACAGCGGCTGTGCAGGAAAGCATCGCGCCAGACATTGCTGTCCATCAGGCTTTCGCCGCGGACATTGATTGTGTCGAGCCTGAATTTCTTCGGGTCCGTGACATAAGGTGGTAAGAAGCGCCAGAACATCATATGCAGGGACCGCGCTCCGAACTGCCTGTCCCACACGATGACCGGCTGCAGAGACTGTGGTGCTGCGTTGTAATCCGGTGCCAACTCCAGGGCCAAGCCATCCACGTCTCCCAGATGGAAGGCTTCGGCGATCTTCTGTTTATCGCTGCGTTTCTGATACCGGCCGCACATGTATTCAGCGTATATTCTCCGGCCCGCGTTTCCACAATCGGTACGCCATTTCCACACAGGAAAATCTTCGCAGACATCTTGCGACACGGAGCATAAGCGGTATGATTCAAGTCAACGGAAGAGAGATCTTCCAGAAGAAGAGAGCAGACAAGGGCCGTCGAGGGAACCGGCAACGTGACCCACGGAGGGATTCAGGAGACTGGATACTGACGGACAGCCTGAGAAAGCTTTTACAGCGGATGTGATGGCGAAACGGCGCGGAGAGCGGGCTCACGCTCGCAGGTTCCGATTAGTTTCGGCATGACGATGCTGTGATTCGGTTGCCGAACCGGATCTTCGAGAATCGGACGGGCAGAGGGCGGCGTCTCGAAAGGGATTTCGCCCTTTCGCTTTCTTGTTCAGTGATCCCTGCAATTCGGGCAGCGGCAGGTATGGTTAATGAGCGCGTCGAATGAGTTCGTGATCCGACATTTCATGTAATCCACGCTCTCATCGGCTTCGACATCGTTCAGTACATCGCGCGAAATTTTCAGATATTCGAGCGCCAGACGGTTTCCGGTTTCACAGAAGTGAAGTTTCTTATCAAGTGCGATCGTTGCGTTTAGCCCCATGGCAGCCTCACATTTGCGGGAAGGGAATCGTGCATTTTGTTTCAATGCAAAACGCCAGTGAACGGTTGGTCCACTGGCGCCACAATTCAGTAGCCCTCCCCCAAGTGCTACTCAATGATCGAACTGTACGCCGGATCCGTGGCGCTGCCTAGCCACTCTTTGGTTTAGGGAGCGAGCAATCTTGTAATAGAAATCGGTTACTTCCGTGGGCTTCTAATAACGATTTGGTTTGGGTTCGACCCCAATTTGCAAGCCCTTTCTCCAGATCTGTAAACAGCATTCAAAACAAAACCACTGTTACCACTCACGAGCCAAGCCGTTGCGAGGACGGCGTCCCTCCTTAACTAGTGAACTTTCCATATCCTTCATGCCGTCAGTGGGAAGTTTATAAGGACGAACGCGTTACAGAATATCGGGCCGAGCTAAATCTTTCTGAATCTCTAGACCGACTGGTCTACTCGTACTCAAGTACGAGACGAATATCTCGGGAATTTAGGAGGATTCACACCATGTCAGCATCCACATCCAAAGGCACCGCTCTTATCACTGGTGCTTCCACCGGCATCGGCGCAGTCTATGCAGATCGCCTTGCCAAGCGCGGTTACGATCTCATTCTCGTGGCTCGCAGCCAGGAGAATCTCTCTGAAGTTGCCGCACGATTGAAGTCCACCGGTCGCAGAATCGAAACGATCGCTGCCGACCTGACGAAGGCGGAAGATGTTCGGAGCATCGCCGAGCGTTTGCGCACCGACCCCGCAATCACTGCGCTGGTAAACAACGCCGGCCTGGGCAGCGCAGGGAAACTTCTCGATGCGAACATCGACGACCTCGAATCGATGATCTATTTGAATGTCACCTCTCTGACGCGGCTGGCCCTTGCCGTCCTGCCTGGTTTTGTGGCACGCAAGAACGGTCTGTTGATCAACATTGCCTCCGTCGTTGCTCTTGCGCCCGACCTTCTGAACGGCACATACAGCGGCACCAAGGCGTATGTCGTGAACTTTACGCAGGCGCTTAAGAACGAATTGGAAGGCACAGGCGTCACTGTCCAGGTTGTGTTGCCCGGGGCAACTGCAACGCCGTTCTGGGCAAAGGCCGGTCGTCCGGTGGAGGACCTGCCGAGCGAGATTGTGATGGCCACTGAGGATATGGTCGATGCATCCCTCGCCGGTCTCGACCAGCATGAGCTGGTTACCATTCCGGCTCTACCGGATAGCGGCGACTGGGAGAAGTACGATGCGGCGCGCAAAGCTCTGGGGCCGAACCTTTCCCATCGGAAACCCGCAGCTCGATACGGCATCCAAGGCTGATCTCGTCCCAAACCTCACTTTAAGGAGCAAAGAAATGAAACTCACAGGGAACACAATCTTCATCACGGGCGGTGGCTCCGGCATCGGAAGAGCACTCGCCGAAGCGTTACACCAACGTGGAAACAAGGTCATCATCTCTGGGCGGCGTAAGGCCAACCTGGCAGCGACAATCGAGGCGAATCCTGGCATGGATTCGATCGAGTTGGATATTGCAGACCCGGCCAGCATACGGCGCGTCTCTGCGGAGCTGATCTCTAGGTATCCCAAGTTGAATGTTCTGATCAACAACGCCGGCATCATGCAGGTCGATGATGTTGCAGGCTATGTCGATGACGAGCTCATTTCCTCGACGATCACCACGAATCTCATAGGGCCCATCCGGCTTACAGGCTCCCTTATCGAGCACCTGAAGAAGCAGGAATCAGCCGCGGTGTTGAATGTCTCTTCTGTGCTTGGCTTCGTACCGATGGCGATAGCAGCGGTGTACTCTTCGACCAAGGCAGCTCTTCACTCTTATTCGCAGTCTCTGCGCTTCAAGCTTCGGAAGACGCGGGTCCGCGTGCTTGAGGTGATTCCACCGTGGGTACGGACCGAACTTCTCAATAGCAGCGAAGAATCTCGCGCGATGCCACTCGACGAGTTCCTGCAGGAGACCATGGAGGCGCTCGCGACAGACGCGGACGAAATCATGGTCGCGCGGGCGAAGTTTCTGCGCGATCAGGCTGGCCCTAACGAGAGCGCGTTCGTGAATACTTTCAACGAACGATTTGAACTCCAGCCTCCTGAGGCCGAGCCTGTGCAGGAGACTATAAGCAGAAGCTAATGCACGAAGTGCTCCCATGTAAGACGAGCAGCGAGGAGTTTCTTATGGCAGCGAAATCGACGCGCGATCACCTGATCGACACAGGCCTGAAGCTGATGCACAGCAACGGCTACAACGCTACAGGCCTGACGGAGATTCTGAAGGAAGCGGATGTGCCGAAGGGTTCGTTCTATCACCATTTCGGCAGCAAGGAAGATTTTGCCGCGGCTGCACTTGAGAGATATACCACGCGCGAGGCACAGCACGCCGCCTCCGTTTTGATTGTTTCGAAGATCTCGCCGCTCAAGCGTCTGAAGCGTTACTTCATGGATCTCATAAAGCTCTACGGCCAGAAGGGAGTGATTCCCGGATGCATGATGGGCCGCTTCAGCCTGGAGATGGCGGCACAGAATCCGCAGTTGCGAAAGCAGATCAGCGCAACGTTCGCGCACTGGCAGCATACGATCGCGACCGTTGTCGAGCAAGCAGTCGCACACGAAGAGCTGTCTGCAGGTACAGATCCCGAATCCGTAGCGGGTTTTCTGCTCAATAGCTGGGAGGGAGCACTGCTACGTTCGCAGGCTGAAGCGAGCGACGCTCCGCTCGAACTCTTCATGCAGATCGCATTCGATCAATTGCTGAAGAAACACTCAAATGCTTGACTTCGCGCCATAACTCCCAAGCAATGCAAAGCCGGTATTAGCGGCTTTGAGCCTGGCTCGCGGTGACCGGCCGCAACGCCGGAGGCGAAGCCTCGCGCAAAAATCAGGGCCGAGTACCCCGAAGCAAAAAGCTACTCAAAGGAGAACGCTGTTATGGAACAACTAAGCAACAATTCACGTCGCCGTTTTCTCAAGGCGAGTACCATGTTGGGTCTGGGAGCTGCATTTAGCCAGGGGATGATCGGACAGGCATTTGCAAACTCCAACCCATCGCCATCGACAAGGGACAGATTGGGCAAAATTCGATCCGCCCATTTCATGTGGTAGTGTTGCAAGTTTCAAATGCAGACAAGTTTGTCAGCGAGCGTCTGTGGTGCGTTCTTAAGCTGCCAAATCGAAGAGACTGTCGATGAACTTGATCTGCCGAAGAAGATCATCTCCTGCCACCCCTCGAATCTGCCCCTTCCGGATCATGTGGACTGCTTCGTAGCCTTGAATGGTTCGCCGGGCCGCCTGAAATTCTCGGAATCCCTGTTTGGCATTAACTCGACGTTTGATGGCTCGATGATCCTGTTCGAGGATGTTATTCAAGTACTGCACGGGTCGGTGTCGACAACGATCGCGCAGCGTCCCTTCCTTCTTACTGTCAGTGAACGCGGAGCTTCGACTCGGCGGATGATCACGACACAGGGAACGCGGGAGGATGCGTTGCTGCGGGTGGAAAATATGTCGAGCCAGACCTCTTTGAAAATGCAATTCTGATTAATGGTCAGAATGCCAACATTCAATCCGGTTCTTGGAGCGGGCAAGCAAATTCCATGATTGCATCAAGTTGGATTGATCCTTCCATGACCGTGACTGGCAGTTCTATCGTATCGTCCAGCGATAGCAGCTTCGGATTTGACAATCTTGGAAATATGACGAGGGACCAATTCATTTCCGAGATGCAAACCGCTGGATTTACAGTAACGCCCCTCGATAATCTTTTGGGAGCTACTGGCGCTGGCCATAGCGGAATAAATATGCGGGATTCAAATCCAACATGTTCGGTACACGTTACTGTAGATCCAGGCTCTGGAGTATATGGCGAGCCGGTGTCGGGAAGTTTTCATGTGGACCTAATTAATCCATTTTCATTTCCATCGGGAGATCCTTATGGTTTAGCTCCCGTTTTAGATCATGGGGCAATGGATGTGGCACCGGATACATTGCATGATAAATTTCATATTAATTCTGTTACGCCAGGCAATAGGCAGTGTCCAAATGCAACATTTTAGGAGGTCAAGAAAATGACACTAAAAGCCTACATTACTAAGTCATTCTATGCTGCTCCTCTGGGGATAGTAAGCGTATGTCTTGAAATGATTGCTTTTCTTTTAATGATGTTTTTCTTGACTACTTTAGGATCGATCCTAAACAAGCATTTGCTCCCATTTCCTGATTGGTATCTTTTGAGAGGATTACTTATCTTATATTTATGTAGCGTGCCAATTTCCATCGTGGGTCTCATTTTAGATAATAAAAAGAGCGTCTCTGCGTTTGTCCTAACATCGATTGTCCCATGCTTTATGTTTATTGGAATGTGGGCAGGTTATTGGTAAACAATTCGAATCTGTTCCCAGCAGAGCGTGGCGGAATGTGGCAATACTTACTGAGACACAAGCAAACGCGAAGTTGAAGGCTCTGGGGGAAAGCCGATTCCTTAAGGTGTATCCTTCCGATCCAAGCGTTCGCTGAAGTACTTGGAACTCCCATTTTTATCCAAACCCAGCGTAGTGATTTCTAGTGACTTTCCATGGGATCTGAGGAACAAATCCTACGCATTCGCAAACGGATCCGGCTTTAAGCGTTATACACGCTGGTATCAAACGTCCCGATCGAAGAGGTCTCCTTCGTTTTTCATGAGGGCACCGTTTGCAGATAACAACGAGTTGCGGGGTGCCGGCGAGCCTGCTGAAATCAATTTTTCGAATGCCAAAAGGGGTAGTGTTGCAAGTTTCAAATGCAGACAAGTTTGTCAGCGAGCGTCTGTGGTGCGTTCTTAAGCTGCCAAATCGAAAAGACTATCGATGAACTGAATCTGCCGAAGAAGATCATCTCCTGCCACCCCTCGAACTTGCCCCTTGCGGATCATGTGGACTGCTTCGTAGCCTTGAATCGTTCGCCGGGCCGCCTGAAATTCTCGGAATCCCTGTTTGGCATTAACTCGACGTTTGATGGCTCGATGATCCTGTTCGAGGATGTTATTCAAGTACTGCACGGGTCGGTGTCGACAACGATCGCGCAGCGTCCCTTCCTTCTTACTGTCAGTGAACGCGGAGC
>Ga0206906_1148_pt1 | contig 12033 bp, 5 predicted proteins | sample Alteio_BWOrgHeat_79_FD_152935 | JGI IMG/M metagenome (GOLD analysis project Ga0206906, IMG submission 152935) | Enriched cells from forest soil in Barre Woods Harvard Forest LTER site, Petersham, Massachusetts, United States -... | ecosystem: Environmental > Terrestrial > Soil > Temperate forest > O...
GGCATTCTGGCTCTGAAAATAATTTCCCTCCGTCCGAATCCGGCGCAGGATGAGGTAATAATTGATCTGCAATCGGCGATGAAGCAAGATGCGACAATAGAAATCTACGATGCTTTAGGTGCGAAAGTTTTTTCCGGTAAGTCCTATACATCCTATGGTATTAATACGACCCATCTTGATACAAAAAATCTATCCGGAGGCGTGTATCTTTTGAGAATAAGTTCTGGGTGTGGTACTGTGAGTCAGAGTTTTGTAAAAGCGCAATAAGAAATTTCAATGAAAAGACTGTTAGTTTTATTATCCCTATTCATTCTATTTTCTTCGGCTTCGGCGAAAGTTTATACCATACAATTCGGTGGAATACACGGATACACGTATTTTCCAAACCCTATCAATGTATTCGTGGGAGATACAATTCAGTGGATTGGTGATTTCAGCCAGTACTCCATGCAATCGACTTCTGTTCCTGCTGGTGCAGCATCATTTGGTCCTGTAAATTCCGGTGATACATTTTCCTATGTCGTAAAAATTACCGGGGATTATTCTTACCAAAATAATATGTACGTATCTCTGGGAATGGCAGGATCATTTAGTGCAACTATTCAAAGATTTGGTTTGACAAATGAGGGTCGTGAATTCTATCTTGGAATGCTCTATCCGAGTTATAACAATGTTGAAATACCTCAGCTACTTCCATTCTTTAATGTTTATGGGGTGATAACTACACATTACGCAACCGATGTATTTATTTCATATTTCGACGCTTCTGGGAAAGAGAATGTAATGCCAAAGATAAGTCTTCTTGCCGATCAATCGTATTCTCTACATTTAGATGTTTCTTCAATGCAAATGGATACTGCTTCTGATCTTCCTGCGTATAGGGCATGCCATATTAAATCTACGTATCCTGTTACTGTTTATTATGCAAGTACAGGAGCATGCGCGGGGGGTGGTTATCTTGCTTTACCGGTGCTTGGTCTTGGTAAAAATTATGTTGCTGCGAGTTATAATGATAATCCCGGTGTTGGGGCTTATTACGGAGTCGGATATGACAATAGTCCATCAAAGTTGGACTATGCTGCCGGTGAATTTGAAATAATAGCGACGGAAGACCTCACAAGTGTAAAAATAACTCCGACAACAACTACAATTACAGGGCACTCAGGGGTAAGCAATGGAGTAGCGCATCCGTATACAATATCTCTCAATCATGGACAATGCTATCTCGTACGTTCAACCGGAAAAAGTGAAGATAATGATATGTCGGGTTCACTTATTGAAGCATCAAAGCCAGTTGTAGTGATAAGCGGAAATGAAAACGCCTTTCTTGGGGGTACCGACCCATATAAGAGCGAGGGGAGAGATTTTATGATCGAGCAAATGCTCCCGGTAGAATATTGGGATAGTGTAGGCTATGTTTCCGTACCGCTATTAGAACCCAGTCCTCCGGGTACAGAGGGCATTGGGGATACATATAGAATTTACTCTTTTGACACGAGCACTGCGAAAGCGCATCTTAATGTTCAGGGCATTTCGGGTGGCTATGATTTACCAACACAGCGACTTACTCCCCCACCACAGCAACCGGATGTTACTGCACCGGTAGAAGGTTATTCGACAAACGGGAAAAAAATATTCCTGATGCAATATGATGAGAGAAGCATTACTCCAAATGCACCCTGGCCATCTCCGAGCATGATGAGTATTATTCCGGTCTCACGGTGGAAGAGATCCTTTTCTATATCGACCCACGAGAAATCACAATCGATCGACCATGAATATGTAAACATCCTTGGCTCAAATTTGGGATCAATAAGTGTTTCGATAAACGGAGGTCTCCCTTCATCGTTATCGAGTATTTCACATGGCGGAGGATTTAGCAACATTTCCAGCCAATATCCATCAGTGAGTGGAGGCCAATATAAAATAGAATCAAATTCGTTGACCGGCAAGGGAAATACATATCATTTTTTTTCAAACGATCCTTTTATGATATATTTTTATGGATCGAGTCTTTCTGCATTTGACAACGTGGGTGATTTTGTAGGTTACTCCTGGGATCAATATTTAAGTGAATATGCGGCACCAGGCGGTACACAATTAAATACAGGGATTATCCCTTCCTTTATTGTTGATACTCAAGCAACTTGTACCGGCTGGCATATCTGCGTTCGTGATACAGGCATCAATGACCCAGGCATTAAAGCCGCAATACTGATTGATGATCCAGATGGAATAAATTGGCTGCAAGCTAAATATAGTAATGTAAATTTTGATTCGACTTCCGTCGATTTTGCCGATGGCGAATTACATCCGCATTGGCATACAAATTCGGCATATTGCTTTGATGTGAGTTTCGCAAGTTCTCTTGCCGCAGCATCGGCTCCTCTTGCCATCGTGGATAATCTTGGTAATGCTATTATTCTCCGCTTAGACCGCACTGCGCCAACAGTAAAACTAACCACGAATCCGCAAACATCAACGCGAGCAGATAGTATCGTCTTTCCGGTAAAAGAGATCGGCACGCAAATCTGTACAACATTCGTATTAAAAAACACTGCTCCCAAAAACGGAACTGCGATAAATTTGAATTCGGTGCAATTAAGTAATAGCGACACATCGTATAAGACAAATACATCGAATATCACTTTTCCTCACTCAATTTTAGCAGGAGATTCAGTTTCATTTCAAGTCTGCTACACTCCGGCAGATTCATCCCGCCATCAGGATACATTAATTCTGAAATCCGATTGCTTCAGTATCCCTATCTCTCTTGATGCACATGGCTCGACAGGATTGATAAGTGCAGGTGATCTTGATTTTAAGACTGTCTATGTTGACGACACATTATGCAAAGTTATTCAGATCAAAAATGTCGGCTCGGCGCCGTTTACGTTAACAAATTCATTTATTGTAAGCGATACATTGAATTTCACAGTCGATGGCTCAAAACTTCCTGCGACAATAAATCCCGGCAGTTATGTAGTTCTTAATGTTTGCTTTCATCCTCAAGCAGTGCAGACATACTCCGATAGCATTCTTTGGAATACCGATCTTGAAGCAGCATTCAAGCATTCATTGAAAGATCATTCGATACTCTCAGGACAAGGGATTCAAAAAGCGGGGGTGAAATCTTTCACAGAAGAAAATTCATTTACGATTCACCCAAATCCGGCGAATGGGAATTATGTAATAGTTACATTTGAGGGTTGGACTGAAGTCCACCCTACTATGACTGTTTTTGATGTTTTGGGACGGGAAGTATATCAACGAGATATTTCACCAAGCACATCGCAGATTCAGATACCGATTCAGAATTTACCGGAAGGGACATATTACGTCCGGTTGACATCAGGAAATGGATCAGTTACTCAGAGTTTTATGAAGGTGAAATAATAATATCAACTACTGTATTTTTTTTAATAAAATCATATATGCAATACACACCGATACTACAAACAAAAAAAGGAGAGATGGAGGCAGTTAATGAACTTCTTCCTGATGTAAAAGAGAATATTTTCCCGCTATTTGAGGTTCATTGCCTTGAATATTCTTTTGCGGATGATGAATACACGAATGACGTTGAAGACAGAGTTGTAAAAATAATCGCTTCGATAAAAAAGAATTGGGGTAAGGGAAAACCCTGCTACATAGATATTTGGTGGTTGCCAGAAAATGAAGGCATGAGAAACGGGGCACACGCATACGATGCCATAGAAGGCATGGCAGCTAACGAAGGTATAGAATACATCCCAGTAATATATCCAGATTCTAATAGAGCTACAATAGCGGCGGTTAAAAGAATCGCTGCTTTGGGAAAAAGTGTATGCTTGAGATTGCCAAATCTTCCATATTCCAAACCAATTACTGAGTTGATAGCAGATTGCCTGTCCGCAATTTCTATAAATGCTAATAAACTCCATGCTATCATAGACTGCACTGAAATAACACCGGAAAATGGACAATTTTTTAATTATTACTTAGCCAAAGAAGTAGTAGATAGCCCAATATTGCAAACATTGGAAAGAGTAGTTTTAGCGGGTACAAGTTTCCCGCCAAATCTAACTTCCATTGACGGTGACTCTATTGACACAATACCGAGGAATGAATGGTTGATGTGGAATAGGTTGCACCAAGGAAGAGGATTTCTTGAATATTCCGATTATACAATTTCAAATCCTGAACCGCAGGAAGTTGACCCTCGGTTTATGCAACAAAGTGCGAGTATCCGCTATACAAGCCACGATGTGTTCGTAATTGTCAAGGGAAGGAGCGTTAAAAAACATCCTGATGGATGGGGACAAACACAACATCTTTCACAACTCCTAATTCAAAGCGGACATTATGCTGGTGAGAATTTTTCTTGGGGTGACCATTATATTTCTGAACGTGCGCAGGGAAACGTAACTTCCGGGAATGCGACAACTTGGAGAAAAGTAGGCGTTAACCACCACATATCACTGGTCGTCTATCAGATAACCAGCCTTTCCTCTGCTTAATCGCATTCCTTACATATTCGCGTAAGGAATCACGATCAACAACCATCGCAATCTTTGCCCATATTTCTCTCCGAGGTTTTGATTTAAGACCTCGGAGAGCATCGAACTTCCTGAGCAATTCTATTGCTTCTTCTTTCCAAAGAAGCTGTACCAAAAAAGTTGAATCAATTCCATCATTCTGCTGTGGCTTCTGAAGTTCTTGAATGACTACTTTGTTCCCTGATGATGTTACGACTTGAATCCCCCAGAATTCAGGAAGAGTCAAGTGGTGAATGTGTTTTTCGCTCGTAACCAACGTAAGGTAATCGAAAACTTTGCCGTAATAGTATGACTGTTGCGGTAATCTTTTAAGCGTATCTGCTTCGCTTTTAATTTCAATACCTGACAAGGAACCGTTGATGATAGCAATATCGGCACGGACGTTCGAACATACGTCGAATTCGTCAATTATAATAGTTTTTTCCGGCAAACTTTTATGCCCCAGGAGAAGAGTCCTGTGCAAGGCTTTGCGAATGTGTAAATCGCGTATAAACACTAAGCGTTTCGTATCATTGTTACAAAAATACTACTATATCTTGCCAACATTTTAAATTCCGTTTTAAATCCTAAGTTTAACATTTTTCGGATTCTATTTAACACATCTGCAAAATCGGGATCGATGCTTGAAGGATATTCTGTTGACAGTCAGTCTCTTTGACGAATTGGGAAGATTCCGCTTGTGAAGTAGTTTTTTCACATTCTATTTTATTATCAAGCCGGAGTACAAATTACCTCGGATTTTTTTTTTGCAAGGATCTTTCTTTAAAAGCGTTTCTATCTGGTGCGTGAACCGACTCACGCTATGAACACTACCCCTTTTATCTCTGTTTACAAAAGAGGAAAAGGGGCATTTTTGTTGCTCAGTTGTTGCTCAATAAAGGAGAACTCTTTCATTCTAATAAGTTAGCTGCCTCACTAGGATTCGAACCTAGAACCCCCTGATCCAGAATAAGGGGGTTAGTCTTGTCCCCAAAGGGCTTTGACCATGTATGAGTACTTCGAATGAGAACCTGAAAAATACTCCGAAAAATCATGATAAAGTAGTCCCTCCTTTCCCGACGCAGTCTTTGGGGGAATTGAGAACTGAGAATATTGAGAGAGCATACTAAAGCATATCCTAGAAGTATTGATTTGATACTATCAACGATTATGTCAGAATGCGTCACGGTCGGGAATCCATTCATTGCAAAAGGCAGATCAAACTATTATGTCAAGATTACTCTTAAAAATCCTGAGACCGGCAGGCAACGCATCCTGAAGAAATCTACTAATGTAAAGATAAACTCCACTCAATCTCTCAGCAATGCACATCAGGCAAGACTGGATATTCTCTCCGAGTACGAAACCCATCATGATCCATCCGCTCCACTTAAACTGATAGATTTTGCAGCCCAGTATATTAAGGAAAGGGAAGCCGAGAATCTTACGACGTCTTCTATTAATGGTATACGAAAAGCCTTCGATGATCTTATACGATATACCGGAAAGAAAAGGTTGCTCAAGATGGTCGTTGCCGCCGATCTGAGAGAATTCCTTTTCAAGTTCGTTAAATCTCCATCAATGGCACTCGTCAATTACAGGTATCTTCATGCAGCATTCGAGCGTGCGGTACGTGATGAGAAGATACCTGTTAACTGTTTCAACCAGATCGACAAGAAACTGTTACGGAAGAGATTTAAGCCAAGACCGAGGGGTATACTATCGGCAAAGGAGGTTGTAAAGATATACGAGAATTTGCCAAAGGAGAAATTCTGCGACCGAACATTTGCCAACTACTTCCTTCTATTATTTGGCACTGCTTGTCGGAGAAGCGAAGCATGTTATCTCGAAGAGAAAAGTATTGACTTTAAGTTGAAGAGCATCCGAGTTCAGGGTAGCGACGTTCACAAATTAAAGACCGATGCGAGCACGGGAGATATTCCAATGACCGAGCATGCCATGATTGCTTTGAAAGATCAGCTCAGAAGCAAATCGAAACATGAAAGGGAGGATGTACGAGAGTCAACATACATATTTTGCAACTTCAGAGGAGATCATTATTATCCGGCAACATTGACGAAACAGGTCCTTATCAGAGTCAGAGCAGTATGCAGAAAGCTTGGGATAGATTTTACAGGTGGAGATTTACATGCGCTGAGGCACTCGCTGATACAATTTTTGATCGATAGTGGGGCAGAGCCTATCGTTGTTTCCAAACTTGCAAGACACGCTAATCTCGGCATGACTTTGAGCGTCTATCATAAAATGAAGGATACCAAAACGAATTATGGTTCGGTGCTGAAGATTACTAAAGAAATGCCAAGACCTAAAAAGTGAATTAACTTATTGCATTAGGCGTTGGACGCGGGTATTCATATATTCCGAATATCACGCTGATGTCAAATACGGTAAACGATGCTGATAGAACGAACTTTGAGTCCGTCTATGAGAAAGGTCAATCCCTTATCGAGCAGTTTAATTCTGACTTTCCAAACGAAACGAAATCTTTCCAAGAATTTATTCAGGGCGGATTGCATTGCCTTAGGTCAAAGATTAAGCCAGGTGACGAACCCACAAGGGAGAAGATGGCAGAGGCGGCGGGCGTTGATGATTTTATTAGGAGACTTTGGGTCGTGAGAAATAATCCTCTACTCAAGGAGTTAGTCCCACACATTCCTCTTTTGCTTAACAATGAAAATATTTCTCCATTAATTAAAAATGACCCGAAGCAAAATGAGACACATGATAAACTATTCGAACTCTATACTGCTCTTCTTCTCCTTCCATTGTGTGAGAAGATTGATTTAGACCATCCAGATAAATCTGGCAAAAAGAGTGGTGGCAAAAAACGTCCGGATATCAAAGCAACAATAGATGGACGTTTATGGTCGTTTGAATGTAAGGCAATTTCGTCGAATACTTCCACCCGGGCAAAAGCATACATTCAGTTATTAGAGAAAGCATTCGAACAACTTTCTAAAGAACCGACGACATATAATATTACAGTATTCGGATTCAAAAACCAAATACAACTTGACGAGATTTGGCCAATGGAAAATAATTCACCAAAAGTATGGGAGACCAAGGAGGAGCCTTTCGGAAAATTGGTTTACATAGCGAAGGAAATTCACACGACATTCGTCAAGGATGAGGATTTCACGACGGGGTTTTACCAAACAATGTCAAGGTACAATAGTGGGGGCATATTGGTACCCGCGACCTTGAACATCATTATGGGTACTACTTCATATAGGGATAATACGAAGACACCTATAGCAGTATTGAAAGAGATTCAATTATGGCCTTTCGGACAACTTGATCCACAGATTCAAATTATGGCACAAAGAATTACTGACCAACTCCATTATCTTGGGGGTGGGTAAATTAAAGATTCTCTGACTACTGAAACTATAAAAGCTTGATTTGTCATTCCCTCGCCTCTGGAAAAGTATGACTACAGAACAGGTCGCTATTTTGATTTCCTCTGTTAAACTTGTCAAAGAGTAAGGGTTTCTTGCAAATTGCATAGTTTTATTCCTATAACCCCTTAGTTTAAGGACTACGATCCATGGCACGTTAATTGGACATCATAGTTTCCAGAGGGACTGCCGATTTAGTTTTATCAGTCAGCAGTAACGTATCTCTTATGTGGTAATGGGGCATGGGCAAAAATGCCCCACCACTTTATACTTGGGACAAAAAAGAAAAGCCGGAATGCTTAAGGATTACATTCCGGCTTTATCTATCTTTAGCGAGCTTATTATTTTTGATGCACCAATTTCAAGGTTTGCACTTCTCCGAACCCCGTAGAAATTCTTGCATAGTATGTGCCACTTGGGAAAGTCGAAGCGTCTATGTGAATCGTATGGGTTCCTGCTTCGAGCGAGTAACCTCTGCCATCACCCCAAACTAATCTGCCGAGTTCGTCATAGATTGCAACCGTCGTGTACATCATACGGTTCAAAGTGAACTGCAAGGTTGTAGATTCTATAAATGGATTTGGACTCGAAGTGAACGAGGCAAGATATTGGCTCGTTAGTGAAGACGTAGGAGATACATCACCCAAACCATGTAATAAAAATCCCAGTCCCATAGAATCAAGCGAGGGCAAATGACTTACATCATCAACATATCCGCTTTTTGCATCGGATGTGCTATCCTGTGCATATAGCTGATCTGCACCTGCACCCCAACAGGCTCGATGATTTTGGCGGAAGTAATTTAATACAGCCAAGTATCCAAGCGGGTAGTATTGACCATACTGATATGTTCCACCAATTGAGGTAAGACAATCACAGAAATAATATGGTTGAATTTTATTCAGGTATAAAACCGAGATTAACCATGCCCGATATGAGTCAAAACGAGTTGTATCATTACTCATCAGTTGAACAGCTCCGTCAAGGTGTTTGAATGCATCATAAGATACACTATCACTTACAGCACATTTTTCTATATACAAACGAAGCGTATCATAAATCTCCGTTGCCAATTGATAATCGCCAGGTGAAGGGGTTTTTGCTTCCCATTGTTTCAGATAACTACAGCTATCTAATTCTACTTTTTCTTTCATACTGAGAGGATTGTCACCCTTTAGTTTCGTCAATTCAAAGCCACCTGAGCAACTAATTGAACCAATCCAATGCGTCTCAGATCCTAAAAACCCCGATGGGCTTGGTGAAAAAGTTATCCCCGTTCCGACAACGGCATCACTACCATTCCAATAGTTGGTGTCGATATTTGCAATATTTCTCGACCCAGTTGTAATTCCGATATCAGATGTACCCATAGTATTATTCTTCCCATAATGATGCCACCCAGTATCCCGTGTACCATAATCAACCAATTGGCTGCCATCTGCAAGAAGAACTTGAAAGTGTCCGGTAGTAGTTGTACCTGTTATTGTATCGAATGCAGCATAATCATTACTATGCCCATGAACCCCGCTGAGGTCAACCTCTGCACCCGATGTTGGGCCCTGTAAGAGAATACCTTCTTCTTTAGAGTTTAAGATACTCGAAGCAACGATTTTACTGTTATCACTCTGTCCACTAAGAAACCCTATCCTACAACTATCTATTTGGCATAATTTCACATAGCCTTGATTGTGATCGGCTTGAATACCAACACCGCCCTGTCCTTCGCCATTTATACGCATATTCTTTATTATATTGTTACAGAGATAGGGGAAAACCGGCGTACCGCCTGGGCTGGTAATCACAATCCCATAGGTAAAGGCGGAGTCTGTTATTTTATTTGTGAGAACATTTCCAGTTGAGTTTTCGAGCGCTATAGCATCATCCATACTGGCTCCATAAACTCCGGAACCTGTAAACTTATTATTCGAAATATTCAAGTTGTCATAATCACTGTCATTATTAAAATTCTTGATGTAAATACCATCGGGATATCCATCACCACTCCACAATGAAAACGAATTATTATCAACAAGAATATCATAGTCATGCGTGAAGCTTCCGGTTCGCTCAAAGAAAATTTGCTCACCGGCAATATTCGTGAACGTTGAATTTCTCATAGTAATTTTACCGAGATAAGGATTCACGAAATGAAATGTCATTAGTGACGCTGAGTCCCCGTCAAACACAACCGAGTCCTGCACTCTTCCACCTGTGCCGAGCGTATATTTAAGAGTACCTACTCCGCCCGATAACATATTCTTGTAATTTGTTGTCGTCGAAATAAACGTTACAGGCAATGTTGAGCCACTATGATAATTTGCGAGAATTCCCATGACGTCCTTTTCGAGATAAGGAGGTATATAAGAATTTACGAAACTCTGAGATATTATCGCCGGTGCAGCGTCAAGCTGAAAATACCCGGTAGTATTTGAGCCGACGAGGGTAGTTGAAAGCCACTGAGATGCAACACTCGGCTCATACAACATATTAATGACTCCATAGTTAGCAGTAAAGGACAAAGTACAAGAAAGTAAAGCCCCGCCGTGAATATTCAAGGTTCCGAAAGTTGAATGAGCAGAATCACCCTGTAATATTACGTTGCGGAATTCAGGCGGATCTCCGGTTATTAAATTCGGACTTTGGTAACTTTCCCAGTAGGAGTTCGGATGTATGATGAGTTGAACGATTGAGTCATATCCAAGAGCAGTTAGGTAAATCGACAAAGGCATGGTATAAAACCTTGCGGTATCAGTGCCCGTTGAATCCCCAATATTAAGACTAATGATACTTGATGATCCACCTACAACTCCAAAGTAAAGCGTCGCTATAGAATAATCATTTATGCTGTTATTAAACCAGTATAATCCGCTTGAAGTACCATTAGCCGGATCATTTGTTAGTGCACCGCTATTAACAACAGCTCCGTAATTTGCATCGGTAAAAAGTGTCATTTTTCTTTTGTTCAGTAGTTTCGCCCCAAGCGTTCCGTTATCATGTTGGTAGCCTGTACTTGTGCCATCTGAAACATAGCAGTCATTCGTCGCGAGTGTATTCTCTTCGATGTTTTCATCGAATGCCCTTGTGTTCCGCGCATAGTAGTTTATTGCGCCTGATCTCCAATACATGTGAATTCCCATCTGGTTGACTGTACCGAAATAACTTGATGGATCGTCTTGTAATATTTCGCTGGTCTGGGACAGAAGCAATCTGGTATCGGTCAAATGATTATAGGTTCCTCCGGCAGTCCCATTATCGGCGCCTCGAATAATAATGAGCGGTGAATGCGCTGCATTGTGAGTGACAGTATCTTCGGTTACCATTAACTGATACATGCAATGAAACTGATTATAACTTGATAACGAATCTCCGTCGTACGGATTTTCAAATGCCACAATAGGACCATCAACAATTCCTCCTGAAGCACTTGGTGTCAGAACGGCGCGATGAACCCCATTCAGAGGATATGGTAGTGCATTAGAACCTGTGTCGTTGAGATGGTCTCCGTCCACATACGTCGCGGCAGTATCGCCGGAGAATGATAAATTATAGAGGAGAAGACCTTCATCTGTTTTAACATATAAGCGATATACAGGAGCCATCGATCCAGCAACGCTCGATGCAAGAATTTTTGAATGTAGTACGTGACTATATCCTTGCGGTGTACCCTTCCACGGATCATAATATTGATGGTGGTTTGCCGTGCCAGTAGAATCGAGGAGTTCTGAAGCAATGGCTGATGAATCCTTGTATTTTTTTACCGTTACTTCCTTTTTATTTTTGTCGATGTAAGCGAGAGCAAACTCCGGCAAAAGATTTGCATTGTGTGGTCCTCTCGGATCGCAGGCAATTGTGGGGCGGAAAAATTGATGACCTGCAACGAGTGGATTCACGGGAGCATTATAAGAAGTGTCTGCCACTTTCCCGGTATTGAGATTTAGCGCAGTGGCAAAAATCTGATTATTCGAGCACCAAGCAATATAAAGATATTTTGTATCACAAGCTATCGAAAATTGGTCGAACTGATTCGACTCTGAGATATTACTTATAACCGGATTATTATTCGTAAGAGCATAACGATATTTGTAAATCTGATCGCG
>Ga0206906_1149_pt1 | contig 11884 bp, 9 predicted proteins | sample Alteio_BWOrgHeat_79_FD_152935 | JGI IMG/M metagenome (GOLD analysis project Ga0206906, IMG submission 152935) | Enriched cells from forest soil in Barre Woods Harvard Forest LTER site, Petersham, Massachusetts, United States -... | ecosystem: Environmental > Terrestrial > Soil > Temperate forest > O...
GGAATAAACGCTGATCGGCGTAATAGTATTGAAAATATTATAAATTTCCAATTGAATATCAAGTGATGTACCACCCGATCCACCAAATAAATCTCCAAGCGGAATATTTCTGGTGACTGTTAAGTCGGTTTGGAAATATGAAGGTTCGCGCTCTGCGTTATGATCGCCCGCCTGAGTACCTTTAATCGTTGTTGCAGTGTATGGAGTACCGGATTCAAAAATCGACTTGGTGCTAAAGGTAAAGTGTTCTAAAAATGGAGTCCCGCCGATCTTCGGTCCTTCCCCTTTTGCAAAGAGCACTGTAAAGAGCAATTGCGCAACATGGGTACGATCCCAATCAACCGGGAATGGCGACAGGGGCAATACAGAGAACTCAGCATTCGAAGCTTGATTAATGAGCGAGCTATAATTCGAAGTAGCCGAACTTGCTGTGCCAAGCGTTACAGAATATGTATAATTGAATTTGAGTGAATAATTATCTGACATTCTTTTCTCGAGTGTAAATTCGAGATCTTTATTATTTGCATATTCATCGTCCGTATAAACGGAATATCCAAGCGCAAGATTGGGCGATGTAATAAATGACAGACCGGAAAGATTTCTCAGCTTACGGAAAACGCCATTAACTGTCATTCGAAGAACGTCGGATAATCCCGTTTCGAAGCCGACGCTGATATTCTCATCATTTTCTCCCTTAAGACCAGGATTACCGATGATATTATTCCCGACGTTAAGGACTGAAGCTAAGCTGCCCCCTGTACTTCCAAGAACCTGGCTGAATTGTGGTTGCTTGTAATAGATTCCGTAATTAAAATTAAACGTCGTCTTTTCATTGACAGCATATGTAATGCCGAGACGAGGGCTTAAGAGAACTTGGACCGGAGCCTGCTTGTATTGGGCAACCTGAATGGTTTGCCCGTTAATAACAGTATCTACGAACGGATTGTAAGGATTGACAAGTGCGCGATCGCTGTGAGGATTATAATAGTCGAAGCGCAATCCAGGTTGGAAAGTAATATCTGAGAATTCCATCTTATCTTGAATATATGCGCTAAGAAGAAGTGGAACAACATCAAATGAATCTTTGAATGAATTCGCGCTCCAAGGCTGTTGATTGCTGTAATTAAAAATATTATAAACATGCGCTTCGACGCCTGCATCGATGCCATGCGAACCGAATTGATCACTATATCCGCTCACTATGGAGTATTGGTCAAATGCTTGATTGGAAAAACCATTTACGTTTCCTGCCATAGTGAAATTCGCGAATGGACCGTTAGGGATTCCAAGCAATCCATAAGGGTTATTCGTAGAAGCGATACTACCACCTTCAATACGCCCTGTAAATGGGTTGATACCTGCTCCTGAATATATTTTAATATTCCCGGGGTTGCCCGGATCGGCAACTTGTTTAGAGACAGGGGTATAAATATCAACGAGACCGTCAGGACCGGGAGTAATGACATGATTAGCATCATCGTACGTGAAATTATCTTGTGCTGCGTATATTTTATACATGCTGAAAAGTCCGCCACCTTGAGACAGATCATATTTTCCAATGTTATCACTGTAAGACTCAATTCCTCCAGTAAGTTTCAGAATACCCGTTTGCCCGACGCTCGTGCTGGCATTTAACGTATAAATATTATCGATAGTATTCTCGACTGGGATTTGAGCAGGATCATCATAGGTATATTGCCAGGTAGTTAACTGCCTGTTTCTGGAATTAAGCGCAGCATCAGCGGCAAAATGAAAGCCAAGAGCGTCGAAGGTAAGATTTCCTGTAGCGCCACGTAAATAATATTGGTCATTCGGAAGGTGCCCTAGATTATTGCCTGAAGGATCGATAACACCCAATCCCGAAGCAACCAAAGTAAAAGGATTTATGTCAGCACTGTGGTATTGCTGTGTTAAGCCTTTTGCCGTTATGAAAAATTTAATATCTTCACTTAACGGTCCACCGATGGCAAACTCATACTCATGATCGTTTGCGCCCATTTGCTTTATGCCATTGTCGCTTGCGAACAAAGCGGGGAGATCCTGTCGGTAGCGAAACATCATCTCGAAACTCGAAGCCCCTCCGCGTGATATAGTACTAATCTGCCCTCCTGTGGTGCCGCCGAGTTTCGCGCCACCACCGCTGGTGGTTATTCCAACTTCTGAAATCGCGAATTTGGAAATTGAAATCTGAGAAATACTTTCAGCCCCTGTAATAGGATTTGTTGTTTCCATACCGTTTAACTGCTCGGAATTGGCGGTACCTCTACTACCATGAATCGAAAATCCGCCATTCGAGCCATCGGCAATCAAGCCTGGAGTTAATGCAGCAACGTCACGGATATTTTGTACTGTCGAAATGGTTTGTATTTCCTTGGAGGAAAATTTATCGTTGATGCCGATCTTTGTTACATCGACAAGCTTTTCCGTCGTAACAACGATCGTATCCTGTGTCGTAGAGGAAAGTTTAATAGTACCGAGCTGCTTCGTTTGCCCTGAGACTACTTTTACATCTTTTATTGTCACTGACTGAAATCCTGCATATTTAGCGACCACAGTATAATTTTCCGATGGTTCAACATTAATGATCGTGGCAACGCCATCAGCCTTCGAATATGCACCTTTTTTATTTTCTTGAATTTGAATGCTTGCTCTGAGCAGGGGCTCGCCGGTTTTAGCGTCTACGATCTTGGCGGATACCTTGCCCGTTTCGCCCTGAGCAAATGCGCCCGCCCAAGAAAAACACATAAGCGTGAAAACAATAAACGAAAGGAAGAAACGAAATACGGATGTTTTTTTCCTCAGCATCGCAGTATAGAGATTAAACAAATATGAACTAAATTATCTTTTCGTTCAGGCTGATTGCCAACTCTTGCAATCCCCCGAAGTAATAACACAACAAAACTTTGAAAGTCGCAAAACATAGAGACGCTGGTAATACCAGCGTCTCTAGCGGATGGAAATTATTTTATCAAAGACATCGTCCGCGAAACGCTTCCCGTTGAAGTTTTCAGCGTATAGGTATAAATTCCTGCGCCAAGATTGGGTGCAGAGAACGGAATATTATGCTCGCCCGCACTGAGCCTTCCATGATAAACTATCGCCACTTCCCTACCCAAAATATCCGCTACCGAAAGCGTTACCATGTCGTCATCTTTCATCACAACAGGAATTGTCGTCGAAGCGATGAATGGGTTAGGGTAGTTTTGATTTAAACTTAGTACTTCCTGGGCAGCGCTCGCCTTTACTCCATTCACACCCAAAGCGTCCTTCTTAAAAAACCAACTCACATCATCAAAACCCGGCTCACCCGGATTAAACCAATTACCGGCAGCAGTGTCTGCATCAAAAAGCGTATAGTTCGTTACCCCTCCTGTCAGCGGATTCCACGTTGACGCTTCTGGAAAACGATAATCGTTATGTTTCGCAGTGGGAAGAGAGATATCGTTAGTGATTTCAGGGGCAGATGTCCAGCTACTCCCATTATCAGTCGTTGTTATGCGATAAATACTATGAAAGGGCAAATAGATCGTCGTATCGGAAACTCCGTCTGAAGCAGTGCGAGTATACTGGCCGCTATCATTATTAACCCAAGCCTCGAATATAATCGACCATATTTTTTCATTGGATGTTAATGCAATCGTCGGACTCAACAAATTTGTATTCTGCGGGTCAATGATAGATGTATTAACATAGGTGGATAAAAAAGCGCCATTATCCAATGCCGCCGGCAAGTCAGTTTGATCACCGCCATTTTGGGACACTAATATTTGAGATGTCGCCATCCCGTTGCGCCACATTAACAGTGTTCCGGAAGCTGGGAGAAAACTATTGTTATCCCCAACCTGGAAATTAAGTGTACCGAATTCACCAGCAAATATTACGGTAGCAACTTCTTTATCATAGTACATATCGATGCCTTCCCCAGCTTGCAAATAGATAGTAGGATCACCCTTGAAGTTCGGGTCTGTGATAGCAGGAAGCGTAGATGTCACAGTTGAAAAAACGCTCACTGGGTCAGTCCAGGTCGTTCCATTATCAGTTGATTCACCAAGATATAATCCAAAATCCGGAGTTTGCAAATCATAGCTCTGCCATACGATGCCCATCTTTCCGGAAGGTGAAATTCTTAAACTATATGTCTGTCCGATAGCAAGCCCCGGAGATGAATTCGCGCCAGGACCGGCTTGCCAACTACTCCAATTTGACGGTGCACCTGTTTGGGGATCGAGGTCAAATGAACCAAATTGTATATAATCATACGCCGAAGAGTTTGTAGAAGGAGGACTGACAGACGCTATAATATATAGCTTTTTACCATCGTTTGAAGCGGCAATGATTGGCCAGATAATATCGTGAGCTGCGCTACTGAAGGTTGTTCTGTCACAATTCCCGATTTTGAAATTTCCATCACCCGGGTTGCCACTCTCTACATAAATAGAACAAAAGAGATCGGTAACAGATGCAGAAGCAAAATGATGATCGGCAATGACCGGAACATATACTCCGTTACGCTTATACAAGATCATATCCGGGTATCCGGCACGCGTCGTCCCCAGCGCTTTCGGCGTTTTCCATGTAGCACCGCCATCCGCACTAAATGTATAATAGACATTACGTGTCGGGAAAAAATTTGCTGTACTTGTATCGGTCGTAACGTTCAAGGCAGTCATGACAACTGCGTGAACATTCATCGGATTATCAGGATCAACCTGTACATTGTGTAAGCCGTGAACACCTTGTAAGTACCACTTGCCCGAAATCCCTAGCGGTGTTGCACCCGGAACGGTGATAAGCGAGGATAATGGGTCAGCCGGGAATGAATTATTGTCTTTGACTTCCGGTATAGTAGTTTTAGATGACTCCGACGATACCATCCCTAAACCATGCCTTGGCTTCATATGCGAGGCTGCATTCTTTGTTTGCGATTGAAGCGAATAAGGGGCAATAGAAAGCATGAGGATAAAGGCAACACGAAACAAATTTTTCATATTCTTAAAAGTAGGTGGTCGTTTACACAACAAGTGATCGAATAATTCTTTGCAAAATACGGACTTTTTGCATCCCATTCTGCAAATTCCATTTTAGTAGAAACACAGAACTCAACTCAAAGTTGCGTGGCGGGGGCTTGCAACTTGATCTTTTATGTACTGGCGAAGGGTTCTGATGCCTTTGCCATCCTTAGAGCTGGTCTTAAACACAACATCAGCCCTTTCGAATTCCTGTTTTAAGAACTTTTCATGCACCGAAATATCCTGCTGCTTCACTTTATCGGCTTTTGTTAATATGATGAACCATGGATGTTCAAGATCGGAAAGCCATTCCATGACAAGTTTATCATTCTCCAAACCGATATGGCGTGCATCGAGTAAAATGCCTATGCCACGAAGTTCTTTACGGCTGACAAAATATTGTTCGATAAGCCCTGCCCATTGTTCACGCGATGTCTTCGATGACTTGGCATAGCCATAGCCCGGCATATCGACGAGATAAAAATCGTCGAACTGATAATAATTCAAGCTTTGGGTTTTTCCAGGAGTCGAACTTGTGCGCGCCAATTCTTTTTTTTCAGCAAGTGCATTTATGAGGGAGGATTTTCCAACATTCGATCTTCCGATGAGCGCAATCTCCGGCATGTCATCGGAGGGAAGTTCTTTGGGATCGAAAACCGACTTAATAAATCGAGTGGGCATAGTCAGTCGTTAGTTATTAGTCTTTAGTCGTTAGTAGCCGAAATTTCTCTAACGACTAACGACTAACAACTAACAACTGAATTTATTCTGCAACGACGTTTACCTTAATCGTCGCTCCGACACCATGCTTAAGCTTCACGGAAACCTGATGTGAGCCTAATGTGCGAATCGGTTCATCAATTACGATAGAACGACGATCGATTTTATAACCTTGGTTGTCAAGGGACTCGGCGATCATCTGTCCCGTGACTGAACCATACAACTTTTCTTCTTCGCCGACGCGCATAGGAATGGTGACGCTCAGTTCGGAAATTTTTGCAGCCATTGCAACTAACTCGACCTTTTCTTTTGCAATATTGCGCGAGCGCTGCTTCATCTCCTGCGCAATCGTGCGTAATGCTCCGGCAGTTGCAACGTAAGCAAGCTTGCGAGGCACAAGAAAATTGCGGGCATAACCGGGACGAACTGCTACAGCTTCTCCGGCAGTGCCGAGCTTTTCAACATCTTCACGTAAAATAACTTTCATGGTTTTCTAAACTAGTATAAAATTTTTCTTAGTGTTTAAAGTCCTGCGCCTACCACTTCTACTACAAACTGGTCGCTCCAGTCGCTTGCACTCTCTGTTCCATCCTGCTCGAATTTTATTTCCGTTTTATTCAGAAATTGAATCCTATGGGCCTTGATCTCGACGACTGAGCGGCTAAACCCATCCTCTGAATGAAACTTCCTGCTCTGCAGCTCCCCATCTACCAACACTGCATTACCAATATGAAGCTTTTCCATGCAGCTTTCGGCGAGCCTGCTCCATGCTACGATACCGACATAACAGACATCTTCGGTCATCTGATTATTGGCGTCACGGTATTTCCGGTTGACGGCTATGCAAAAATTCGCAACAGAAATTCCGTTCGCCGTTTTCCTCAACGTCGGATCTTTCGTCAAATTGCCCGCGATGTGCACGCAATTTATCTCGGGCATCTTTAAGCAAGCCATGGGGGTCTGGAAAAAGCTTAAAAGTAGGACAAGCAACTCTTGCTTGCCCGGTGAATTATTTTTAGCAAGCAAAGCGCTTACCTAAGCGGCAAGCAAAAGTTGCTTGCTCTACTAAAAAATTAAATCTGTATCTCCGATGCGGCTTTTGCAGTCTGCGCCATCGCAATTTTGCGAGCCTCGACGGTTTCGGAACGAGTTTTCATTGCCTGCCGCGATTTGAAATTTTCATCAGGCATTTCGAGCGTCAGCCAGCGCAGAATATCTTCATCGAGCTGGTATGCGCGGTCAAGCTTTGCATTCGTAGTAGGCGGCGCGGTATAATGAAGCGAAATATAATGTCCGCTCGTATTTTTCTTAATGAGATATGCAAGACGGCGGATGCCCCAATGCTCGGTTTCTAATAGTTTGCCGCCATTTTTCGATACCGTTTCCTCGAATTTTTTGACGATCGCATCGCGCTGATCGAGCGACAAATTAGAACTGACTATAAATGTAGATTCGTAACGTTTTTCTGACATGTATTGTATTCCTTTGGTTTCCAAGGATTTAAGTCCTAGGTAGCCCCTCCAATCCGCTATGGAATAAGGAGCAGGTTATTTTAGAAGGGTTGTAAACAATAATTAGTGAGAGAGGTTCAAATAATATCTATCCCGTACAGTTTGAAATTGTCATTCCCACAAAAGTGGGAATCCAGGACAAGTATCCCCTCTGGATTCCTGTTTTCACGGGAATGACAGGACTACCATCTACCCCTTCTCTACAAGAAGAACTCCCAATAATGCCAGGGCTCCGCCTCCGGCAAGTATTGGCGTTAAGAATACCGTTCCGAGAGTAAGGGCGATTATCGTCGTCAGTATCGGCTGCAGATTTTGAAAGATAGCAACTTTGCTCGTCTCTAACCTCCCAAGCGCATAATACCAAAGAATATAATTCACGCACGAGGCAATAAGTCCTAGGTAGAATACTTCGAGCCAGATCGAGCCGCTCATCGTTGGAATCACAGAAAGATCGGCATTCGCCAAACCGATCGGCAAAAAAAGAATAGTCCCGAAGAGCATGTGGATCGCTGTCACACGCAATGCGCCATATTTGGGGATGAGCGGTTTGCCCAGAATGGTGAAAAGACTCCATGCAGTCACTGCAATGAAAATAAGGATATTTCCTTTCGTATATGCCGAGTCGAATGTTGCACCATGCTCGAACATTACTATTGCACTCCCTCCAAATGCTATCAGAATTCCAATTGTCTTTTTCCAATTAGCCCGTTCGCCATGCATAATCAGCACCAGCACAAAAACAATTGCCGGAGTCATGGCGTAGAGCAGGGCACTATTTGCAGGTGAAGTTTGGTGTAACCCTTCGAAGTAAATAAACTGATTTAAGGGAATATTCAATAATCCTAATAGAGCAAACCGCAAATAATCTTTTCTTTCAATACCATAAAAAAGATTCAATCTCTTTTGCTTTACGGCAACGACAATGAAAAGAGAAACCGATGCGATCAGTGCGCGAAGGAGCAGTGCTAATGAAGGAGAGAGTGTTTCAAGCGCATCCTTGCCGACGATATGCGTCAGGCTGGCTATGAATTGTTGGATGAATAGAAGAAAATAGATCAAATGTTATTACTCAAATAATTCTTTAGCGCCTGTTCGTCTTTTTCAAATGTAAAATTACTGTATGCATCATCGTGAATTTGTTTTCTCAGATTCGCATTATTGCTCAATGCTATCGCTCCTTTACAAGCACCTATTAACGCTGCCGGATTATCGGGCTCTGCAAAGATTACTCCTTCATTACCGGCAAATATATCACGGACTTGCTTTAGCGGACTTGAAATTACCGGTAAACCGGCAAGCAAATATTCGAAAACTTTCGATGGCAATGCAAACTGATAGCTTTTAGAGTGCTGTTCAATAAGAGAAATGCCAATATCTGCGGAAGAAAGAATTTCAATAATCTTTTCGGAATCAATTGCCGGATGAAAAAAAACAACGTTCTGCAAACCAAGTTGTATGCTTTGCTCCTGAAGTCGCTCCTTTAATATTCCCTCTCCGATCATAATAAAAACCGCAATATCTTTCAAGCTAGTCATAGTATCAATCATGTTTCTTAATCCACGATCTGTTTGCATGCCACCAACATAAACAAAGATCTTCTTCTCGAATAGAATATGATAATACTTGCGAAGATAATCATTAGTATGAAATTCTTCCCGCTTGGGAAGATTTCTGATGACAATACTTTCGGGGAGAAAACCATGAACCTGTTTAATTGCTGCGGCATCATCCGGCGCAGTAACGATGATAAGATCGGCTTGCTCCAGTCCTCTTTTCTCCCATCGTTTCCAGAATAATTTCTTTAAGGGGTTAGAGGCAACGGTTGGAAGTTCGGTATATAATTCTCGTGCATCAAAAATAAGCTTTTTCGCTTTTCCATTTTGCTTTGCTTGCGCTGCCGCTTTCAAGGAATATAGTTCGCAGGCGAAAAGTATATCGCAAGGCTCGCGATTGGCAAGTTCATTCTGCAGGAGTCTATTGTATTCCAAAAACATCTTTGCACCACGAGAATGATCGAGATGAATTTCTGTGGTTGCCGCACCTTCAATCGTGATTCGTGATTCGTCGTTCGTGGCTCGAGGAGATGCAATGATAAGTTCAACCTTATATCCTAATCCGGAAAAAAGACTGATAAAATTTTTTAATCTGCGATCAGTTTTGGGATCGCCGAGGTAAAGAAATCGAATGGAGGGTTTGCTCATTACTGATATGATTTCCACATTGTCGAGCGAAGTACGCCGCGCGAATCGAATTTTTCCTTAAAGCGGATAAGCGATAATGCAGGCGTCATCGGATTCGCATCCGAGGTATCCTGTGATACGCCAATATCAACGAATGAAAAATAATTATCCTTCGCCCAACGGGTAACGCTATCCATCAATAGATAAATAGGCTTGTATTCATCGAAGCTATATTTGAGCATGTGATAAAAAATTATTGCAACGAGCGGATTCGCTAAAAAAAGAAGTGATCCGGCAATAGGTTCATCATCCACTCGGACAAGAAATAATTTCATCAACTCAGGAAGAAGTTCGTTCAATTTCATCAATTCATCCAAAGTATGCGTCGGCTTCGCGCCAAACTTTGCTTTATTATCCAAAAGAATCGGATAAAATTCCTGTAATCCTCGCATCATATTTTCTTGCGAAACTTCTTCGATGCTTGCTTCGGGATGATCGCGCATAATACGACGAATATGTTTTCGCGCCGTTGGCTGAAATCTATCGAATGGAGTTACGTCCTTGCGCAATTCAATGGCGTGAGAAATATAATGACGTTGATAGGCAAAACCGCGATAGAGCAAAGCAAAATCAAGATTTTGCGTGAGGATTGGTTGGTAGATGACTGGCGCACTCGTCAGGTAAACTTCTTTTACACCTTTACCGACGATATATTTTTCAAATGCTGCGACAATTTCAAGGGCAATATCGGCGCTGATATCTTCGGTAACAAATGACCCGTAACTTGCACCAAGGGGTGAATCATAAATTTTCCCACTCTCTCGAAAACCTCCCGGAAGAATGGCAACAAGGCGTTTGCCATGATAAAAAAGCAAATGATGAAAATCGAATTTCCCCTTATTGTGATAATCCAGAAATTGCTGTGTATGAAAAACGGTACCGTTCATCGAATCCAAAACAAATGAATCCCATAATGACTTATGGGCTTTGCTATCGTATGGAACAACGTCGATCTCGATATGAAAATCTTGCGTGGGCAGTGTGATTATTATTTATTGATAAGGCAAAACACCAAAGAGGAGCGGGATAATTTCAGAATCTTATTTTTATTCCTGAACGTAGTGGGCAAAAATCCATCCCCCATAACCATTTCTCTCTAAATGCATTATATTTGCACCATTATTCGTTCATAAAACATGAACATGCGTATAAAAATACCGATTCTGCTTGTTTTGTGCGTTGGTCTTGGATGCAAGGGAAATCACATGATTGTGAATCCGCCTGCAACTCTAATTAGTATTTCAAATAATCGAATCGACAGCATTTCTGTTGACGAAGAAAAAGGAGAGCTAGTCATACATGGGCTTTTCGATAGTTCTTCTCTCGCACAAGTTTCCGTAGATTCTCTTTTACTGACCAAAACTTTTTTTTCTGACTCCCTCATTCGTGTAAATATCCCGGTTAGCGGCAAAGGATCTGCTGGATGGGTACAAGTAAAAATTGGCGGATATGAAAGCAATAAAAAACTTTTGACCTATTTTCATTTTGAAGTTTATCATAATTTTTGGTGTCATTTTGGAGATTCAGGATATGGAGAATCATTCAATGAGGACACAATCCATGCTAGGGCAGACATACTGAGTATGGCAGGAAAAGGAAATGCGCAATTATCATTCTCAAAATTATCACATTGTCATGATATAGCAGATGGGCATAATGGTCTTCATGGATCAATATATGGCGGGCCGACATATGACACCTCCGGAATATTACGTGGAACCATCTCCTATTCCGCATCAGCAAAAACGTTTACTTATCTGATAAGTTATTATTATATGATTGATAACACCGTCATTGTAGATGAGGCTGACATTACGTTGGATGTCAACTATTTAGCAATTAGTAAGGACGTAAATCTCGGTCAAAACTGTTTTGATAAGGATTATAATCCGCACTGTTTCCATTGGGATTCTATTCTGCCGACCGACTTTCCGCCTGAGTAAGCAAACATGCGAACAAAAATCTTTAGTCTTCTTCTCACTCTCCTTCTCTCTGCTCCCGCATGTGCGCAGCAGCCGAGGATCGATAGTATTGCTGTCGATGAAGATAAAGGCGAGTTAGTTCTGCATGGTAGTTTCCAGAATTCTTCTTCGGCTATCGTTCTTGTTGACTCTGTTTCGCTGCCGATTATATTCGCCTCGGATACGCTCATTCGTGCTGCGATTCCGGATAGTGGGAAAGGTTCTACAGGGTGGGTTGAAATAACGTCTAAAGGAAATATTAGTAATAAGAAGCTATTAACATATTGGCATAATTACAGCTATTATTTTCATGCCGTATGGGATAGATTTTCAAACGAAACACAAGATTCAGTTCACGTTCGTTTTGATGCCCTAGGTTCTAGTACAATTGCTTCATACAAGCTTTCAAAAATATCAAGACAGCACCATTTATTTGCTAATCT
>Ga0206906_1125_pt1 | contig 11876 bp, 10 predicted proteins | sample Alteio_BWOrgHeat_79_FD_152935 | JGI IMG/M metagenome (GOLD analysis project Ga0206906, IMG submission 152935) | Enriched cells from forest soil in Barre Woods Harvard Forest LTER site, Petersham, Massachusetts, United States -... | ecosystem: Environmental > Terrestrial > Soil > Temperate forest >...
AAGTTAGGCCAAAGTCCGTGATTTACGTTTCAACGGTGTGAAATTTTACCAGGAGTAAAGGTTTTGTATGCAGACTCTCATGCGCCGCGTCCTGCGGCTGGCAGCGCTTCCTCTCGTCGCGATCTTTGCGTTTTTTACTGCAGCAGACCGCTTGTTGGCTGCTGATGATAAGCCGCAGCCCGACGTCATTATCTTCACGAATGGCGACCTCCAAAAGAATAAGGCATGCACGGTTGGGCAAAGACCCTCTAAAATGGACGTATGTCGATCACACGCCAGCAAGCCCTTGACTATTTCCACTCCGACGACCTGATCGGCCTCGGCATGGAAGCGGATGCGGTGCGCCGAAAGCTGCACCCGGAAGGCGTGGTGACCTACATCATCGACCGCAATATCAACTACACCAACTTCTGCACGGAATACTGCACCTTCTGCGCCTTTTATCGTCCGCTCAAGGGCAAGATGGCGTCCGAGGGATACATCCTCGACTTTGAAACCATCTATCAGAAGGTCGCAGAGACAGTGGAGATGGGCGGCACCGGCGTGCTGATGCAGGGCGGCCTGCATCCCGATTTGAAGATTGAATGGTTCGAGCGGCTGCTCACAGGCATCAAGCAGCGCTTCCCCCAGGTGTGGATGCACTGCTTCTCCGCCTCCGAAATTCTCGCCATCGCCGAATACAGCGACCTCAGCGTGCGCGACACCATCATGCGCCTGCGTGATGCCGGACTCGATTCCATTCCCGGCGGCGGCGCCGAAATTCTCGACGACGAAGTGCGGCATCGCATTGCCCGTCTCAAATGCGGGACAGAGGACTGGCTGCTCGTCCATCGCACCGCGCATGAGCTTGGCATGCGCACCACCGCGACCATGATGTTCGGCGTCGGCGAAAGCTTCGAGCATCGCGTGAACCATTTCGAGCAGGTGCGCCGACTGCAGGAAGAAACCGGCGGCTTCACCGCCTTCATCCCTTGGAGCTTCCAACCTCACAATACCGCGCTCGGCGGCCGCGGATGGGATGAGGCTACGGCGGTCGAATATCTGAAGGTTCTGGCCATCTCCCGTCTCTATCTTTCCAATATCGAGAACGTGCAATCGAGCTGGGTCACGCAAGGCTTGAAGGTCCTGCAGCTTGGCCTCCGCTTTGGCGGCAACGATGTCGGCTCCGTCATGCTGGAAGAAAATGTCGTGAAAGCGGCAGGCACCTCGAACTGCACAACGGAAGAAGAGCTGCGCCGGATTATTCGTGACGCGGGATTCAAACCGGTGCAGCGCGACACGCTCTATCGGACTATGTTCCTCAACTAGGGCCTGCTAACAGGCCCGGGTCATCATTTTTGAGATCTGCCTATCCGCCCCAGAGGCGGATGCTATCCTTGAATAGTCCGTTTCTCCCTCACCCCAGACGAATCGATGAACCGCGTTATGCGTCCACCTCTACGAACGGCTCTTTGTCTTCTACCGCTTGCACTCACGCCGTGGATCACCGCCTGCGGAAGGGTGAAGGCAAACTCCCATGTGGCGTTTATGGGCGACTCTCTCACGGAAATGTGGACGCTGCCGCGCGTCAACCTGGGAAGATACGGCCAGACGACCGCGCAGATGCTGAAGCGCTTCCCTACCGATATTGCCAACAAGAATCTCCGCTCCGTCATCATTCTCGGCGGCACGAACGACATTCTGCTCGGAATCGATCCAGCCACGACTGTCTCCAATCTGGGCAGAATGGCGGACATCGCCGCATCCAGCGGGATCGAGCCTGTCCTCTGCGAAATTCCGCCCATCTATGCGCGGCAAGGAACGCTCGCTCCGCAAGTGGCTGAATTGAATCGGAGAATCACCGCACTGGCTGCTTCCAAGAATTTACGATTCGTCGATTTCTACGATCCGCTGAATGGCAATCCAGCCTATTTCAGCGACGGTGTCCACATGCGGAGACGTGGATACCTTGTCATGGACTGGACCCTGGAACAGAAGGTATCGCTCTTTCAGGGATAAGCTCACCGATATCGTAAGCCAATCGCTTACAATAAACGTTTTATGGTTGATTTTCGAGCCCTGCGCGCGGAGGCGAAGTTCTGCTGGCGATAGCTCTTCTGAAATCCTGGTTCGTCGATGCGCCTGCATTCCTGGCGCAGGTGAATCAGCACAGCCTGTCGCATTACCTTCGGTCGCACTATGGGGATCGCACCTTCGAGCATCTCTATCGTTGGAACTGGTTCGACACGGCGCTGCTCATTCCCTATTTTCTGGTCATGGTCATTCTCGCCTTCTACGGAATGCACCGTTATCAGCTCGTCTATCTCTACTACAAACACCGCAAAAATGCGGCGAAGGAGCCGCTGAAGCACTTTGAGCAGCTTCCCCTCGTCACCGTGCAGCTGCCCATCTTCAATGAGCAGTTCGTCATCGACCGCCTCATCGAGGCCTGCTGTAACCTCGATTATCCTCGTGAACGGTTGCAGATTCAGGTGCTGGACGATTCCACCGATGAGACGAAGGAGGTAGCGCGAAACATCGTCGAGCAGTATCAGGCGGCGGGCCATCCGATCGTCTACATCCATCGCACAGACCGGTACGGCTACAAAGCGGGCGCTCTCGATCACGGATTGAAAACCGCAACCGGCGAATTCGTCGCCATCTTCGATGCGGACTTCGTGCCGCCCCGCGAATGGCTGATGCAGGTCATCCACCATTTTGCCGAACCGAATGTAGGCATGGTGCAGACGCGCTGGACACACCTCAACCGCGACTACAGCTTTCTTACGCAGGTCGAGGCCATCCTGCTCGACGGCCATTTCGTGCTCGAACACGGCGGGCGCTCCCGTGCCAATGTCTTTTTTAACTTCAACGGGACAGCCGGCATGTGGCGTAAATGCACCATCGCCGAGGCGGGCGGCTGGCAGCACGACACGCTGACGGAAGACACTGACCTCAGCTACCGTGCGCAGCTCAAGGGCTGGCACTTCAAGTATCTCCAGGATGTCGAATGCCCCGCCGAAGTGCCGATCGAAATGACGGCCTTCAAAACGCAGCAGGCGCGCTGGGCTAAGGGGCTCATTCAGACGTCAAAAAAAATTCTACCCAAAGTCTTCGAGAGCGACGCGCCTTTCCATACGAAGCTCGAGGCCTGGTATCATCTCACGGCGAATATCAGCTATCCGCTCATGATCGTTCTCTCCACTCTGCTGATGCCCGCCATGGTCATTCGCTTTTATCAGGGCTGGTTCCAGATGCTGTTGATCGACTTTCCTTTGTTCATGGCATCGACCTTTTCGATCTCTTCGTTTTATCTGGTCTCACAGAAAGAGCTCTTTCCGCACAAGTGGTACAGGACCTTTCTTTACCTGCCGTTCCTGATGTCACTCGGCATCGGCCTTACCGTCACCAATACCAAGGCCGTATTTGAAGCCCTGCTCGGCATCCAAAGCTCGTTCAAGCGCACCCCGAAGTACCGGGTGGAGAAGCGCGGTGAAAAATCGAAGGCTGCCAAGTATCGCAAGCGGCTCGGTATCGTCCCCTGGATCGAGCTGCTCATCGGATGCTACTTCGCTCTTACCATCTGGTATGCCATCGCTAACGAAAACTACTTCACGGTGCCTTTCCTGCTGCTCTTCGTTGTCGGCTACTGGTACACGGGACTGCTCTCGTTGCTGCAAGGCCGCTTCGAACACTGGCGCTCAGGCGCAAACCTCGACGAATCGTCACCAAAGCCGTTCCCCGTTGGCGTGTAATCAGAAACTGGAGCCAGGAATATGTGCTTACGTACTCGACTCAAAATGAAACTGCATTTTCGCTGCGCTCTTCTGCTGCTTGCCTTGGCTGGCGGGGCCTCGCTCCATGCCCTGGACCGCCAGCCCACCGCCGACTACCGCGCACGCCGCGTAGCCCTTGCCGACAAGCTGAATGGCGGCATCGCTGTGCTCTTCGCGGCCGAGGAGCCGCTACTTGACTTCATGCCCTACCGACAGGATGAGGATTTTTACTATCTCACCGGATGGAATGAGCCTGGTGCAGCTTTGCTCATCCAAGCCCCAGTGCCGGCGGATGGCACGCACCCTGCCCGCCCCTACCGCGAAGTTATGTTCCTGCCGACGCGCAACCTTCACATGGAGCTATACACGGGAAAGAAGCTCGATGCCGCTTCGCCCGACGCACCGGAGGTTGCAGGCGTCGATGAAGTGAAGCCGATGACCGATCTCGCGCTCACGATCAATCAGTTGGCGGCGGAGAATCGCACCGTAGCCTATCACATCTGGTCGGAGCCGGATACGGAGCAGGCGAAGGCGCTCGTGCAATGGACTGCCACGACGCTGGGCATGGACAGCGCTCCAACATTCGCCGATGTGCGCACACCTGTTCATCAGCTGCGCGTCACTAAAGACGCAGGTGAACTGGCACTTCTCCATAAAGCGTCCGATGCTTCTGTACAAGCACAATTCGCCATGATGAAGTCCGTGCACCCCGGACAGAAGGAACGCACAGTCGCCGGCATCATTCTCGAAAAGCTGATGGAGAACGGCGTTGAGCGCCCCTCCTATGCTCCCATTGTCGGCTCCGGAGAAAAATCGACGGAACTACACTATTCCGATAACAGCCAGACGATGCAGGCAGGTGATGTCGTGGTCGTCGATGCGGCAGGCGAATACTCCATGTACGCCTCTGACATCACGCGCACTGTTCCTGTCAGTGGACACTTTACCCCGCGTCAGCGCGAGATTTACGACATTGTGCTGGGCGCGCAGAAAGCGGCCATGGAAGGCTTCGTCGCCGGCAAGTCGCACATCAACGATCCGCAGCACAAGTATCCCGATTCGCTCGACACCATCGCCTGGAACTACATGAACGCCCACGGCAAGGACCTGCACGGCGAGCCGCTCGGCAAATATTTCATCCACGGCATCGGCCACTCCGTCGGCATCAACGTGCACGATCCGTTTGACTACTCGCAGCCGATCCCAAAAGGTATGGTCTTTACTATCGAACCGGGTATCTATATCCCCGAGGAAAAAATCGGTGTACGCATTGAAGACGTCTTCTACGCCGATAAGGATGGCAAGCTCATCGACCTGACGGAAGCATTACCCCAAAATGCCGACGCCGTCGAAGCGGCCATGAAGAAATAGCCATGCAGGTCGCACACTCGTTCCTGGCCATCCTGGCGGGATTCATCGCCGTCATAGGCTTTACCGGCATCGCCACAGCACTGCTGAAACGCTTTGCTCCCGATCTTATGCGCGATCATGCGAAGCCCGACCCCCTCGCCATGGCCATTCATGTCGGGCTGAATCTGGCCTTCTCTCTGCTCGGCGGATACGTGACCGCACGCTTCGCGCAGAGCAAGCCGCTCGTGCACGCACTCATGCTGGCCATCGTCGTCCTTCTGCTCAGCGCCATTTCGGCAGTGCAGATGAAAGACCGGCAGCCGATCTACTACCTTCTGATTCTTACTGCCGTGCCGCCTCTGGCTGTGCTGGCTGGCGGAATTTTACGGCTTCATCAAATGGGCCTTCACTGGTAAGAGAGTCGGCGCTGCTACATTCGGCAACAGATCCGTCGCCGTTCTGAAGGCCAAAGGAAAGAAGAATCTCGGCGATGCGGATCGAGCTTCCATCGCCGAGATTCTTCCTGCTCTATACCCGTATGGGGACAGCTATCGATGCGGCACGTCTATCTCACCAGCGAATCCCAAAGGTGACTGGAATCGTGGTAAACGTCCCTGTCCCCTGCCGGGTTGCCGATGCGGAAGGCGAGTCGACCCACAGATAGCGCGCTTCTGCAAAGAGCTTGCCTCTACTGTCAGGGCCAAACGCTTTCCAGGTAAGTCCTGCGCCGATGTTCATGCCACCCTGATTACTGGAAAAATGCCCGATCACAACATTCTGAGATCCGATGAAGCAGAAACCGAAGAAATTGCAATAGAGCACGGATTGCGGTGTGGTGAAGGTTGTCACCTTGCGGTAAAAGCCGCCGCCGCCGGTGAAATACCCGCCAAACTTGCCCCTGCTGGGCAGGTTGACGATCGGATCGATAGTGAACGACCACACACGCGTGTAGCCGCCTGGTGCGCCTACGGCAGCAAGAGTAGCGCCGGGAATTTTATTGTCGAGGAACTGATACTCAATCAGTGTGCCGATCCACTTATTGAAGTTCCACCCTCCACCAAGCGTGAGATTGGCGCCATATGTTGAAAAGGAGGTTGCATCGAACACAGGCGCGTTGAATCCGGCTCCCGCTACAAAGGCTACTTTGCTCCACTTACTCTCGTAGGTGGGGTAACGCGTATTTGTCTGCCCATATTGCGGAGTAGGGGATGGGCTCGGACTGGCGGCAAGGGAAGCGCCGTCGATGTCTTCACCGTTCAGAGACGACTTATTGTAATCCGATGAGCTTGAGTCCTCATGCGAGGCGTTCTGGGCTCTAGCAATGATTGGAAGCGACGCCAAAGCAATAGCCGATATGGCAATGGCGAAACGACGCAACAGGGTGCGCGAAGGACTGCAACTACCCACCATATATCCCTCATCTCTCGAATGTTTGGGGTCTCGTGGGGTCACCCCTTCTTTGCTGTAACCCGGTTAAGATGTCTTTGTCTCGGTAAATGATGTATTGGACAAAAAGCCCCCTCTGCTTTCCACCACGAGAGAACCATGAAAAACAGGGGGACATTAGTTTCGAATTCGGTTTGTTGAAAGAACGGCAGCACCGGGCAAATGGATTTTTTGGGGGATGCGATTTTTTTGCCTCTGTGCCTGGCAGCGCAAACAGTACGCCGGCACTCGAATCCTGACCTCGAGTGCCGGCGTCAGAGTGATTGCTCTTCTAGTGGATGTCGAACTGCTCCGGATGCAGCGTCGGATCGCTCTTCACAATGATCGTCTTACCTGTCATCTCTTCGATCTCATTCAGCCAGCGCGCATTATTCGCCTTCAGTGTCTTCACCACTTCAGGATGCACGCGCAGCAGCACATCGTTGCGCTCCAGATGCTTCTGCATCTTGCGCATCTCGGTGTAGACCTCATTGCAGACCGTCATCGGGCTCTTCACCATACCGGTTCCTTGACAGATGTTGCAGGGCACGCTCAACGTCCGTTCGAGCGACTGCTTCACGCGCTTGCGAGTAATGGCGACAAGGCCGAAGTCGTTAAACTGCAAAACTTTCGATGGCGCACGATCCGCCTTCAGAGCCTCTTCAAGCGCCTGCATCACCTTATGCCGGTTCTTGCGCTCATCCATGTCGATAAAGTCGATCACGATGATGCCGCCAAGATCGCGCAGTCGAATCTGACGCACGATTTCCGGAATCGCATCGAGGTTCGTCTTCAGAATCGTGTCTTCCAGACGCGCCGTCTTGCCGACATATTTGCCTGTGTTGATATCGATGGCAACCAGAGCTTCGGTCTGGTTGATGACAATGGAGCCCCCGGACTTGAGCCAAACCTTGGACTTGAGCGCCTTGGTGATCTCGTCCTGGATGCCGAACTGCTCAAACAGCGGTGTTTCCTTCGTATAGAGCTTCACCCGCCGCATCAATGATGGCTGGAAGCGGTTCAGGAAGCGCACCACACGCTCGTACTCTGTTTCGCTGTCGACCCAGATCGTCGAGAAGTTATCGCTCACCTGGTCGCGCAGCACGCGCTCCACCAGATTGAGGTCGTGATAGATCAGCGCCGGAGCTTTCCCCTCATCCGAGCGCTGCTTGATGTCGTTCCACAAGCTGATCAGGAAGCGCAGATCGGCGCGCAGCTCATCTTCACTCGCACCATCGGCAGCGGTACGGACGATGAAGCCACCGGAAGCATTGCCCTTTTCGCTGATCAGGATCCGCTTCAGCCGCTGGCGCTCATCGTCCGAAGAGATTTTGCGCGATACGCCGACATGGTTCACCGTCGGCATGAAAACAAGGAAGCGGCCCGGCAACGCAATGTGGCTGGTAATGCGCGCACCCTTCTTGGCAATCGGCTCCTTGGCAATCTGAACCAGAATCTCCTGCCCCGGCTTCAACAGCTCGGTGATCGCAGGCAGATCGGTGACCTGTGCCGTTGCGCGGCGCGGTCCTCCGCCGCCACCCTGCTTGCGGCGGCCGTGGCGTCCACGTCCTCCGCGACGGCGATCTCGGAAATCCTGACGGCGGCTATCTGTCTGGCCTTCCTGCTGCTCGACGGCAGGCGCGTCCGCGGAAATCTCGTCTTCTCCCGCTTCTTCGTCCAACTCTTCTTCGTCTTCGTCGAGCTCTTCGCCGAACTCCTGCCCTTCTTCCTCAGTTTCCTGGGCCAGAGCACCCTCAGGGCCGAAATTCACCCGCTGATTGATGTGCAGATCGCGCACAAACGCCCCCAGATCGGCACCGTTAATCTGATGATCAAGCGTCTCTTCTTCCAGGTCTTCCAGATCGTGCTCATCGGCATGCGCGTGGATCGGCTCGAAGTCATATTCTTCTTCGTCGATCACTTCTTCTTCCAGCAGCCCTGTACCGGGAGCGAAGCTGCGGTCATTCTCTGCTTCTGCTTCGGCCGCAGTGGCGCTGTCGCCGGCGATCTGCTCGTGGATACCTTCAGCCTCTACCGGCTCTTCTGCTTCGTCCTCTTCTTCAAACTCGACCGTGAATGCAGGCTCGACCACCGGAGCAGCGAAGGCTGTTTCTTCGGTAACCGCTTCAGTTACAAATGCGGACTCTTTGTGCGCTGTCTCCTCAACGCCTGCGAAGTCTTCCACCTCTTCCGTCTCTTCGACGCCCGACGGAATACGAAACTCACTCGAAGCTGCCGGATCGATGCGGTGCGATGCCGAGGCATGCTCCGGATCGTATTCCTCAACTTCCTCGATGATCTCGATCGTCTCCGGTTGTTCTTCATCCGCATGAACCAGGGCTTCCTGTGGTGCAATCATGTCCGGCGCAGCAACCACTTCAGCCGGAGGCTGGGGAACCACCTCCACAGCGGTTTCCGCCACAAATTCGCTTGCTCTTTCCTCAGCATGTGCAGCCTTCGCAGACTCCGGCACAACCGCCTCGGGAAACGCTTCGTCGGCTTCCACTTCATCTACAACAGGAATATCCGGAACCACAGCGGCCGTTTCACCTGCCGAAACGCCGACACCTTCGCTGTGGCCTGTGCGAGTCGATCGCGACTCACCCGGCAGAAGTGATCCACCATCCCAGTGGATCGGTCCTTCAATCAGGGTCGAGGGCTTCGAAGTTGTGGGGATGGTCTTGATTGGCGTAGCCGCTGTCGAAGCTGCCGGCTCGCTCGCCGCCGGCTGCCCGCCATACTTCGACAAAGACTCGCCCGGCAGCAGAATAGCTGTGCTCGCCGGTGAAGACGGAGCAGGAATGTGCATAGGGTGGGAGGCCGTAATGCCGCCCGGTGCGCCGTACTCCGGCTGAGGAACCGGCTCAGCCGAGATGCTCTCCTCTACTGCTTCCGGCGATTCAATGTGCCCATTGTCTTCCCGCGTAGACTGCGGGCGTCCATCGCGTCCCCGACGGCCCCGGCGTCCACGCCAGCGACGCGTACCCTCGGGAGCACCCTCGCGGGAGCCATGCTCTTGCACATGCTCTGCGTCACGTGCCTCACCTGTGCTTTCGGGTTCTTCACTCCGTGCGGGCTGTGCTTCGCGGCGCGGCTCCCGCTGTTGCTGCTGCGGAGTACCGCCAATGCGCTCAAAATCTGCCGAATCTTCCTGCTCTTCCAGAAAGTCGGTGACGTAGAGAAATGCGTCACGCTCCAGCCCTACATCGACGAATGCCGATTGCATACCGGGAAGGACGCGCGTAACACGGCCTTTGTAAATGGAACCTGCGAGGGTGTATTCGTTCTCGCGCTCGTAGTAGACTTCCGTGAGCTGATCGTCTTCTAAAATCGCAAGCCGCGTCTCATGCGGCGTGCTCGAAATGCATATTTCCTTTGACATGCTGCCTCTCTTGCCCGGCAGCTCTTATGAGCCTGGGGCACCGGACGAGGCAGATCAAACCGGAAAACCGGACGAGATGAGGGATGACAAAGAGATGGCCGGTATCCACACGAATTCAAGGCGCCGCCCGCTCCCGGGCGGAGATCCATGAAAGAGGTGGGATATTTTCGGGAGGCTATCTGGGCGCAGAGATTTTGTGACCGCTTCAACCAATTTCTTCGGCGGGGCCGTTGCCCGTCTCAGCGCGCTCATTCCTGATCCTGACCGGCCCGGTGATCCACCACGGCCGGCTAAATAATTAAATTCCTTCAACTTCCTCAATCGGCCTCGCACCTTGCGAGCGCCACCTACCTAAACTTTTCCGCCTTCAGTTCACGAATCGGTTCATCCGGACGTTCATAACCATGCCCAGAGCCAAAAACGTAAACAAAACCGAAGATCCGCCGTAACTCATTAACGGTAAAGGAATTCCGGTTACCGGCATCAACCCGATCACCATGCCTATGTTGACCGCGATTTGAAAAATCAAAACGGCCACCACGCCCATAACAATAAGCGTTCCAGGCAGGTCCGCGGCTGTTTGAGCGTTCTGAATCAAACGCATCAATATTAAAAAGTATAGCAGCAACACGACTATGGCGCCGATAAACCCATGTTCCTCGCAAAACGCGGCGAAAATGAAATCGGTATATGGAATCGGCAGGAAGTCGCCCTGCGTCTGTGTTCCCTTGGTCGCGCCGCGTCCAGTCACACCACCATCGCCCACTGCGATCAATGACTGGCGAATCTGGTATCCAGTGCCGCGCGGGTCGTCATCGGGATTCATGAAGCTGGTCAAACGCGCCTTCTGGTAAGGCTTCAGTACTTTGCCGCTCTTCCAGATCACGCCAACCGCCAGCAGGCCCACCAGAAGAATGATCCCGGCCTTTTTCCAGTCAATGCCGCCCAGGAAAAGCCCCACCAGCAAAATCGGTGAATACGTCAGCGCTGTCCCCAGATCGGGCTGCTTCAAAACCAGCAGCATGGGCACACCGACTAGCGCCATTGCCTTAAAAATATCTTTCCAGGTAAGCTCCCTGCCTGACAGGCCGACAAAGTAACGTGCCACCGCCACGATCAGCACAAGCTTTACCCATTCCGATGGCTGAAAGTGGATGCCCCCGGGAAGTTTGATCCACCGTCGCGCTCCCAGAACCTTGGTTCCGACGGCTAGCACGGCCACAAGCGAAAGCACGCAGAATCCATAAATCCAGTGAATAAAATCCAGCAATATGTGGTAATCAATCACCGAGAAGATGAACATTGCCGCCAATCCACCCAGTAACCAGAGCATCTGCATCTTGTGGAAGCCGACAAACTTGGTGTGCATCGTGGCACTGTAAATCTCCAGAATGCTGATGATAGAAAGAATCATCACGAACCCAAGCAGGGTCCAGTCGAAATCGCGAAACGAGAGAAATCGGCGCATCTATTCCTAACTACTACCTTAATGCTGTCGTCCTGACCGGAGCCAATCGCAGGGACCTGCAGTTTGCCTTCTCACGGCATCTTCGCCGAAGCCGTCACCGGAGGCACCGTCAGATAAAAATGGCCGCCCCACATCTCAGCCTGATCGCCCTCGTGCGGCTTGACCACCGGCTTACCGCCAAAAATCTTTGGTTCATTGGGATTGTCCCAGATCGCGCCCACATCAACTTTTGCCGGAGTTTTCGCGATCAGGTTATTTTCCAGCCGCCGCTGCTTGTTCACATAAGCCTCGATCACGCGTGCCGCAAGGCGCCCGGCCAGTTTGCCGTGCTCTCCCGCTTCGAACAGGATGCAGACCACGATGTCGGGATTGCGGCGCGGCGTAAAGCCGACGAACCACGCATTATCCTTGACGGAATGAGAATGACCGAGGCGCGCAGCCAAGGCATTACTCATCGTCTGCGCGCTGCCTGTCTTGCCCGCAAAATCAATCCCTT
>Ga0206906_1151_pt1 | contig 11767 bp, 12 predicted proteins | sample Alteio_BWOrgHeat_79_FD_152935 | JGI IMG/M metagenome (GOLD analysis project Ga0206906, IMG submission 152935) | Enriched cells from forest soil in Barre Woods Harvard Forest LTER site, Petersham, Massachusetts, United States -... | ecosystem: Environmental > Terrestrial > Soil > Temperate forest >...
CCGTCGCCAGCGCCAATCGCGAAGGTGGCTGTGCCGTGATATCCAATCATCGAAATGTGGCTGTCGTCATAGCACCAAACGTCGTTATCTCCGCCGCCACCGATCGTGACGCTATTCGCATCAATGAACCCGTGCGAATGGGCCTTGAAATTATAGACGCCGTCCTGAATAGTGCCGCTGGCCACATTTATGGTGCCCATGCTTGTAACAAACACACAGTAACTACAAGTCTCTATTGTGCAGGACGCGGCATCGATACGGCCTCCAGTCTGAGCTTGCAGCCCAACGCAGAAATCTTTGGAGTTGTCACCGCCGTCAACTGTAGTCCCAGATGCTAGGCTAACTCTGCCGGAGGTTTCCGCCATTACGGCCGTATTCCAGTCTGGGATCTCTGGTCCGAAAAAGGTGACTTGGTTGTCGCAACGGATGCTTCCACCATTTGAAACGTGGAGGCACGTTAGAAAGCCATTGATATAACAGTTGGAGATCAGACCTATGACTGCATTGGAGGTTGCAATAACTCCATCAGTTGCATTGCTACTTCCAATAATCCGTAAGTTCATTAAAGACGAGATCACGTGCCCGTTGTCTATAAAAAATCCCTTCGATGTGGTGGGCACGTAAAACTCGTTGCCAGCCTTTGAGTCTCCGATAATCGAGATGTATGCCCCAAATGGATGGTCCAGGTTGAACCCTCCTGCTGGAAGAGTCTGCAGATATGCCCCGTGGGTTGTAACAACATAAAAATGCAGGTAGGCACTTGGGGCGATTCGAGCATTTAACCCGTACGCCCACGCAACGGATAGGTTTGGAAAGGGTTCGCCCACCCCAATAAAGAGGATGGTGTACGCCCGCACCTCTGCCAACTCCCAATAGGTATAGATTCTTGCAGGATCTTGATTAGGCGTAGTGACCGGCCGGATGCATCGGTAAACGTTGCCACCTTCTTGGACTTGATCACCCGGTAGGTAGCTTGAAGTCGACTTCCAAAGAGGAGGGTAGGACTGGGCTCTAGCGGCCGCCAGCGGTACAACTAAGCCGATCAGAAGAAGTGCCAGTCTTACTACTGTCAGGGATTTCATAAGTCAAGTTTACGACTAAATGGTTAGCTTCCAAGGCTCATTTTGGGTAACGGTCTAAATTAAACGCAAGTTTATAGATTTTTTGCGAAGGCAAGGCATTTGGGCAGGGAAGTCGCAGGGGCGTTCGTAATGTTGTTTGAGGTTCACGATCAGCTGGTAAAAACGATCTTGAGCTATCGACTTCGGGTTTTACCGCTACCTAAGAAGCTGCCAAGAATGAACTGCACCATAGTAAGAGAATCACCTTGATATAATCTCTTAATGAGATACCGATTCGCGATTGCAATTTTCGGGGCGGCCTTAGCGGCGGCCGGTTGCGGAGGGGGAGGAACTTCGACATCAAGCCAAGTGCAAACAGGAACGCAAACCGTTCAGCTTGGCCCGGCCCAAGTTTCCTTTATAAGCAAGCCCAGTTCGCAAATAGGGGTATCCGGGCAAACGGTTTCTGTTTACGGAATGGCAGGCACAACCTTTCCGGATGTGATTCTCGACCCTCCGCAAACGCTTAGCAATACGGCGATATTGTTCACCAATGTTGGCCGCGGTGGACTGTGGTCCTATGCAAATGGACAGGTTAATACCATAGGTGGGGTTAGTCTCGCCTTAGCGACCTCCGCCGATTGGACTCACGACGGCCATATCATCTGCGTAATTAAGGATCCCATTCTGTCCGAACAGATTTATGAGTGCAATTACGATGGATCTGGCTTGCACCGCTTAACAAACAGCAAGCACTTGGCAGCTACCAGTCGCGTGTCCTGGTCGCCGCTTAACAACCTCATAGCTTTTGATGATGGCACAGCCAATATTTATACGATCAGCCCGACTGGAACCAACGAAACCCTTCGAGTTAGCGGAGGAATAATGCCCGCTTTTTCTCCAAACGGTCAACTCCTAGTTTTTCAAGACAATTTTGATGGCACTATCAGCACAATTCCGGCAAATGGAGGCTCGATTACCAAGATCGCGTCAAATGGCTCCAATAACCTGTACGAGCTTCCTTCTTTTTCACCCGATGGAAACTTTGTCATTTTCACGGGATACTCAACAAGCCTGCCACCTCAGCCGGTCATATATTCTACAAGCGGTCTTAGCACGGGTCTTGTAATTCCTACGAACGACGCTGGTATCTCTGGCACTTTCTCACCCGATGGTAATCAAGTGGCTTATATACTAAGCAGCCCCGCTGGGTCCGGTGTCCTATCGCTTGTAACTGCAACTTATTCGGGCTCTGGATTAACAACGGCGGTGTCGCCAACCACCGGCCTGGTTCCTCAAACCTGCAGTTGGTCGCCCTTTCCCGGTCCACAACGGTTTGTTGCGGCGACAGTTGGCACGATTATGCCTAGCGCTTCGGGCTTCTTGTTCGGCCAGGCTGGAGATAGGTTTGGCGGGTTCGCCGCGTTCACTGCCAAAACCCCTGCCGACGCCACCATCACTTCCGAAGGGACACCTAGTGGTACCGCTCCTTACAGCTTTGATATCCATGCGGACCAGGTGACCAGCCTCAAATACACGAACGGACTTTACAGCGCTGTTACAACAGTTTCCACGGGGAATTACACCGATGTGCTTGTTTCTGTGAGTGGGATTACCGGCCAAATCTCCTACATAGCGCCAGTTCTTCAAAAGCGCACAAATGGGGCTCTTGCCAAACCGTTAATTACGCATTTAAGCGGAAACACCGTTTACGCCGGTTTGTTTGCCGGGCTTTACGACGTAAAGGGCAAGAACCTGGCGCCGAATGGGCTATCCCAATACCGGCTTGATTCAAAAGGCAACTTGATTGATTTCAAATAGGTGGGTTTGAATTTGCGAGTATTGATATAATCTCTTAATGAAAAGCCGATTGCTTATAGCGATGTCGCTGGCCGCATTAATGATAGGCGGCTGCGGAGGCGGTGGAACCTCGACTTCCGCACCCGCGCCGACGGGAACGCAAACCGTACAGCTTGGCCCTGCCCAGGTTTCCTTCGTCAGCAAGCCCAGTTCTCAGATAGGAGTGTCTGGCCAAGCCGTGTCTGTCTATGGCATGGCCGGGACAACCTTCTCGGACGTTATAGTTGATCCTGCGCAAACGCTCAGCAACACATCCATTTTGTTTGCGGGAACCGGAGACACAAACGGCTTGTGGGTCTATGCAAACGGCCAGGTAAATCCGCTTGGAGGTGTCGGTTTTACCTTTGCGACAAGGGCGGTTTATACAAATGACGGACACATTCTTTTCGTGAGTTTCGATCCGGCCAGCAATCTAGCCCAACTTTTCGAATGTAACTACGATGGATCGGGCGCCCACAAATTAACGAGCAGCCAGCATATTAGCGCCGGTTCCAGGATCGCATGGTCGCCGCTGAATAACTTTATTGCGTACGACGACGGTTCGTTAAGCACTTACATTGCCAACTCCAATGGAACGGGAGAAACTTTAAGAATTAGTGGTGGAAATCAACCTTGCTTTTCGCCGGACGGTAAAAACCTGGCCTTTCAAGATACTATCAATAACACGATAAGCACAATCCCGGTAGGCGGCGGGGCGATCAAAACTATCGCGACGAGCCAAGCAGGAGATACATTATCGAATCCTAGCTATTCTCCGGACGGCAACTTTATCGTCTTTACCGATACTGCGATGCCAGGTGCTTCTTCGCTGGAGATCTTCTCTATAACAGGAAAACAGGCCGGGTTCGACAACCCCGCGGGCGTTACTGTGGACAATGGAATCTTCTCTCCCGATGGTTCCCAAGTTGCCTATATCGCCACTACTCCCTCAATGAGCAGTCAGTTCCTAGACAGCTCCACATATACAGGGGCAGGTATCGCGACACTTGTTTCTAGCTCCACTGGAAGAATTCCCGCTTTTCCCAGTTGGTCGCCGTTTCCGGGCCTGCAGCGCTTTGTGGCGGCATCGATTGGGACCGTGATGCCCAGCGCCTCGGGATTCCTGTTCGGACAAGCGGGAGACAAATTTGGCGGATTTGTGGCCTTTAGTGCGAAAACGCCCGCCGATGCCACGATCACTTCCGAAGGGACACCATCCGGAACCGCTCCCTATAGCTTCGACATCCATGCCGACCAGATAACCAGCCTCAGCTTTACAAACGGCCTGTACAGCGCAGTAAGCACCGTTTCCACCGGTAGCTACAGCGACGTGCTGGTTTCAGTAAGCGGAGTGAGCGGCCAAATCACGTTTGTTACACCAATCCTGCCAAAGCGTGCAAATGGGGCTTTAGCCAAGCCGGTGATTACGCATACAGGCGGGAACACGGTTTATAGTGGCTCGTTTGCTGGGCTCTGGAATGGCCGGGGCAAGAACTTGGCGCCGAACGGTCTATCTGAATACCGGTTAGACGCTAAGGGGAATCTGCTCGGCTTTAAGTAGGCTTTAGATCTTCCGGATCTTCCAGAAAAGGACCCCAAGTCCAAGGCAAACGGCGCCATCCACACCGAACGCGAACGGAGAAACAATCTCGCCTTTTAAGCGCCCTGGCCTCAGCGGGTCTGGATAGTCGATGAACAAGTGCCCGGAAAAGAGCGCATAGTCCAGGAAAACGAACTTGGTGACGAAAAGGATAAGAAGAATGGCTACAATCCATTTTGCGGCCGTCTTGAGATAGTAACGTTTCATTGGCCTGACTTGCGGCTCGGCAGCTTTGATAAGATTCCATGCATCTTCAGTTGGATGGGGCGAGCCATGGGGTGGACGGGAGTAGGCGAAGATTCGCTGCTCACCAAACCGGCGCACTCTGGTTTCAAATCCAAACCGAGCCCATGTGAATCCATAACCAGGCTGCGCGTCTCTCATGTCTACAATAGTCCATCCTTCGCCCAGTTCTTCCGAAAACCCACGAATTGCCTCGTCATGCAAAGCTGTAGTTTTTTCTGCAGGGTTGGTTTCCCAGACATCGAATGGCCGGTCCATCTGAACGTCGTCGATAAGAGATTCATTTGGCGGCTGGCAAAGCCTGACTAACTCATCAAGGAACACCTCCATGCCATCGCACTGAAACAACAAAATCTGCGGATCGTGGCACCAGTAATACACCTGAGCCCTTTCTTCGTGAGCGCTTAGACAGTCCACCACCCAAGAATTTCCGCAGTTGTCATCGGCAAACTCGATCCTGCCGGGAAAATGGGCGTCCATCGGGCTCCCGTCTATATTATCGCCGCGAAAATCGATCCTAAGGACCAGGCCCTTTATGCCAGAGCACTCAGTCAGCAACTCCCGATAATCGGAGGGCAAGGAGACGCCCAGGTCAGTTTCAATCTTTTGAATTTCGTTTTTTGAAAGTCCTGGAAGGAACTCAGCCTTTAAGACTTCACCTTCCAAGTATTGGTAACTGAGCGTCTTCGCACGTGCCAGAGCATCCAATACAGACATTAGTTTATTTTAACCTGCATGTTCCTAGTTTCATCTTCGATCGAAACTCGCTCCTCGTGGGTATCGTGGAGAAACAATGTTATCCATCATCCTAACTGCCATCTGTGTTGTTTCGGGCCCTAAAGATGGCCGCAAGCTCGTGTTCGACGAGGAGTTCAACAAAGCAGGCTCCGTCAACACTGCCCAATGGATTTTTGACGATGGCCCCGTTTACAACCAGGAACTCGAGAAATACACTTCGGCAAAGGGTGGCAACGCGATCGTGGAGCACGGCAACCTCGTAATAACGGCCACAAAGGTTAACGGCGTTATTACATCCGCTAGGCTGGAAACGAAGCAAGCTTGGAAATACGGCTATTTTGAGTTTCGGGCAAAAGTGCCGACCGGCAAGGGCACCTGGCCCGCGATTTGGATGCTGAATGAGAGTCTAAAAAAAGGAACGGGCACGTGGCCCGCCTCCGGCGAGATCGACATCATGGAGAACGTGGGCTACGACCCTGCTAGCTTCCATTTCTCTCTTCATAGCGCTAAATACAACTGGATGAAACCTGCGCAGCGAACGAAAGCTGTATCCATCCCTAAAGCAACGACCGAGTTCCACGTTTTTGGTTTGGATTGGAAGCCGGACACCATCGTTTTCTACCTTGATGGATCACCCGCTTATACGGTCGAACGAAAGGGAGAGGACACCGATGGGTGGCCCTTCAAGGATCCTTTCTATTTGATATTGAACCTAGCCATAGGCGGTAACTGGGGCGGCTCCAAGGGCGTGGACGACGCGATCTTTCCTTCGAAATACTACATCGATTATGTGCGGATATATCAGTAACCGAAAGGCCGTGGCGCCGCTACTCAAGAATGCGGATGTTTTCGTAAGACCACGCGCTACAAATTTGGTTACTGATAATTCGCTTTCACTAGAGAATGCCCCCTTCCCAGCGGCCCAACAATTCTTCCTGCCGTTTGCAACGTCCCAACCCGATTCAGAGCCTGTCTGAGACGGTCGAGGTGCCTTGTTGGTCGACGAGCTTCAGCAGGTCAGTGATAGAGCAACTGCCTTCTAAGCAGTGCAATGCTACTTGTTTGAATTCACCGATAGGTAGAAACCGGGGCCAAATCCTTCTTTTTCGAACGCCTTTGCAGGTTCGCACGCCCAGGGGTGGGCGTAAAAGCTGCCTACTTTTCGATGGTCCGCACCTTTTAGAAAATTCATGGCGCATCAAAAATTTAGTATTGATCGTCGCTTATCATATGGATGCTCAAGACGCGAAGCCGAAATGTGTTCAGGCAGAAAATTGCGAGGGCCGCGTAGTGACCGATTTATCCTCATGCACAACGTACAACATCCGCGTCTTGAACGGTAGGACAAATCAATGAGCCCAGTTATAAGCCGTAAAAAAGTGGAGTTGCACGCCGCGCATGCGAAGAAAGAGAAAGAAGCCCAGGAACTAACTAGGTTGCTCGCCGACTGCAAATGCGCACTGCATGATATAGATGTTCAGATCAGACTCCTTCAGTTCATCGAGCATGAAGAATCAGGCAATGCGTCTGACATCGAAATTGAGGAGACCTACTCCACCGGAGAAGAGGGCCGTGTACCAGTGCGCGAAATCGTTAATCGTGCCATACAACGGTTCGAAAGGTTCTCGGTCGCAGATATTATCAGGACCGTACGGGCAGAGGAGCCCCGAGCAAAGCGAACTACGGTTGTAGGCGCAATCGCGGCCGCTGCAAAAACTGGCGCTGTCAAGCGATTAAAGATGGGGGAATATGAACGTATCGCCACCAGCAACTAACCAATTTGGCCGCTCTGTGAGGGCCGAAAAAACAAAAAACGGAGGTCACAAAATGTAACCACCGTTTTTGTTCTGATACAGTTTCGGGGCCGAAGCCCGTCAAATGCCCAGTAGCATCAGTATTTTGACATAAAGACGGCCCTAACGTTCCGCAATTTCCGCGTTTTTCGGGTTTCTAGGAATTGCCCCGTCGCAACACCATCGAGAGATGGAGGAGTTGAATATGTCCGAAGTGAAATGTGTTTCCGTTGTATTGTGCGGAGACGTCCTATTCGATCAGCATGGGCATCGCAGCCTAATCGGTTGCTTTACCCAGCTATTTGCAATGAGCCTCCCGGCCGTGCATCCCCAAATGCATATCTCGGTAGCGCTTACCAACCTAAAGGGCAAAGTTCCGATATCTGTAACCCTGCGGAGCCCCGGTGATAAGAAGCTCTTCATGGCCGAGATGACAGCCGACTGTCCGGACCCGCTGATGGTCCACGAGCTCGACTTCGCGCTTCATAGCACGCCCCTAGAGGAATTCGGCACTTACTACGCTGACGTCATGCATGGGGCAGAACTGCTAGGTAGCCGGAGATTCCAGTTGCTGAAGGCGCAAGTCAAAGCGGCATAGGCACCCCACTCAACCCCGCGTTCTTATGTAGCGCGGGGTGTGACCTAATCACCATTCTTGTACCGAGAAGATGTATGCGCCGTCATGGGCCACCTCTCGCTTCTTAACTACAAAATCCACCTTGTTGCGGGCCAGAACTGGGTCAAGATGGCAGATATTCAGAACAAGCGGGTCATGCGGCTCCTCAAATGCAACGTCGTCAGCTTCTTGTACGATGCTCAGAAATGCCGCGCAATGCTTATGGTCTTCTTCGTGTAGGTGTGCAACAAGTGTTGGAATGCTTCGCAAAATCATGCCCTTGGGAATCGTCGTACTCACCTCCATGAAGTTCAACATCGTTTCAAGGCTGAGCGGCGGCCGACTCTGCAAGATCAAACTATATAAGCCTATGAAGTGATCGTCTAACCAGTGGCGAATCGCACGGGCTGTGTATCCCAATATCCGTTCATGCAGATCATAGAGCCAGAAGTCATCCGGGTACATCGCGCCAACCGGCGGGATAACGTTCACAATGTCGGGCTCTTTATGTAGTTGATAATCGTAGTTGCTGGCTGCCGCTAACGCCAACAATCGAGCCCCCGCAGCGTATTTGTGTTTTGTAAGAACAACGGGATCTGTTACGACTAAGCATGAATAGGCAATGAATTCGGTTTGTTGGTTTTGGAACTCGTTAAGGAATCGGGGTGCCGACATAATCTAAATGGCCTCTCCTATACGTGGGTAGGCCATCGCCTCTCACTTCTGTACCATTATACGCGCTTTGCGTTTTCCGAACATTAATTCCATTTTGCGCGTCCATTTAATGGAGATGACTCGTAAATTAGCCATAAAATGCGGGAATTTGTGGAGAACTCCCATAAATATCCAATATAATGGAAGGACGGTCTGTCTTCCGGAGAGAGGAACAGAGAGACTGAAAATCAAGGGACACTAACATGCAAACGTTACTTCGACAAAGCCCAGGATTGGCAACAACCAGTTCCTTCGGGAGAATGCTACAAAAGTTGATGAACGGCGAATCCCAACAAGATTTCGCTGCCAAAATCCGTGTTTCACCAACCACACTTAATAACTGGCTTACCGGTAAAGTCGGGAGACCTCAAGACAAGAATCTCGAAGGTCTTAGCGAACTCACTAAGCTGCCCATTGCGAAACTTCGGGCGATGATGTTTTCGAGCGATCAACTCGCAGATGAGATGGACGAGGTGTTCAGCAAACCCCTTGCCGATCCAGCAGGTATTTTCAACAAAGTTACCGATGAGTGCTGTCGGCATTTAAACGGTATCAGGTCAAACCTGACCATGGAGGAGCCCGGCTACTCCGACCTAGTTCGAAAGATCGATGCTCTGATGACGGTCCTATTTCAGTTTAGACAGCCAGCAACGGCCGTAAAGCCAACTGAAGAAGCCGCATTATAAGGCAACCGAACACAACGAGTATCCGGAGTTCCCTCAACGGCAATGCTTGAAAACCGCAGAACGGCGCGAGGCACAAGCCCCGCGCCGTTCCCAATTCTCCCGGACCACTCCACCACCAAACACCTTGTCTTGAAATGACCGGCGAAGGGTTGGCGGTGATGAAAGCCACCGCCCCAAATCCGGGACGGGGGGAGGGGTTTTGATGACGACGCGTAGCTGCGTCAGCTTCGCTGCCGACCCGGACCCTCTCGGGTCTCATAAAACTTATTATCAGAACCGGCACAAGCCATCCGCTTCAATGATAATAAGGCTTTATAAGCCCTCACGGGAGGGTAGGACGTCCCAAGAGAATGTGGCGGCGGAGAGAGTGAGATTCTCCGCCAAGAGGATTACACACTCATTGTTTGGGTCACTAAGCTCAAAACAGCGAGCAAATCAAGACCCAAAACCCCCACGGGGCGCCCAGTGGCACCGCCAGGCAGCAGGCGGGTTAAAAGATGGGGTTATACCTTGGAGGCCAGCGCCTAAGGTGGCCGACTTCCAACTCTCTCCAAAGAGCCTTTCACAGCAAGACGCGAGAGAATATCTCGGCTGCTCGGAAGACAAATTCCTCGACTGGAAGAGAGCGGGACTAATCAAGCCCTTAGAGGGTAACTTGTTTCTTATCTCGGAACTTGACGCGCTACTTGACCAATTGGTTAAACGCAGGGACGTAAAAGCAAATGGCTACATTCCACCAGAAGAAGAAGTTATGGGAAGCCCGCAGAAGATACGTAGAGGTAGACGGGGCTCAATCGCGCAGATCCTTTTGGGCGACGACGGAGGAAGAAGCAGAGCGGCAAGCTAACAGCTTCGTAAGGCTAAGAAACGGCATTCACGACGGAACCTTCAACAGCTTTGCGGCCAACGGCTACTGCCCTACGGTAATGCACCTTTCCAGGAAGTGGAAAGAGCAAGTCACATGGGCCCTCGATCGCCATATAATCGTGGCCTATGGAAACACCCAGTTAACAGCCATTAGCCGCGCGGACGTCCAGGTGTTCCTCAACAAGAAGACGGAAACTCTCAGCATCGCTTCCGTTAGGCATATCCGCAAAGTGTTCGTGGCCGTCATGAATCTGGCAGAGCAAGACGACCTTGTAAGAAAGAACGTCGTTTCTCAAACGAAGCTCGCAACCCCCGAAGAACAAGACAAGGTGATTTATACGCCCGAGGGGTTCGCGAGCTCATAGTCAACTCTAGAGGCACCGTATGGCAGCCAGCAATGTTCCTGGGCGGCTTTCTCGGTATGAGGCTAGGAGAATGCTTAGGGCTTCGCATGGACTGCGTTACGCCCACCCACCTAGTGGTAAAGCAGCAAGCGCAAAAGCTAGGCGGACGTCTTGAAATACGCCCACCAAAAACCAAGTCTAGCGTCAGAACCATACCAATCCCTGAGGGCTTTTACGCCCAGCTACTAGCCACCAGGAGCCACGAAGGCATCTATCTATGCTCAAACACCAATGGCGACGTCCTAGACCCCGAAAACGCCAGCAGGGCCATGGCGGCAGCCGCGACCAGGTCCGGGCTCACTACAGCCACTTTTCACCATCTCAGGAGTTCATTTAGCTCCAATATGGACGAGGCAGGATGCCCCGTCAGGGCCAAAAAAGAGATCATGGGGCACGTGGCCGGCAACGTCTCCGAAGGATATTCGAGAGCCTACGATCAGACTAAAACGCGGTTTCTGGGTATCCTTCTAGAGGCCATGGACGAAGCGGACCGTCTACTAGTCGTACGCCCACTAGGTGGGCGTAAAAAGGTTATGGAACACTTCGAAGAGGGCACAAACTAGGTTCAAACGCCCCCGTAGCTCAGTGGATAGAGCAACTGCCTTCTAAGCAGTAGGTCACGCGTTCGAGTCGCGTCGGGGGTGCCATTTTTTACTCCACAGCAATATGAAGGCGCCGTAGTACAGCCCAATCCAATAAGGATTAAACGGGGGCCATGTAACAGCACACCAAGATTGGCCGCCGAACCAAGACGAAACCCAGAGGATCCAAGTTGCCAACGGGCCAACCACAATCTTTAAAAGCCCCACCTGAACTGATGGCGCAACAAAACCGATCGGCCAAGCGATCAACGAAACCAAAATGATGAATGGCAAAGCCGGACTAACCAAAAGGTTAGAAACGGGTGCGACAAGAGAAACAACCCCAAAGTGATAAGCCGTCAGCGGTGCAACCGCTAGGGTTGCGATGAAACTCATGGAAACTACCTGCAACCCCCGTCGCCGAATCTTCTCCCACGGCTTTTCGTCTCGCGTTGCCCGATATCGCTGCCAGAACAGGCTAAGCGCGGCAACCACCACATAGGAGAATTGAAACCCCGGCGTGAAAACAGACCACGGTTGCCAAAGCAAGGTCACAATAGCGCCCAGTCCCAGTGCCGAAAGAAGGTCCGGCTCGCGCCGAAACAGGTAGGCGGAAAGGGTCAAT
>Ga0206906_1152_pt1 | contig 11746 bp, 5 predicted proteins | sample Alteio_BWOrgHeat_79_FD_152935 | JGI IMG/M metagenome (GOLD analysis project Ga0206906, IMG submission 152935) | Enriched cells from forest soil in Barre Woods Harvard Forest LTER site, Petersham, Massachusetts, United States -... | ecosystem: Environmental > Terrestrial > Soil > Temperate forest > O...
TTTCGGTAGAAATCGACGCGATCGGTCACAAGCTGGGCGCCGCCCGACGATAGCAGGGGCTTGAGAGCGGCGAGTCCCTGCGCGCGCGTTCCGTTAAAGACGCCGTACATACCCAGACTGGGCCGGGTGTCATTTTCCTGGACCATGATCACGGCCATGTAACCTAACTTCCGCGAGGCTCCCATCTTCATGAAACCGCTCTGCATGGTCACCAGAGCCGCGGGTGCGTCGTTCAGGTTCGTCCATTTGATCCCGAATCCCCACAGCATCCTGAGCGGATAAAGCCGGTAGGTCACGTCCATTAAGACACCGAAGTTATTGCCGGTGCCGCCGCGTACCGCCCAAAACAGGCGTGGATTTCGCGTGGGGCTGGCTACGGTGACGTGAGCTCCCTTGGAATCGTAAGTCAACATGGTGAGCCGCGTGACATTGTCGCAGTTCATGCCGAATTCGCGCGAGGTGAGTCCATATCCGCCCCCCTGCATGTACCCGCCAACACAGACGTCCTCGCAATCGCCGCCGGGCGTGTGCAGGCTGAACACGTCGAGTGCCGCATTGAACTTGCCGAAATTAACACCCGGGCCAACCGTTGCCGACTTCTTGACAGGATCGATCAGAATCTGGTCGAACAGGCTCATGTCTACGACAATCCCGCGAGACAAGACGGAGTAACCCGCGGTGCTATGTCCGCCGGACCGGCAGGAGACGGGAAGGGGAGGATTGAACATCCTCGAAAGCTTAAGCAGCCACTCGACCTCGCTGGGTGTCTCCGCATACCCGACGACCAGCGGAAATTCTGAATATGCCGGATCGTACTGCTTGCGGCTGGCATCATACTCGCGATCCCATGCCCATACGAGTTTGAATCGAGCCTGCAATTCGAGAGCGACGGCCTTATCGCGGGTCAATCCGTGTTTCTGAAAGGCGTCGTCGGGAATTCTTGACCATTCCCTGATCTTCTCTTCTTTCGCAATTTCCAGCCGGGTCTTGCGATGTACCATCCGGATGTCTCCTTTTCGTGAGGGTGTGGTTCAACGATGGTCAGATGTTTCTGCTGTCGAGTCTTCCTCAGGACAAAGAGGCTCGACTCGATATAAATTGCGCTCGTCGCAAGTGAAGTCGCGGACATAGCGGTTCACTAAGGTCCATGCGACCATCTCTTCGACCGACTGTGGCGCGATCTTCCATTTAATCAGATTGCCGTCTCCGCCCGTCGTGAGAACAAAGTCGCCGTTGTCAATAAAAGCGATATTCCAGATCGCGCCGGTATGCCCAACCAATCGCCTAAGTACCTTGCCGGTCTTCAATTCCCACAGCAGGAGGTTCCCTTTGTCGTCGCCGGTCAGCACCCAATCGCGCAGGGGATGGAGTGCTACTGCCTCTATAGCTGTGGAGTGCTGCTGAAAGCGCAGAACTTGCCGGCTCCTCTCAATGTCCCAAACAACCGCCGTCGTATCGTTGCTGGTGCTGACTGCCATGCGGTTATCGGAGCTGATTGCGAGGTCGGACACATGTAGAGTGTGTCCCTGAAGCTGGCGCACGATTTCACCAGTGTCGAGATTCCAAATGGTTACCGAGCCAAGCGCAGAGCCCGCCAGGAGCAAGCGCCCATCAGCGGATGCCGTAACCGCTTTGAATCCGGGCACAGTGCCGGCGAAACGCCGCTCGATCTCTCCTGTTTCGATATTCCAAATCACCACCTCATCGCCGAAGACAATGGTGGCGGCGCGCTTGCCGTCGGGAAGAAGTGCCAGGCCGGATAACGCAGACCCCGGTGACTGATAGCGGTGCAGTTCTTTGCCCGTTGCCACTTCGCGCAGGATCATGCAGTTTTCCGCCTCCGGAATAAACAGATCGCCCGATACCGTCAGAAAGCGCTCGCCGTCGGGAAGAAACGCGGCCTCATAAATGGTATTTTTCTGCTCGCCGAGCCGCGCCAATAGTTCCCCCCTTTGGAGGTCCCAGAGATACAGCGGATTGACTGGAGATTGCGGCGCGAAGACCCCTGAGCTACCTCCCGTAGCAATGACACGGCGCCCATCGGACGCGACCGACCACAGGCCTAGACCGGTGGGCTCTCTCAGGCGCATGACTTCATCCGCGCTGTAAATGTCCCAGAGACGCAGGCTCTTATCAACGGAGCCTGTCAGAACGCGCCGCCCGTCAGCCAGGAATTGGACCGCTGTTACTGGCCCGGCATGCCCATAAAACCGGCGGATTTCCTGGGCTCGGTCAAAATCCCAGAGGATGACGGAAAGATCAAAGCTGGCCGAAAACACGCAATCGCCTCGAGGACTAAGGGCGAAGGTGTAGGCAAATGTTGTGTGGCCGCGAAAAATCTTGCGAATACTGCCGTCGTTCAGATTCCACACAATCAGGGTCGAATCGGCGGACGAGGAAATCGCGCCGCGGCCGTCCGGCTCGAAAGCGACCTGAAAGACCGCATCCTTGTGTCCACGCAAACGGCGAACGATGGTCCCGGTTTCCAGATCCCATAGCACCAGATCGTTGTCGCACGAACGCTTGGAGAACGGCCCGCTCGGGCCCGACCCGGACAAGATATGCGCCCCATCTGGACTGATCGCGACCGAGTAAATCACGTCGCTCTGTCCTTCAAATCGGCGGATTCGCTGACCGGTTCGCCAGTTCCACAGGATGATATGGCTGGTCGAAGTCTCGAAATCGTACTCGCTTGCAGCCAGCAGATCCTCTCGCACCGATATGCTCAAGACTTGTGCCGTGTGCGACAGCACCTTCTGCTCATCTCCACTCTGTTTGTTCCAAATGCGAATTGTGGCATCGGCAGACGCGGATAAGACGTGCTGCTGGTCGGGACTGAAAGCCACGGCCGTGACGGTATTCGAGTGACCAGTGAACACGCGAAGTTGCTCGCCGGTTTCGAGGTCCCACAGCCGCACCGTGTTGTCGGAGATTTGCGCCGACCGCGTGTTCAAAGGCAGATAAGTCGGCATTTTCTTGTAGAAGTTGGATGCCGGGCTGAATCCGCCGGAACCAGAAAGCGCTTGACTCTGATCGGGGTTGATGGCCGCGTGCCACACCGTATCCTTGTGCCCCGTAAAGACTCTTCTCGTGCCCGGCATTGGGGCGATTTCGAAAAGAAGCTGGGCTGCCTGGTCAGGAGGTGAAGGGATTGCATTGGCAGTCACACACAAGGCAAGAGCGATATCAGAAAGGTTCTGAAGGCCAGTCTGGCGAGAATTGGCGGTGAGAGCCAGACATTGCATCTCGACCGCTTTCCGCTGCTCGCGCGCCTGGCGCTCCAGTTCTGCCTCTTGGTGAGCGCGGTGCTGCGCGGTGCTGTCGTCGAGAAGCCGCAGTTCTTCGTCGGTGAGCTGAAAGCCGGAAGTCGCACGCCAGTCCTCGTACAGCGCCAGCCGCGTGCCGCTCAACAGATAACTCTGATCGCGTCCAGACTTCTCCCATTCGCCCACGGTAGCCAGCAGCCAGCGATGCATGCGAATGTCCGACCTGCTGGCATCCAACCACTGCTGCAGCGTTTCCCAGGCGCGCAACAGAGCCTCGTGAGCCAACTCGACCATCGGTTCACGGGTGGCAGGGTCCACATCAAATGCGATGAGACGATATTTGCAGAATGCGTCGAGGACCAATTGGACATCGCCGCCAAGTTTGAGCAACTCCGCCAGGCGTACGCGACGGCGCGTATCCCGCACGCCATCGCCCAAGGTAACCAGTCGCAGGAATATCTGGTGAGCCGTGTGGTGCCACTCCAATTTTATCCCGTCGTAGACTTCTTGAGCGCGGCGGGCGAGCGCCCCGAATACTCCGCCGCTAGCCTGATATGCCGTGAGCGACAGAATCTTCCCGGTGCGCCGGTCAAAAACTTCCGTCAGCGCGTATTGCAAGAGGGGCAGGGCTCCCAATTCGTCTTGGACGTCATGAACGACGGTGGCAATCAGTTCAGGGTCTACCTCCAGGCCGACTTGGCGCGCCGGGCCGACGATGGCGCGCTCCAATTCGTCGGCCGAAAGAGGCAGCACAAACTCAGTGCGTTGGCGCATCAACTCCCCGAATTCGGCATAGTGCAGCGGGCGATCGGTGAAATCCGCACGTAAAGCGATCACCAGTCGCAAAGGGCTGTCGGGAGCCGTCACCGCGACGCGCAAGAGTTCCAGGAATTGAGCACGTTCCCGCTCGGACTCTGTAAGGGTGAAGACTTCTTCGAACTGATCGATAACCAGCAGTGTGGTGCCTCTGATTTCGCGCAGCGCATGAAGCAGCGCCGACGGATCACTTTCAAATCGACTTCCCAGATCGTGCAGGGGTTGACTGGCGATACTCAGCAGTCCAGCTTCCAGGTTTTGCAAAGGATGGCTGCCCGGAACTGTTTGGACGATGAACTCGCTTTTCAGGCTGTTGGCTGACCGCGGAGTCAGCATGGTCCGGGTTTCGTCGCCCGCGTTGTCAGTACTATCGGTCATATTCCCGGTAACGCCCCTGCGGATGGCCGGCACTAATCCGGCAGATACTACGCTGGACTTACCGCTCCCGCTGGGGCCAACGACTGCGAGGAAATTCCGTAACGGGTGATTCTCCTGAAAACGGGCGATCAGGCGCCCGATCAGAAGTTCTCTCCCAAAGAAGACGGCCGAGTCAGCTTCCGCAAACGCTCGCAGCCCCTTGTACGGATTGGCGATGACAGACCTGACGGCGAGGTCGCTACTGGAAGAGCGCCTGCCTTTGATCGCTATTTGAAAATCCTCGAACAAATGCATTACGGTTGGCTGCCGTGCAGCTGGATCCTTGGAGACCGCCTGCAGGATCACGTTGTTGAGCGGCGCCGTTACGTTTTCCAATGCGGGTAGAGCACTAAAAAGGTGACTTCTGAGCATCTCGACCGCAGTTTGCGAGACGAAGGGATGCTTGCCCCCAAGGAGTTCGTACAGCATGATCCCCAGGGAGTAGATGTCCATTTTGGGCGAAGGCGCTCTTTCCTCAATCTGCTCTGGTGCCATGTACGGCGGCGAACCTCGGACGCCGCCGAACTTGACGGCAGTCGATTCTTCGGCAATTCCGAAATCGGATAAATAAGCGTTCTGATCGCCGTCCAGGAGAATGTTCTCCGGCTTCACATCGTGGTGGACGACGTCGCTGCGGTGCGCGAGGTCCAACGCGGAGGCAACGTGATCAAGAACGGTGAGGATCTCGTCGTAGGACAGGGGACCCTTTTTCATGCGGTCCCGCAGGCTGCCGGCGCGCAGATATCGCATGACGAGGTAAGCCCCGTCAGGGTCACGCCAATAATCAAACAGGGGGACGATGTGAGGATGCTCTAACCGCGCAACCAATTGCGCTTCATTTTCGAAACGCTGGATAAACTCCCGCGTGTTGGCATGTACCGGAAGAATTGCCTTGATTGCAACCTCCCGTCCAACGGATAGTTGAGTGGCGCGATAGACAATGCCAAAACCTCCTTGTCCCAGCCTCTCAATGAACTGATAGCCCTTGACCGATTTCCCCTCACCTGCTTCCACGTACTCTGTTTGCATCGGCGAAATCTCCAGGAAAACGCGAGTGCCAGTCCAATAGGCCCTTGTTGATGATGAACGATCATAACTGAAAAGGGAGATTCCGCCTAAATCATTTCTGCTTTCACGACACAGCGTTAGTCGATCGTGGGCGATTGCCAAAAGCCTTCAGATCAAATGACAAATTCGGTTTGGGATTCCTTTAAAGCAAATAAGTCCCGAGATGTCGGACGAGTCCAGGAATCCCAACCTCCAATCCGGTCGGGAATGGACCTGTCGCGCCAGGATCTTCGCGAATCTGTTGCCCGCGGCGCTGATAAGGTCGGCCACCTCGAAGCTTGCGCGGCTCTCAGGGCAACTTGAGGGTATGACTCTGTAAAGCGGCAGCGAAGCTTACGGGCATGGTGAAGTGAGCCGCGAGGTTGGCAAGCGAAGAGCCTCCGACAAAGATGGTGTATGGTCCTTTTTCTACGGTCCACTCGTGCCTGGTGTTCCAGACGGCGAGTTCGCTTTGCCTCATATGGAATACAACGATCTTCTCTTCCCCTGGCTGGAGATGGACACGGGCAAAGCCGGCCAGCGCTCTGTCGGGTACCTCGACGCTGCTGACGTCGTGGTGAAGATAGACCTCGGCGATTTCGTCGCCTTCGATCGAGCCGGCGTTTCTCACAGCCACCGTGGCGACGATATCGGCCGTGCTGCCCGGATCGGGTGTTTTGATGGAGAGATTGTTGTAAATGAAGCTGGTGTAGCTTAGCCCATACCCAAACGGGAATAACGGTGTCCGGTCGCCATCGACATACTTAGTTGTTTTCGATGGATCGAAGTTATAGAAAACCGGCAACTGCCCTACCGTGCGCGGGAATGTGATGGTTAACTTGCCGCTTGGGTTGCGGTCCCCGAAAAGGACTTCCGCCACCGCCTGCCCGCCGAACTCTCCCGGATACCACGCCTCGAGAATCGCCGGGATCTGCCGGGCTGCCCAATCGATCGTTAAGGGCCGGCCGTTCTCGAGGACCAGGACGACAGGCTTGCCGGTCGCCGCCACAGTCTCGAGGAGAGCTTCCTGATTCCCAGGAAGGTCAAGGCTCTGACGGTCGAAGCTCTCGCCGGATATGCCCTGATACTCGCCCAGTGCCATGATGACGACCTCGGCAGACTGGGCATGATCGACGGCCGCATGGATGTCGGATCCATCGTCGACCGTTATGTGCGTTTGCGGCGAGAGCGCGCGAATTCCATCCACGATGCTGATCCTGCGACCGTTCTTTTCATCTTCGTAATCTCCGTAGCGAGCGATGGCAGCATTCGGGCCGATGATGGCAAGGCTCTTCACGTTCTTCTGCAAAGGCAAGACGCGGCCTTCGTTTTTCAGCAAGACCAGGGATTCCCGGGCGGATTCGAGCGAAAGCTGCAAGTGTTCCTGGCTGCGCTTGACACGTGGGGTCAAAGAGGGATCGGTATACGGGTGATCGAAGAGACCTAACTCGAATTTGGCCCGCAGAACGGCCGACACGGCGCGATCGAGGGCCTGTGGAGAGAGCGTGCGATCGTCGATCCCGGAAGCAACGGCGCGCTGGAATGCGTCGTGATCGAAATCGTAGAACTGCATATCTATACCGGCGTTGATTGCCTCCACGATGGCCTCTTGCGGGTTCACCACAACGTGGTGATCTTCCCATAGCCGGCGAATGGCGCCCAGGTCAGAGAGCACGAATCCGCGAAACCCCCATTCGTTACGCAGAACGCCCGTAAGCAGCGAAGGGTCTGACGCAACGGGCACGCCGTCGATTTCATGGTAGGCCGCCATCACTCCCATGGCGTGGCCCTCACGAATGGCAGGCTCGAACGACTTCAGCATGATGGTGTGCAACTCGCGTTCACCGATGTGCACCGGCGAGGTGTTCAGCCCGCTTTCCGGCGATCCGTGGCCGACGAAATGCTTTGGCTCGGCAATCACGGAATGGTCGGACGAGAGAGATTCGCCCTGGGCTCCTTGCACGTACGCGAGGCCCAATTGCCCAGTGAGATACGGATCCTCGCCAAAATCTTCTTCTACTCGGCCCCAACGCGGTTCACGGGCCACGTCCAGCACCGGACCCAGCACCATGTGTACGCCCGCAGCGCGCATTTCACCGGCGATGGCCGCCCCGGTCTGCCTGGCGAGGTCGGGGTCCCAGGTGGCGGCGAGGTTGATGGGGGCCGGGAAGACGGTGCCATCGCTGAATCCGTGCAGCCCCTCTTCGATGAAGATGGCGGGAATGCCGAGCCGGGAGTGTTCGATGACCCAGCGCTGAATCTCATTGGCCAACTCTGCGCGCGGGTACAGATCGTGAATGCTACCGACGCCCAGACTTCCGAACAGCTTTGTGGCGACCTCGGGCTGAAACTGCGCGTCCGGCGCTGCATGGGTATTGTCAATGTGCTTGTCGATCAGGGCGGGGACTCCGGTGTACATATCGAGTTGCCGAGCCTTCTCTTCCGTCGTCATCCTGTCGAGCAAGTCCCGGACGCGCTCCTCGATCGGATTTGAGGCCTGCCGATACGGAGCATTTGTGCCTGGCGTTGTGGAAGATGGTTGGGCGGTGAGAAGGGCCGGCAATAATACAAGAAGCGGGACCAGGATCGAATTGCGCATGCATAGTATTTTGCAACAACGACCTTCGGGAGGGTGGGATAACACGTCCTGGCGTGAAGCGATGTCGGAGGCGCACCACCCGCGCACGAAGAGGTGCCGTTGAACCCAGCACAAACCGCGTCGAGCCCAGGGCGGCGAGTTTCGACTGCAACTGTCAGCGAGCGTGGAGTCGATGGCGAATGAATGCCAAGCCCATTTTGCAGCAACTTGATTCAGGCAGGAAAAACATTCTTTCCGGCGGACAGCAGACCGCCGGAGGCGGACCACGATGTTAGTCAACCAGTAACGTCAGCGTAGGCCGTCAACCGGAATTCGGAATTTCGCAGCATAATAGCTCAAAGAGTGGATGGCGATGTGCCGGTTGGGCGACTCGTGACACTGCATTGCTTTCCATGATGTTTTCCGTCTCAGCCAGCCGTCGCTTCGATCTGTTCAAGAATCAACGGGCATTCATGCTGTGGGCCAGCCCGTCAAGAAGCGCCTTGAGACCCCGGTCGAATTGAATTGACATAGCTGCTGTCATGGGCTGGCCCGATTTCTTGTCACGCCTGACTTGTTTCAGTACGGGCTGCTTCCGGTCGAGGGCGGCGAGCCGCGGAAATTGCCCAGTGGCAAGTTGCTGCCGCCCGAATGTCATCGCATCGGCCATGAGTCTGGGGTTGTCCTCTACTGCGGCTGCCTGCGTGAGCGATTCGACGGTGCGCAAAGCGCTTCCGAAGACGTAGTCGTCCACGATTCCCCAGAAGGCGAGCTTCTCCGCAGTATCCACCTCGAGCGGATCGAGCGCCGCGAGCGATTGCTCCACGTGTCGCATCGCGTTCGGCCCGAACAGCGCACCGTTCAAAGAAGCGACGGACCAGGGATGCGCGAGCAGGACATCTCGCGTTCGCCGCGCAATCGCACTCACCGCTTCGCGCCAGCCGGCGGGTAATTGCGGGAGAAGGATCCCGGCGAGGATTGCGTCGTGCATCAGTGCCACGAGGTCGGCCTTGGTGCGCACGTAGTAGTAGAGCGTCATGGTTGCGCAGTCGAGTTCGTCGGCGATGCGCTTCATGGTGAGGGCATCGAATCCCTCGCTGTCGGCGATCTTCAAGACCGCGGCGGTGATCTGCTCGCGATTGAAGCGAGGCCGCCGATCGTTCGGTTCGGGCCGCAGCCAAAGGAGGTCATGTTTTTTGGTTCTTGACATGTTCGTACATCATACGATTAACTTATTCGTACCGCGCACGAATAACATTCGAGCCTGGAGGTCGGCACCGATGAAAGCTGCAGTACTTCACGAATTCGCTTCTCTACCTCGTTATGAGGACTTCTCCGATCCGACAGCCGGCGACGGTGATGTATTGATTCAAGTAAAGGCTGTCGTCCTCGAAAACTTCGACAAGATGGCGGCGCAAGGGGTTCACTATGCGAGCAAACGCATGTTCCCGCAGTTTCCTGCGATTGTCGGGCACAGCGGCGTCGGCACTCTTGCCGACGGGAGGCTCGTGACGTTCGGCGGCAGCCGACCGCCCTATGGAACGATGGCAGAGATAGCCGTCGTCCCCAAGGAATATGTGGGATATATTAGTCCAGTGCCGGAGGGTGTCGACGCAGGATTAGCGGCGGCCCTGCCGGCAGCGGCGCTCACCTCGTACTTAGCGATCCAATGGGGAGCAAAGCTGGCGCCAGGGCAGAGTGTCCTTATCCTGGGCGCTACGGGAGTTTCAGGACAACTGGCCGTCCGCATTGCCTCGCTCCTGGGCGCGGGGAAAGTAGTGGCTGCCGGCAGAGAAGCATCCATTCTGGGCTCGTTACCGGAGATGGGAGCCGACGCCATCATCGACCTCAAAGAGCCGGATGCAGAGCTTTACGACGCGTTCGTTCGTGAAGCTGGCGGCGGCTACGACGTGGTTTTAGATTTCGTGTGGGGACATCCCACCGAAGTGCTTTTCAAGGCAATTACGCCAAACGAAGTAGGTTTCGCCAAGCACAGAACCCGCTACATTCAGATCGGGCAAGCCGCAGGTGCGGTCATTTCGTTTCCGGCCGAAGCGCTGCGCACATCCGGATTGGAACTGAGCGGGGTGGGCAATGTTCCACCGGAAGCATTGCCTCAGGCCCTGGAGCAGACCTGGACTTGGGTTCGCGAAGGAAAGCTGACCATGGACATTGAAGAGATGGACTTAAGTTGCGTGACCGAAGCGTGGCAGCGTAAGACGAGCGGAAGAAGAATCGTCATCGTGACCTAGAACGACCGCAACACCGGTCCATCGACGAGGTCGAGTTTCCGCCAATCAAGCCAAACCGCAGGATAAATGTAACTGGGCTGACTCGCTGTCTCTCTCATCGCATGCAGGGCAATGCACGCATTATGAGAGGGCGCCCTGCTTAAGAAGGCCGTCTGCGTCGGCAACACATGCTTGTGGAGGCTTTGCCCCACACCCCCAGGATTTAGCGCTTTGGTGCCTCTCCCGATAGGGAGTTTCATGGGCCAGATAGCGGAAGGGGGATGCCGTAGCATCCCCCTGTATCGGTCGAGGCCACTGAGTCGGCGCTCGGGTTGCTTCCCAGTGTGGGGCCATCGAATCGATGGGCAAAACTCTGAAGGAACTGAGGGCGATAATGAAGCGCTGGGTCCCGTGGCTGTAGGCCGAGTATGCAGTGGTGCTCTATTCGAGCCCGTTTTCCCAGTGTGGCCCCGGATTGCGTGATCAAAACAGTGGTGACGTGCGTCCGCCAAAAGCGAACAAGCGATCCCGATTGGGAGAATGCCTCACCTTCACGATCCGGACACGGTCCCCGGCAAATCCATTGATGGGGAGAACATATGCCGCGCAAACGAGTGAACAAGAGCAAGAAAGTCGCACTGCCTATTTTGAATCCGGATGCCGCTGGAATCGATATTGGTACGACGGAGATTTATGTTGCAGGATCGGCTGATCGGAATCCGGAACCTATCCGGATGTTCGCCACCTTTACCCAGGATCTTAGCGAGCTTGCCGACTGGTTACAACAATGCCGCATTCGCACGGTTGCAATGGAATCCACAGGGGTTTACTGGATTCCATTGATGCAGATACTGGAGACTCGCGGGTTGGAAGTCTATCTTGTGAATTCAAAGCACGTCAAGAACGTCCCTGGAAGACGGACGGACGTTTCCGACTTTCAGTGGTTGCAATACCTGCAATTGACCAGGTTGATTTACCTGATGGTTAGTCAATCGGTTCTTGCGACGCTCCCGGGTCGAGGGAGAGTATCAATCGATGAGCTAGACCACTCCGCGTGCTGTCTGCACCGAGTCTCCAAATGCACTCTATGCCCCTCGCATAACCGAAAAAAGCTATAGGCTTCGAGTCTCAAATAGGACCATGGTTGGCGTACTAGCTAGAGCCACCCCGGTTTGCTTGCGTGGCTTCCGGACCGAAGGCGTCGAACCATCGAGTTATGAAACCGTCGAGCAGATACCGGCGATTGCCTTCGTCTGTGAGAAGCACGTCGCGAACACAAAGCCTCTCCACATCTCAGATTGGGCTGGATGCAAATCGCCACATCCATCTCCTCTCGGAGGGGACGGGGGGAATATTTTTCCTTGACATCCCCTCTCATGGGTCTTATTGAA
>Ga0206906_1153_pt1 | contig 11718 bp, 14 predicted proteins | sample Alteio_BWOrgHeat_79_FD_152935 | JGI IMG/M metagenome (GOLD analysis project Ga0206906, IMG submission 152935) | Enriched cells from forest soil in Barre Woods Harvard Forest LTER site, Petersham, Massachusetts, United States -... | ecosystem: Environmental > Terrestrial > Soil > Temperate forest >...
ACGGCGAATTTCGGGTGGAATAAAGATGCGATACAATTTGGGCTGAATGGAAATTCTCTCCAATGTTTCCGCTATTTCATCAAGAAAGCGAGTACCAAGACTTGTTCGAATATCGCTATACCACTTGGCTGCATCGGCAATTTCACCTTCTGTTACCCGGCGAAGGACGAGAGAGGTTCTCACAGTTTTGCTTCAATGCGCTTGCGAACGACATCCCACGTATCGCCTTTTATTCCGTCTTTTCTGTACTCTTGAACGCGGCGAAGCATCTCCGCTTTTTCTTCTTCACTAATGGGAATATTCTCCGGATTAGCAGAAATGGAATCCCATAATTCTTCGACGATCAAGAGTTGCTCCTCGACCGGCAATGCTGTCAGTTCTTGAACGATTGGTGTCATGATTATTATAACATAAATTGAAAATTCCTGTTCCCCTCCCAGGTACGAACGTGATTCATGGGATTATTTGGATTTAGTCCGGATTATATTCGTATTTTTCGGCGATGAAAAATACAGTATCTGTTTTAAAAATGCTGCTGCTTGCCGGATTAATAGCTGCCACTTCGAATGCAATGGCTCAGAGCAGGGATAGTTTGGATAATAAAGCTGAAGAATATATCCGCGCACAGGATTTCGGGCACGCCGTTCCTATACTCGAGGCAGCGGCGGCGATGGGCTCGGCAAAATCTCAGTATAATTATGCGTGCTGCTTATTACAAGGTGCCGGAGTTGAGCATAATGATTCGATAGCCAATATTTTTCTTGAGAAAGCTGCGATCCAAAATAATATTGATGCTCAATATAAACTTGCTCACAGTTATCGGGTCGGAAGAGGAATACAACAGAATTTTCAGAAAGCCCTCTATTGGTTTACCCAGGCAGCGGAATTAGGCGATCTCGAAAGTCAGGAAAATCTCTTCTATTTTTATAAAACCGGTGATGGAGCGCCACGCGACACAATAAAAATGCTTTACTGGAAATGGAATAATGATTAAAGCTAAAATTTTGACGCAGGATTTATGAAGTATTCTCCGCTGTTAGCTTGCCCGAATGAAAAAAATAGGAATCATAACATATCATGGCGAGCCGAATCTTTCGGATGATGATAAACTGCTGATAAAGCCAATACAGGATAGGGGTTTTCAAGTTCAACCCGTTCTTTGGGATAGCAAGGCGGATTGGAAAGAATTCGATGTCCTTGTAATCAGATCGTGCTGGGATTATCATTTACGCGTGGATGAATTTCTAAGATGGCTTGACCAGTTAGATAAGCTAGGAGTTACGGTGTGGAATCCTACAAAAATTCTCCGGTGGAATCATAAAAAAAGTTATCTCAAAGAACTTGCTAAGCAAGGGATAGATGTGATCGAAACGATCTGGTTAGAAAAGAATTCATCTATGAGCTTGCCTAACATCCTTACAGAAAATAACTGGGAAAAGGCTGTCGTGAAACCGCCAATCGGAGCTTCAGCGCATTCGGTATTTCTTATCGATAGAACAAATGCGAAAGAAATGCAGAGCGAGATCGACGAATTGTTAACACAATCCGAACTGATGGTCCAACCTTTTATTAAAGAGATTCAAACTGAGGGAGAATTATCCATCATATTTATTGGCAGAGAGTATAGTCATAGCGTCGTGAAAAGTCCGAAAGAGAATGATTTCAGAAGCAATTATTTCGGCAATGCCGTAAAGCTTGCACATCCCAGTGAAGAAATTATTCAACAGGCAAAGAAAGTGTATGATACAATAGAGAGTCCTTTACTTTTTGCACGGATCGATGGTATTAATGTAAATGGTAACCTAAAACTGATGGAATTTGAATTAATAGAGCCATATTTATTCTTCGGATTATATCCTGGCGCTGCCGAAAAATTTGCTGATGCGCTTGAGAAATTAGTCTCCCCATACGCCTCTTAAGTCAAAAAATGAAATTCCGTGCTAAAATCTCCGTATTTTTGTGATTCAGGGATTTCACCCGAAGGAATTTATCAGAATAATTAACTATCTAAAATGAATACTACAACTCTCTTACGCAAACTTTCCTACATGTTCTCACTTCTCCTTGTTGTCACGCTCGTAAGCTGCGGCGGAAAAAAGAAGGATGATGACGACGATGATAATGCCGATAAGCCACAGACAGGTGGCGCCGTTGTGCCGGTAGATTTGGTAAATGGCGCAACTATCATGGGCACTGTGAAAGCCGATGGCGCAGCTCCGGCAAATAAAGCGATCAAGTTAGAAGCTGATCCTGTTTGCAAAGCTGCCCATCCGGGTGGAGCTATGGAAGATCATTGGATGATCGGAGATGGCGGAGTCGTTGCCAATACCTTTGTCTATATTAAAGACGGTTTGGGCGGAAAGACATATGCTCCTCCGACAACAGCAGTTCTTCTTAACCAAAAAGGTTGCATGTATGAGCCGCATGTATTCGGAATCATGGTGGGGCAGACTCTTGATATCAAGAATTCCGATCCTGCCCTTCATAATATTCATGCTCATGGCGAAAAGAATGATCAGTTCAACGAAGGACAGCAGCCGGGCGCTGCCGATAAAGAACGGAAGCTCGATAAAGTTGAAGTGATGATTCCCATCAAATGCGATGTGCACGGTTGGATGAATTGTTATGCAGGCGTGCTCAGTCACCCGTTCTTTGCAGTAACCGGCAAAGACGGAAAGTATTCGATTCCGGGCGTACCGCCAGGAGAATATACTGTTTCCGCATGGCATGAAACTCTTGCAGGGACAGAGGCTGGTGTTACTGCAGATCAGAAAGTAACCGTTGCAGCGAAAGATTCGAAGACGGTTGATTTCACTTTGAAGCCGCAATAAATTCTTAGAAAGGGCACACTAGGTGTGCCCTTTTGCGTTTTATTCTATAACTGAAAATGGGCACGCACAGTCTGCCCTACGAGATGAGTTGTTTCTTTCTTTTTAACCATACCGATCACGTATGAGCGAAAATAATTCTTCGTCAAAAAAAACCACGATCCTGCTTACGTTAGGAGTAATATGTGCCACTGCTATAGGCATATATTTTTACTTTACGCTGGCGCTTAACGGTCACGTCTCAAAAAGCACAACGGTAAGCCGTTACGATCATTTTTGGCTGCCAGCATCCAACTCCACATATGCTCCTGAGATCGATGGCATCTTCAATGTTATCCTTTGGATAACAATGGTTGTCTTTGTCTTGGTGGAAGTTGCTCTTGTGGTCTTTATGTGGAAGTATCGTCATAAGGATGGACGCAAGGCAACATATACGCATGGTAACAATAGATTGGAAATTGCCTGGACAATTGTGCCAGCAGTGATTTTAGTATTTCTTGCGATCTTTAGTAATTCTCTGTGGTCAGAGATTCGCGATCCTAATAAATTTCCGAAGAACGGCGCTTCAATCCAGATCAAGCCACGCCAATTCGAGTGGGATATCACCTATCCCGGACCGGATGGAAAGTTCGATACACCCGATGATATTTCTACGATCAACCAGCTTTATCTTGCTGTAAACGAGCCGGTTCAGATCAAACTTCTTTCTCAGGACGTGATCCATAGTTTCTTCGTGCCGGAGTTCCGTATTAAGCAGGATGCGGTTCCAGGAATGCCGACTGCTGTTTGGATCGTGCCGACAAAAATGGGTGATTTCAATATTGCCTGCGCCGAGTTATGCGGCGCACAGCATTACCGTATGATGGGCTATGTTCATGTCGTCAGTAAAGATTCGCTTGCAAGCTGGCAGAGATCACAAGCACCAGAACCGCCTGCTCCTGCAGCACCTGCTACACCATCAACTGATACAACAAAAGCAAAATAATTTTTGAAGCCGTAGTAACAACATTAACCGAAGAATATAAATAAAATATGTCAACGATCGTACTACCAGCCGAGATCAAGAAAGCTTCAGCAAACGGACATGCCGCTCATGCTCACCATGAGCCTACGTGGGTCCGTAAATATCTTTTCTCTACCGATCATAAAATGATCGCGAAGCAGTTCTTATTATTCAGTATGTTCTTCTTGCTTGTCGGCGGAACATTGGCGATGATCGTCCGCTTGCAGCTTGGCTTCCCCGATCATCAGGGTGGTTTCTTCCAGTTCTTTGCAAAATTTTTCTCTAACATTTTCGGTAAGGATAATTTTGCCTTCAATAAAGAAACCGGTATGTACGGAATGCTCGATAATTTTTATAATTCGGCATTCACGATGCATGCGACGTTCATGATCTTCTTTGCCGTTATGCCGTTCCTGATGGGCACGTTCGCTAATTTCCTGATTCCCCTTTCAATAGGTGCAGGGGATATGGCATTTCCTAAGCTGAATATGGCGTCGTTTTGGATGGCAGTTCTTGCAGGACTTATTATGCTTACCTCATTCGTCGTTAAAGGCGGAGCAGGTGCAGGAGGATGGACAAGTTACGCACCGCTTTCGGCAGTACCGGATTATACCGGTGTAGTCTGGGGGCAGAATCTCTGGCTGATAAGTCTTTTCTGTTCAGGATTATCATCATTGCTTGGCGCAATTAATTACATTACCACTATCGTCAATATGCGCTGCCCGGGAATGTCATGGTTCAGAATGCCTCTTTCGATCTGGGCAATTTTTATTACGGCAATTCTACTTTTACTTGCTGTTCCGGTTTTAGCGTCAGCATTGCTTCTCTTACTTTTTGATCGCACGATTGGTACAAGCTTTTTTATTCCGACGGGACTTCTCACGGCAGGCATGCCATTAACCGGTCATGCCGGAGGAGGTCAGGTGCTGCTCTGGCAGCATTTATTCTGGTTCTTCGGACATCCGGAAGTATATATCATGATCTTGCCCGCTATGGGTCTGGCATCGGATATTATCTCGAATTTCTCGCGCAAGCCGATCTTTGGATATAAAGCAATGGTACTGGCTATTGCCGGAATTGCCGTGCTCGGATTTTTCGTCTGGGGACATCACATGTTCCAATCAGGCATGAATCCTCTGCTCGGTACGACGTTCATGATCTCAACGATGCTCATTGCCGTACCATCGGCTATCAAGACATTCAATTGGCTCGGCACGGTGTGGGGCGGAAATATTATTTTCAAAACGCCAATGCTTTTTGCTCTCGGCTTCGTTTCAATGTTCGTGATCGGAGGATTATCAGGTATCTTTATGGCTTCGACGCCGGTTGATATTTTCATTCACGATACATATTTTATCGTTGGGCATATTCACTATGTACTGTTCGGCGGTTCGATCTTCTCGATATTCGGAGCAATCTATTTCTGGTACCCAAAAATGTTCGGACGAATGATGAATGAAACACTCGGCAAAATTCATTTCTGGATAGCATTCCTGTCGTTCAACGGAGTATTTTTCCCCATGCATATTCTTGGTATCGGTGGCATGATGCGCCGCATTTATGATTACACGCAATATCCGCATCTTGTGCGCTTCCAAGGCATGAATCAGTTTATGACGATCTGCGCATTTATTCTCGGCTTTTCCACGCTTATTTTCGTATTTAATTTCTTCTGGAGCATGAAAAAAGGGAAGAAAGCAGATATTAATCCATGGAAGGCGAATACACTTGAGTGGACGCTTGCTAATCCTATCGGACACGGTAATTTTCCGGTGATGCCGCATGTATTCCGCGGACCGTATGAATACAGTGCACCTGATTGCCCGCCGGGAACAGATTTCTATCCGCAAAATATGCCGCCTCCGGGATGGGGCGAAGGCAAAGCCTAAAGGTTTTTCTCTCATTGTATTCATAAGGGCGCAAGGAAACTTGCGCTCTTTTTTTAAAATTAATGTCATTCCGAACGGAGATTTTTTGCACGAAGTGCAAAAAACGATGTGAGGAATCCCCTGAAGTTTGGTAGAAAATCAAAGGGCGGCAATCTGTCAGGGGATTGCTTCGTCGTCGCTTCGCGGCTCCTCGCAATGACACAATAATTCGAACCCCGCTTCCTCATTCTCTGTTTCATGCTGTCCAATGAATCAAGAAGCTGTGACCCAGAAATCCGAAACCAGAAACCCGAATAAGTGGCTTCATCGCTTCGCCTTTTTTACTTCTTGTTTCACGTTCCCGCTTATCTTTGTCGGTGGATTAGTTAAAAGTCATGAAGCCGGGTTATCCGTACCCGATTGGCCCACAACGTATGGCTACAATATGTTTACCTTCCCCTTCCACATGATGGTTGGAAATATTTTCTATGAACATGGACACAGGTACTATGCCTCTATCGTGGGGTTTTTGATCCTTATCTTAGCCGTTTGGATCTGGCGTAAAGAAACGCGTTCTTGGGTTCGCAAACTCGGATGGTGGGCTCTCGCTGCTGTGTGTGTGCAAGGTATTTTGGGCGGAGTTACCGTAAAGACGTTTCTTCCCTGGTATGTTTCAACCGCCCATGCAGCATTAGCGCAAATAACATTTTGTCTTACGGTTGCGCTTTCAATGGTAACTTCAAAATGGTGGAAAGATGATCTAGTAAAAACCTCGAATGAGAACTCGAACAAATTACATACCTTAACTCAATTTACTGTTGGAGCTATCTTCATTCAACTTTTGCTCGGAGCTATCATGCGGCATTTAAATGCCGGACTTGCGATCCCGACATGGCCGCTTGCAAATGGCTCGCTTATACCCGATTTTACTTCCGTCGGAGTTGCACTCAATTTTGCGCATCGTAATTGGGCATTCGTTGTCGCTATATTAATTTTTACTACTGCATACTATGCTCTGAAAGAATCAAAGCAACATCCATTACTGAAAAAACCTGCTATCGCTGGAATACTACTAGTTGCTTTGCAGATTACTCTCGGAGCAGTTACAATATTAAGCGAGAAAGAACCGAACTGGACATCATTACATGTAGTCGGCGGAGCAGCAGTGCTGGCGTCACAATTTATTCTGGCTATCAGAGTAAGACATTTTACAAAATGTAAAGAAATAACAGAATATTCTGCTACTTCACAGCATGTCATTCTGAGCGAAGCGAAGAATCTCAAGGTTTCAGTTTGACAACGATAGTTAATTTATGGAACAAGTAATCGCAACAACAGAATTAACCAAGCCTGACTTCAAGTCGGTGCTGCGCGATTACTTTGATCTTTCCAAACCCGGCATTGGTTTTTATTCGCTTATAACGACCTTCACAGCCTTCTGGATGGCTTCGAACGGCAAGATCGACTTCATGCTGCTCTTGCATACGATCATCGCCACAGGGCTCGTGACAGCAGGCGGTGGAGCGCTAAATCAAGTCATTGAAATTCAGGAAGATACCGAGATGCGTCGGACGGAGAAGCGTCCACTACCGGCAGGAAGAGTCTCGCATACTTCAGGTTTATTGTTCGGAGTCGTCACGTCAATTCTTGGCACCGCATATTTATTAATTGCTGTCAATCCACTCTCTGCATTACTTGCAATCCTGACACTTGCCGGATATTTATTTATTTATACTCCTTCAAAAAAAATAACGTCGCTATCGACTGTTATCGGCGCTTTCCCTGGAGCAATCCCAATTCTCATCGGATGGGTAGCCGTTACCGGCAGTGTAGATTTACGCGGCTGGACGCTCTTCGCAATTTTATTCTTATGGCAGATACCACATTTCCTTGCAATTGCCTGGATGTACCGTAAAGATTATGCTCGCGCTGGATTTCCGATGTTAACCGTCATCGAACCCGAAGGTATTTCCGCAGCGCATCAATCACTGAACTATTTGATCGCTCTCGTGCCGATCAGCTTATTTCCGACACGACTTGGACTGACAGGAAATATTTATTTCATCGGTGCTCTTATTCTTGGCATAGGCTTTCTTGCTTCTGCTGTGATGGTTGCTATCAAACGCACAAATTCATCGGCAAGACAAATGCTTTTTGCTTCGATCATTTACTTGCCGATTTTACTGGTGCTGATGATCGTTGATAAAATGTAAAATTATGGAACAAATTCAAAACGGATTACCGGAATCGCTGAACATTCCAAAGAAAAATAAACGAACGCTGATGATACTCATTTCGACTATCGTGGCACTTATCGTTATTTCTGTCGTCTATATTATTATTTATCCGCATTTATAATTTATGGAATCCATTATTTACGAACGCGCCGGAATGGGCGATGCAACACACGACGGAAAAGAGATCGTCAGCTCGAAACGTCTGGCTTTTACACTTTATATTGCCCTGACCATTATGCTCTTCGCCGGACTCTTCGGAGGCTGGTGGGTGCTCAAAGGTAATAATGAAATTTGGCCGCCTACAGGCACGCCGGAGCTATCGCTCATGAATATGCTGCCGGAAAATCTGACGATGATCGCATCAGTAATTCTTCTGGTTGCTGCAATGAGTTATCTAAAGAAAGCGGATTTCCAGAAATTCGGAATGTATGTTCTCATATCTGCCGCAATGTGCATTCTTTTTGTTTTTGCGTTGGGCATGGAATACTGGCGGCTCATTGCCGGAGGTGTAACAATGAGCACGGTCTTCGGCGGAATGTATTTTATCATCATGACGGCTTTCCTCGCACATTTTATCGGCGGTATAATCGCTCTCTTTCGCTTTACCCAAAAAGCAAAATTATTCCCTGCTCAGATCGGCATCAAAATTGGTTTTGCCAATACACTGAACTGGCATTACCTTATGCTGCTACTATGGGTTTGTATTGTGGCGTTGGTGTATGGGTGAGTATGGTTTCCAACTTTCTCCAAAAAATCTTTGTTTATACGCGTCCCAAAGGAATATTTATGCCTGATACCAAAACTACTCAGCGAATTTTATGGACCGTGCTTGCTGTAGCGCTTTGCGTTATCGGTGTCATTGCGCTGAATAACTGGCTGCGCGGGCAAGAATTAAAGACGCCGACGCGAACGCTTTCTGCGCTTGGCATCGTGCCGGATTTTACTCTGACAAAACAAGATAAGACTCCCCTTTCGCTCAAAGATCTCAAAGGAAAGATCTGGGTTGCCGATATGATCTTCACCAATTGCGAAGGTACCTGCCCGATGCTAACTCAGGCGATGGCGAGCCTTCAGCAATCTCTTATCAAGAAAAATACCGGCGTTCAGCTCGTGAGCATTAGCGTTGATCCGAATAACGATTCGCCCGAAGTGCTTACAGATTATGCGAAGCAATTTCATGCCGATCTCAGGACATGGTCGTTTCTGACAGGACCTGTTTCGACAATTTTCACGCTTGCTAAAGATGGCTTCAAACTCACCCTCGATTCTGCCAATGCCGACACGAAAGAGCCGATAGTGCATAGCGAGCGGCTTGTGCTTATCGATAAGCAAGGTATTATCCGCGGCTATTACGATGGAACTGCAGACGATGTTCAAGCAAAAGTATTGGGTGATATCGGAGATTTGATGCGCGAGGAAAAAACAGTAGTTAGTAGCCAGTAGTCAGTAACTAGGAAAGAAATTATGACCGTTTACGATTTACCAATAGTCAATGCATCTCTTAATGCAACGGCAACAGTCTTGCTTCTTATTGCGCGCAGACAGATCAGGCAGCGGAAAATCCAGCATCATAAAAAAGTGATGATCGCCGCTTTTTGCGTCTCTATTGTTTTCCTCATTTGCTATCTGATATATCATTTTAATGTGCTAACCGTGCCTTTCAAAAATCCAACTTGGTTCAGACCTATCTATCTGACCCTTTTGGGTACGCACGTATTGCTTGCTATAACCGTTCCGGTTTTTGCGACGATCTCACTTCGTCGCGGACTTCGACGCGATGATGTCAAGCATAAGAAGATCGTAAAATATACGTACCCGATCTGGCTTTATGTATCTGTAACGGGCGTTTTGATCTATCTTTTATTGTATCAAATTTTTCCTCAGGGCGTATAATTAACCATGATTTTACACCGAAATCTGCCGCCATCACTTAGGAATCCGTTCTCGAATTCTACTCCACATCTGCCACCTCAGAATGAAAATCCGGTAAAAAGCATTGGTCAGGTTATGCGCTGCGGGATGAAGAGAATTTGTCCATCTTGCCAGAAAGGCAAGATGTTTTGTACCTATTTCAAAATGAATGACTACTGTCCTCATTGCGGAGTAAAGTATGAGCGCGAAGCGGGAGAATACATTGTTTCCATGTACATAAATATTTTTCTTACCGAATTCCTTTTCATCGCCGGCTACCTCATCACTAATTTTGTCCTCAATATGGAGATGTGGCCACAGATTGCGATCTGGGCAACATTTAATGCGCTCTTCCCTATCTGGTTTTATCCAAGATCGAAGGCCCTTTGGGCTTGCGGCTTGCAACTTGGCGGGGGATTATATCGGGATTAACCGTGTTTATTTTATCATGCAAAAAATGAAAAAAATCTTCTTTACTTTTGCTGCCATCGCAGCAGTAGCTATTCTTTCGAATTCCGCCTTCGCACAATCCTGCCCGATGTGCAAGGAATCCATGACGGCAGCAGGCGCGAAGCTCTCGGAAGGCTTCTATTACAGCATTATGAGTATGTTCACACTACCGGTTACTATGATCGGCGGAGGCACACTATTTGTTGCAATGAAATCCTGGAAGAGAAATCATCCCGAAGCTGAGAATCTTACCAAATGGCAGATAATTAAAGAAATGGTGAGGGAAAGAAGAGGTCGTTAATCCTTCGCATGAATCATTTGTGCCGTTGCCTGTGCTTTTTCCAAGATCAATTTTAATTCATCGTCGTCTTCCATCTGATTTATATCACGCGACACTGAGGCTTGCTCTTTTCTATGAACTCCTTTTGTAATGGCTGATGCGCTCTGCATTGCTGATTGCGCGATGCGCTCTTCGATCTCTGTCATTGTATAGTTTCCGGCTTCCCATTCTTCGCTAACCTTATCCTGAACGATCGAAGTGTCAATAATTAATTTACGCACATCTTCATCATCATGAAATGCTTCAAGGAGAATTGTTACCGATGGCGACTCGCCGGTTTCTTCATAACTTTTGATTGCCATCATGAGAATTGACGACACATACTCATTATCTATAAGTGAAAAATCAAAATCGAGATCAATGACTGCTTTGTAAGCAACGGCAGTATTTTCTAAGAAAGCTCTGAGTAATTCCTGTTCCGCTCGTGACACCACTTTATTAGATGGATGGGAGATATTGGGGCGAGCATCAGGAATATTATTTTCTTGCGCAAAATTATTTTCAATTTTCTTTCTGGTATCCTCTCTACGTTCGCGCCCTGAGAATTTTTGTAATTCCATGAGCAGCGTCGTTTCCATCAACTTAAATTTTTCTGCAATTCGCCGAACATATAATTCTCTTTTGATAGCATCCGGTACTTTTGCAATAGTCTCGACAAGCGATCTTATTGCTCTTGCCGAACCTTCGGGCGAATTGAATAAGCCTTGTTCTTTCAATAACCTTGCCTTCGTTTCGATAAACGAAGTCTTTTGTTCGATCTGCCTTTCAAATCCTTCGGCACCTTCTTTACGCAAATAAGAATCAGGATCTTCACCCGCGGGAAGCACAATACAGCTTACATCAAAATCAGCAGAAAGTGCGAGTTCGATGCCGCGTAATGCAGCATTCTTTCCGGCTAAATCAGCATCAAATAAAAGTACTATCGTCTTCGTATATCGACGTAGAAGATTTAGCTGCTCAATAGTTAACGATGTTCCTGCAGAAGCGATCACATTCTCGAATCCTGCCTGGGAGACTGCTAGTACATCGGCGTATCCTTCGACCATGATGGCATAATCTTTCTTGCGAATAGCATCCTTCG
>Ga0206906_1154_pt1 | contig 11693 bp, 11 predicted proteins | sample Alteio_BWOrgHeat_79_FD_152935 | JGI IMG/M metagenome (GOLD analysis project Ga0206906, IMG submission 152935) | Enriched cells from forest soil in Barre Woods Harvard Forest LTER site, Petersham, Massachusetts, United States -... | ecosystem: Environmental > Terrestrial > Soil > Temperate forest >...
CCTTCCTTCACTTTTCCGTAGGCAATGACCTCGCCGCGAAATTGCTCAAACTTGCGTTTGATCCAGGGCTGGTTGAACCAGGTAAGCACGACCGTGCTTCGGCCATCGGTGATTGGAACGCGAATAATGACCATCCCGCGTTTGGCTGGGTTTCCCTGAACCGCCAGCACGCGGCCCCTAACGGTGGCGAAGTCGCCAGGCTTAAGGGTGTTTAGCGGCGGAATGTTGCGCCGGTCTTCGTAACGACGGGGAAGGTGGAAGAGCACATCTCGTACCGTGTGGAGCTCCAGCTTGGCAAGGATTTGTGCAAGTTTTGGCCCCACCCCTTTTAGATATTGGGCTTCGGTGTCTAGCGATCGCCGAATCGGGGCCTGGGTAGGAGCGGTCATGGAGTTGTAAAGAAGAGACGAGCAATGGGTGGGGTATGGCCCGGCCAAGTGCTCAGTCCCGCTTCCGGTCAGACTTTATTTTGGAGCCGCTGGCTCGGGGCTTGCAAAAATTCTGCGTCTCAACTATAATACCATCGTGCTTGGTTGCTGGCCTCCTAAGTGCGTCTGGATCGCATGCCTAGAATTTATCTAGGAGTTAGTAGGTTCGAATCCTGCAGGAGGCTCCATTACCAACCTAAGTGAGTTTATTCTTCGAGTCGAAAACGCCAGGAAGCGGCTCGGAATTAGCAATCATTCCGCATGGTATCGGGGGCAGCCAAGTTGTGCCGATAAGCTCTTGCCGTCTCTTTTGAGGCATAAGAATGAGCTAAAACACGAGCGCAATATTTACGCGATCTTTACCACTCGTGCCGGAGGGCTGATTGATCAGAACCTTAACAGTTGGGCTGTTCTTGCATTGATGCAGCACCATGGCGTACCGACGAGGCTGCTTGATTGGACCGAATCAGTTCACATAGCATTGTTCTTCGCATTAGCTGGCGGAAGACCCGATCCATGCATCTGGATCCTTAACGAATTTCGTTTAAACTACGTGGCCACGGGGCAGAATTTGGTTTACGACAATGCTGATAAACTCTCGTTTGACTATTTAGAAACGGTTAAGGAAGGCAAGTGGCCCTATACTTACCCAGTTGCAACGGCGCCAGCTTGGTTTAATGAACGCATAAGAAGGCAGAGGGGGTGCTTTACAATACATGGTTCAGATTCACGTGCCATTGAGGAGCAGGAGGGAAATCTTGTTAAGAAAATCCCTGTTCCGTCACACTTAATAAAAGAGATCAGGGCGGAATTTCGAAGGCAGACGCTAGATGCATTTGAGCTATTTGGTGACTTGCCATCACTGGCAGTTTCAATCAAAAGTCAGTTCAGGCTCGAAGGGTGAAAAATGGCCCCGAAACTAAGCTTCTTTCCAGCCAGTTCCGGCGTCGGTTCTAAAGCAGGCTGACGATCCAAGAGGGAACAAGTCCGCGAGTAGAGGGAAAACAAGCACGGATGCGCACGGATGTTCCGCTCCTAACAAAAAGAGATTTTATTAACGGGCTGTCATGCCCCAAAAGGCTGTACCTGGCCAAGTTCCACCGCGAACTGGAAACCCCTCCGGACGAGGGGTCAAGGGCACGGATGGCCGATGGAAACGACATTGGCGCGATGGCGCGCCTGATGTTTCCAGGTGGTGTCCTGATTGAGGCCAGCGGCCCGGATGCCTTGCTTGCCACCGAGGCGATGATGCAAGAGGCCCACACCCTCTTTGAGGCCCAATTCGTTTCCGGCGGAAGATCGGTGCGAGTCGACATCCTCCAGCGCGATGGCGATGGATGGCGGCTTCTGGAAGTGAAATCCTCCAAACAGCCGGGCGAAAAGGAAAAGGTGAAAACGCACCACCTTTACGATGTGGCTTTTCAGGTTCTGGTTTTGCGCGAAGCAGGCGTCAACGTGAAGTCGGCCAACTTGTGCTGATTAGCCGGGATTACGTGGCCCCGCAGAACGGCGGGCTTGATCCATCGGCAGCTCTGGCGATTGTCGATATCACAAAGGATGTCGAAGAAGCGCTGGTGGATATCCAGTTCAAAAGCATCGCCATGCTGCACGTGATCTCACAGGAAGCGGCGCCCGAGTTTGAAACAAACACTTACTGTTCTGGCTGTGGATTCCATGCCCATTGCCACGTAAATCAACCCCAGGACGACCTTGTTTTTCTGCCGCGCATAAAGGCAACCCAGGTAACTGAACTGAGAGGCCAAGGAGTTAAAACCATTGGCACGGTTCCGGAAACCTACAAGCTTCAAGAAACTCAGGCGAGGATCCGCAACGTCTATCGGGACGGCAAATCCTATATTTCGGAAAGCCTTCAGGAGTGCCTGGAATCGGTTCAATTTCCCGTTTATTTCATCGATTTCGAGGCAGCCTCTTACGCCATCCCCGTTTTGCCTGGAACAGGGTCCTATCAGGCGATTCCTTTTCAGTGGTCGTGCCATGTTTTGGAGTCGCGCCACGGCGAACTTAAACACTTGGAGTTTTTGGCCAACGATGGCAAAGACCCTCGCGCGGCTTTTGCGGAAACCCTATGGAACACGGTCCAGGGCGCGGGCTCCATTTTTGTTTACTCAAACTACGAGATGACAACGCTGAAGGGCCTTGCGAAGCAAGGCATTCCACACGGCTCCGAACTTTGCGAAATGCTAACCGAACGCGGGGTTGATCTTCTTAAGATCGTGCAGGAGCGCGTGTATTTGAAGGCATTTAAGGGGTCTTTCTCCATTAAGAGCGTATTGCCGGCCATGGTTCCGGGGCTTAGCTATCAAGATTTAAAGATCAAGGACGGCAACACGGCCGCAGCGGAATACAAGCGCATGATCGCGGGCACGACGCCATCTTCGGAGTCGGAGCAGATCTACAGGGATCTCCTCGCCTATTGCAAGCGGGACACTGAAGCCATGGTAGAGCTTTTTGGGGCCATGTGGAAACTCTGCGATCCGAACCAGGAAGAAGACGCGCCGGAACCGGATGACTTCAAGCACGATCAGTTGATTCTAAATCTTTAGGCGGCCAGCAAGGTCGGATGTCTTGTGTTTTATGTCTTGTGTCTTAAAAGTGTGGCGTAGACTCAAAACACACAAGACAAAAGACACAACACACAAGACATTTCGCGATTACGCACTTGGGGCTCTACGATGGGAATTTCTCAAAAATCCTTAAGGTTGCTTAAGTAAAATTAAAAGAAGGCCCGAGAGTTGCCAAGGGGAGAGCAAATGCAACCTCAAGACCTTCCCCCACATTTTACAGAATAAGATCGCTTAACGCAACCTTCGGACTAAAAAGTGATTGCGGCATTTCGCGCAATACCCGCAGGTAGAATTCGCAACGCATGCCTGAAGGTGATACCCAAGAAGAAAAGCAGCTAATCTACGATCCTCTCATCGAGTTTATGGCTCGTTTTGAGAATATTAAGTCTGTATCCTCATCCGTCGACTCGTTTGAAGCCCTATCTGCAGAAGACAGGCTGAAGAAACATATTGTCGATGGAATCAAAAAGAACCTCGAAGCCCACCTCGATGACGCTTTAGTTACTCACGAGCCGCTCGCCATCATCAACGATATCCTGCTTGACGGCATGAAAACCGTCGGCGAGCTTTTTGGCGCCGGAAAAATGCAGCTTCCGTTCGTTCTCCAAAGTGCGGAAGTCATGAAGGCATCGGTTCGGTACCTCGAACCGCTGATGGAGAAAGAGGAAGGCTCAGAAAAAGGCTCCATACTTCTCGCCACCGTTGCCGGAGATGTGCATGATATTGGCAAGAATCTTGTCGATATCATTCTTAGCAACAACGGCTACCGGGTTGTTAACATTGGTATTAAGCAGCCCATCAACGTGATTCTTGACAAAACGGCTGAGTTCAAATGCCAAGTTATCGGCATGAGCGGTCTGCTCGTGAAAAGCACTCTCATCATGAGAGACAACCTCATGGAAATGAAGGAGCGGGGCCTAAACTATCCTGTTCTGTTGGGTGGGGCGGCTCTCACACGGGGTTATGTTGAGAACGATTTACGGCCGTTGTATTCAGGCGAAGTTTCCTATGCCAAGGATGCCTTTGAAGGCCTGCACCTCATGGAAAAGATTTGCACAGGTCAATCGATGGTTGTGGAACGGCCCACAGTGGAAGGCGACGAGGCTTACGAGCCGGTTCGAAGCCACCGGGTTGGTGAGATCGACGAGGGGCTTTATGTGTTTGATGGCACCATCAGCGACGTTGCGAAAGATGTTGAGCCTCCAAAGTTGCCGTTCTATGGCGCGCGGAAGCACATCAAATTCGATCCGTTCGAGCTATTCAAATATATTAATACGGTCGCCTTGTGGCGTGGACAGTGGCAGTTCAAGAGGCAGGAGGGCATGGATAATCTCGCCTTCAACCAGTATCTTGAAGAAAACGCCAAGCCAGTTTTTGAAAGGATGAAGAATGAGCTTGCCTCGGTTATTAAGCCTCGGGTGAAGTGGGGCTATTTCCCCTGCCAATCAGAAGGGAACGACCTCATCATTTTCCAAGACGACAGTAAGACTGAGCGTCAGCGATTCACATTCCCGCGCCAGCGCGAAGGTCGCAGGCTCTGCATTAGTGACTTCTTTAAGTCCAAAGAATCCGGCCAGATTGACCTCGTCGGTTTTAGCATCGTTACCATCGGTTCCGATACCAGCGCCCTAGAGAAAAAGCTCTTTGAAGCGGGCGATTTCAAGGACTACCTCTACACCCACGGCATGGGCGTGGAAAGCGCAGAGGCCCTCGCCGAGTATTGGCATAAACAAATGCGAGGAGAACTCGGCATCGGCGGCGAAGACCCAGAAGAACTGAGGCTGCTGTTTAGCGCAAAGTATCACGGCGCGCGGTATTCGTTCGGGTATCCGGCTTGCCCCAACCTGGAAGACCAAACCAAGCTTTTTGAATTGCTCCACCCGGAAGAGATCGGCATTGAACTCACCGAAGAGTTCATGCTCAGTCCGGAGCAATCGACCTCTGCAATCGTAGTCCACCATCCTGAAGCGAAATACTTCAACATTCGATAAAGTCCCTGAAAGATGGGACAAGCATTTTTTCCGAATGGGTTTAAAATAAATCTAGAGGGAGAAAAGGGCTATGGAACTGGATGAAGTTTTAACAGACATCCGAACGCTGAAAGCAGAATGTGAGATGCTGCTCAGAATCACGTCTCTCGTGGACGACTTGGAGCGAGATCGAGAGGCTCCTGATGGCAGCGGAGTGGGATCGGCTTTCACTGATTCGATCTATTTGCACTAGAGAGCGCAACGGTTTCGTTTGGGTGCCTTTTTGGCCCCTTATTTGCAGCCTGCCTAAGACAGGTCATGGTAGCGCGCCCCTTGCTTGGATTTTTTGCGGTAGCCGGCGTCGCAACATCGGCGTTTGCTCAACGGGCCGGCATCGAGTTCCAACCGACCAATCACGTTGCCTTTATCTATGTTCAGGGGCAGGGCGATTACCACCCATTTCTCCTGAATGTATCGACGGTGGTTCATATCAATGCAGGGTTTGTGCTCTCCACTGATTCTAAGGATCAAGTTGGCAGTTTTCTTGGGAAAACTGTTGGGATCTTGCCTAGCTTGGCTCATGCGGCCGCACACTCCATAACTATGCGAATTTATTGGCAGCCCGATCGATCCGGTACGGGCTCTGTTTTGCCGATTCCGGCCCAGGTAAGCGGTTCGGACAAGGCGACCGTGTTTCGGTCCAACATCATCGTGGGGGATGACCGTAACGGAGTTCCGTTACGGCTCACCGGCGTGACTTTCACCGCTAACTAGGATTACCGCTTCTGCTCGTTCAGATTCGTTCCTATCGCCACTTCGGCCGTGTTTGCGAACGTGTCTTTGTCCGAAATAATGGCCTGTGCGATCAGCATCGGCGAGGCCGTTTTGAGCCCAGACATTTTCTTAACGGCCGTACCTACGACCATGAACTCGATCAACCCTCCGCCGAGTTGGTAAACGTAGGATTTCAGACCTACAACATCGTCGGCGCCACATTGGGTCGCCTGATCTTTCACCTTATCGATGGCCTTTTCGCGGGCCTCGTAAATGAGCGTGGAAAGCTCGGTGATCTCGCCTTTAGAGAAACCCTTCAGCATCGCTGAAATACCGCCGGCAACACCAAGAGAGTAAACGGAAACGCCCAGAATCAAGCGCAGGGGCATGTACCCCATGCTAATCAGGTTCCACATCTCCTGGTTAGTGAGGTCGCTAGTAATTGGATTGTTATTGAACTCAGGCCCGAGAGCGGAGTGGGTTGCCGCCGTGCCGATCATGACCATCTCTTGCATGCCCTGGAAGGGAATGATTGAAGTCTCGATCCCCACAACCGCATTCGCGCCATAACGCATGGCATCTTGCGAGATTCTTTGGAGGGCAAGGCTTCTGGTCTGGTTAAAAACGTTGGAATACTCGACGACTTCACCACGCGAGAGACTTCGCAATGCGCCGCCCAGTCCCCCTCCGACGCCGATTGAATAGGCGACGTTTCCAAAAACAAAATGCGAAGGGTGGAATCCGCTGTCCATTTGGCAGTAAAGTTCTTGCCCATCTGCCGAAGAGGAGAATTGGAGTTTTTCCGCTTGGCCGTCGTCTCGATGCAGGCACGAGCCAACGGAAAGGAACTCAATGTTGCCAGCTTGCATGATGAGTTCGTTGCTGACGCCGGTGATTCCGGATCCGCCCCGTTGGGTCGCCTCGCCCATCATTCGCTGGAACGACGCCTCGCGTCCTTCGTGGATCATAGAGGTGACTTGCTCAACCTCGCCACCGGCCAGGGTTTTTAGGCCTGAACCGATGCTGCCAATTATGCCCATCGAGAACACGCTGTTGCCGATGACCAAGTCGCCGGGCACATAGCCCTTCTGCTTCAAACAATAAATTTCGTTTCCGGAAAGCCCTGTCATTACCGCCATGTTCGGAAAGACGGTTTAAAGAGGAAAATTGATGTTTTAATCCAAAAGAAGGGGCGCGACATTTGCAAACGTTTCGCGTTTAACAAAGTGGCGCCCCTGACCAGTGGGTCAACCAGGAACTAATTGCAGTTCGGGTGGCTTGCGTCCTGGTCCGTAGTCCAGAAGCAGACATCTCCAACTATGCTGTTGTACGAAACCGCCTTTGCGTGTCCATCCACGAATTGGCAGTTGATTGTGTTGTTGAATAGGTTCTCGCCCTGAGTGATGGCAGCCTGGGGCATGTTGGCGCCGCCGTCGGCTCGGCTCTCAAGGGGCCCGGTTTCTCCACCGTTATAGCTCCAGTTAGCGCCGCCGATATTCTTCCAATAGAAGGCGTAGGGGTCGTTCGCTCCCACCGCTCCATATTGCTGGTCGAAGAAGTTTTCCTCGGCACTTTCGCCGTTGACGACCGCCCCCGACATATGGCCGATGTTCTGGAGGCCTGACTCGTTTACAACGTCGAATGCAGCCTCGTAAAAACTGGAATCGGTTAGGAGGATGGTTGAAGAAGGACGCGGCACGCTCGTGGAAACAACGCTGGCGGGGGTATTGCCAAAACCCACGAAGGGTGCGTTAGGAGTGAGATATACAGCGTTTGCGGCGTAGCTGTTTTCCGCCCCGAAACCTTGGCCCGTGCAACCCAACCCGGTGCACGTGGCGGCGTTTGTGGTTGAAGATCCTGGGAAGAATTTCCCCGATCCCGCCGGATTGCTGAAGATATTGTAGTTTTTGGTGTACGGGTTTAGCATGTACACATAGTAGTAATAGTCCAACGCCCCGTTTCCGAGGATTTGTGCCTGAGGAATGAGAGTGTTTGGCGCGTTGAAGTAGGCGGGGCAGTTTTGAAATGTGGCGCTTGTGCTGCCAGGGCCACCACCGGTGGCAATACAGTCTTGAGTGCCAGTAAAGAATGTGTCGTCGTAGTCGTCGGTGTACATCACCGCTGCCAAGCCGATTTGCTTGAGGTTGCTCAAGTCCGATGCCTTCTTCGCGGCAAGTTTTGCCTGAGCAAAAACAGGAAAAAGAATGGCGGCTAGGATAGCGATGATGGCAATAACCACCAGCAGTTCGATGAGTGTGAAGGCCTTGCGATTCATAATAGTTTATTCCCCTTAACTAATTTCACTACTTGGGTTCAGTGGCCTAAAAGTTTCAAGCTTAGAAGTCTCTAAGATAAAGGTCTTTCGTGGATATTTTAAGCTCTGGGGTCTTGGAGAGAATCGGAAGAAAAGATAGTGTGCATGCGTCTAACAGGACAGGTTGGGTGATAACCCGTGCCGGTTCTGGGTAGACATCCAAGCATGCTAACGCCTATGGTGGAAGGCCTATCCGCTTTGCGCGTAACTCTGGACTGCCGAAAGCAACCTTTCGCAGTCCACGGCATCGCAAACGGAATTGCACCCCCTTCCCAACCCTTCCCCCTCCGTCCCGTGCCGGGACCAAGCTGAGACTTGGCCGACGGGAGCGCAAGGGGAAGGGCTCGGAAAATCTACTCCACCGGCTTCATGATCGGGAAAAGAATCACTTCCCGAACCTGGTCCGACCCTGTCAGCGCCATCGCCATCCGCTCGATTCCGATGCCGCAGCCACCGGTGGGCGGCATGCCTCCCTCAAGCGCGTAAATGAACTCCGAATCCATGGGGTGGGCCTCGTCGTCGCCCTTATGCAACTCTCGCTGCTGCTGCTCAAAGCGCTCCATCTGGTCAATCGGATCGTTGATTTCGCTAAAGGCGTTGCAGATCTCTCGACCGCGAACGTAGCCTTCAAACCGGCGCGTAAAGCCAGGTTGGTTGGGGTCTTTCTTGGCCAGGGGGGAGGTTTCAATTGGGTAGCCGATCACAAACGTCGGTTCAATCAACGTTGGCTCAACAAACCGCTCCAGCAGCTTCTCGATGATGCCGCCGATGTTGTTTTCCTTTTCCGTGGGCAAACCCACGCGCTGCATGGCGGCACGAGCGCTGTCCAGATTCTGCAGTTCCGAGGGTTTAACGCCGGCGAGTTTTTCAATTTCTTCCAAGAGACTCACGCGCTTCCACGGCTTGCCAAAATCGAGTACGACATCGGCCTCTTCCTCGTTCTCAGACCGAACATGCACCTCCGTCGATCCGAATACCTCTAGCGCCACATACTTGAACATTTCCTCGACCAGCAGCATGATGTCCTCAAGGTTGCTGTATGCCTCATAGAACTCAAGCAACGAGAACTCTGGGCTGTGCCGGTTGCTTACGCCTTCGTTTCTAAACACGCGCCCGATTTCGTAGACCTTTGGAATATCGCCGCAGATAAGTCTCTTTAGATAGAGCTCGAGAGATATCCGCAGCTTCACGTCCATCTCGTAGGCGTTGTAGTGGGTGATAAAGGGCCTCGAGGCGGCGCCTCCAGCTGTAACCTGCAACAATGGCGTTTCGACTTCTAGGTAGCCACGAGAATCAAGAAACCTTCTCACCGCGGTGACCATTCGGGCCCGCTGAAGCAGAAGGGCGCGGGCATCAGGATTGCAAATTAGGTCTAGATGACGATGGCGATAGCGCTGCTCGATGTCACTCAGGCCATACCAATGCTGGCCTTCTTTTTCCTTGCCTAAAGGCAAGACCTGTAAGCTCTTGCTAAGTGGAATCAATTCACGCGTATGGATGGACTTCTCACCAGTTTTTGTTGTGAAAAGCTCTCCTTTGACGGCTATGTGGTCACCGATATCCAAAAGATTGTAAAGTTCCCAGCCGATTTCGCCGAGGTCATCCTTCTTAAAATAGGCCTGGATCTTCGCGTCCCCATCGCTGATGTGGGCAAAGCCTGCTTTGCCCATGAGCCGGTAGCTGACCAAGCGGCCGGCAAAGGACACTTCCTGGCCTTGCAGTTCATCGTACCGATCAAGCAACTCCTGTGCGGAGGCGGTTCGCTCAAATCTTTCGATGGAAAATGGATCATGGCCAAGCTCACGCATACGCTGGAGCTTTTCTAGCCGGATATCGCGGGTGGACCGCTCTTCACTCATAGGGAGAGGAGTTTACACGGGATAGGTTTCTGGGTTTCTAGGTTTCTAAGGTTCGTAGGGCTCATTGGGCCAAAGCCTTTTGAGCCTAACCATGAAACCGTAGAAGTTTAGAAACCAATCCGCATTTAGCGCAACTGAACTTTCAAGAACGAAACAGTTTTCTTCCAGGAATCAGCAGTCGCTTCCTTGTTGAATTTCGGGTTGCTCGGGTTCGCGAAACCATGGGGGGCGTCGTAACTATAAATGTGAGCATCCTTGCCGTCAGTCTTTAGGTCAGCCTTGAACTGATCCACCAAGGCAGGAGTTATGCCTTTGTCCTGCGTCCCAAAAAATCCGAGGAGGGGAGCTTGAAGTCGGCTTAGCCGCGTCTGGTCTTGCTCTGGATGGCCGTAATACATCACGCATGCCTTCACCGCGGTTTCGTCGTTAAGGGCGGTCTCTAAAGAAAAGCCGCCGCCCATGCAGTAGCCGAGAGTGCCGATGTTCTCAACGGATTCGCCCAGGATGTGTTTATCCTTCTCTAAAATAGCCAAGATCGTGTCAGTGATCTGCTTGTTAGCCTCTCCCTCATTAAGGTCTCGCATGGCCGTGGAAGCTTCTTTTGGATCTGTGTAAACCTTTCCGCCATACAAGTCGACGGCGATGACACCGAAGCCGGTCTCGGCGTGAAGTTTTTCAGCCGTCATCTTGATCTGATTATTCAGTCCCCAAAACTCGTGGAAAAGCAGCACCCCGCCGTGGGATCCTTTTTTAGCCGGGATCACAAAATCCTGGGCACCGGCAACCTCTTCCATGTGGCCGTATTTCGGCGTAAAATCCACCTGAAGTGGGGATTCGTGGAGGGCCACAAAGTTAGGATCCAGGGTTAAGGCCGCCATTGCCTGGCAGCATGTGGGCGTCGAAGATAGCCGAAGTGCGAGTAAAGCTAAAATAATCATGCTTGCTAGCATACTTTCTGGGAACCCATTCGCGAATCACAACAGTTATTTACTCAGGAAAGTAGAATAAAGCTACGCAACCATCGAGTTCGTCCAAAGGTAATAAATATAGTGAAACAATTTCAAAAGCTGGTCTCCGGCGTCATTCTTTTTTCGTTTTGCGTTGCAGCCATTGCTTCGCCCAACATTGTAGGCAAGTGGAAAGGCAAGTTCGAAGTCGATTGGTCCAAGGCTGCGGGGAAAATGCCCCCTGACCAGTTAGCTAAGCTTAAGAAGCAGATTGCGAGCATGAAGCTTTCCTTCGAATTCAAAGCCAATAAGACCTTCACGGCCTCGGGCACTCCTCGAGGGCCCCAGTCCGGCAGTTGGAGCGAAACCGGCAATCAAGTCGATCTAATGACTCCACAATCTAAGCAGAAGCAGAGTTTCTCGCTTTCGAAGGACGGTAAGACGATGACGTTCTCTAAGATGGGAGCAACGTTTACCCTCACAAAAATCTAAGCGGCCTTTTCTTCCGGTTCTAAATAGTTAGCCACCTGTTGCTCAACATGTTCGAGCACGGTGGCTACTTCATTTTCGGGCAGCGCCATTTCTGCCTCTACTTCTGCGAGCAAGGCTGGGCTGCAGTCCCAACGCTCGGTTGTCGTCCCAAATTTTTGGGCAAGATAATTTGCATAGTTCAGGCAGCACAATGCCGTGTACTCTTCCGGACAATTCCACGGCTCGCCTAGGTAGCGCAGAGTCAAACCGAAGACTTCCGGGAGGTCCCAAGCCTCAACCGCCGATCTTGCGAGTTCATTTACCGGCTTCGTATAAATCTTTAAG
>Ga0206906_1155_pt1 | contig 11680 bp, 10 predicted proteins | sample Alteio_BWOrgHeat_79_FD_152935 | JGI IMG/M metagenome (GOLD analysis project Ga0206906, IMG submission 152935) | Enriched cells from forest soil in Barre Woods Harvard Forest LTER site, Petersham, Massachusetts, United States -... | ecosystem: Environmental > Terrestrial > Soil > Temperate forest >...
GATTTTCTTCGCGGTGTCCTATCGCCGCTTCAGTCCCGGCGTGATCTTTACTTCCGTGGGCTTTTTCCTGTGGAGCACTCCCGTCATTCTCGATTTCACTTTTCCGGGACCAGGACCGGAGATGTTAATGATTGCGCGCGGCGTAAATCTCATCAAAGTAGTGACGGCAGTCGGCATGATTCTGATCGTGCTCGAAGATGAGGTGGCGCAGAACAAGGTGGCCAAGGAACGGGATCACCGTGAACAGAAATAACGGCACTGCAAACGCGTAAGCGTATAAGATACGCGGCCAGCGCTTGAATCCGAGCGGCGACATCGATCCAAGAAACATCAGGGGAGCCAGCACCAGACCTGCGCGGGAGAGCGCAAGAGCCAGGCCAGGCGAACGTATTCCGGCAACTTCGCTGGCGAGATGAAGCACAACCATACTCCAGCCGACTAGCCAGAGCAGCCTCTTGGTTGTTCGCGTCTGCAGGTAGAGCAGGGCGAAAGCAACAAGCAGCAAACTGAGGAGCGCCAGGACCGGTACTCGGTAGAACTCATTCATTATCAGGAGAGATAACGTAAGTGTACGCCGCGGACGTATGATTATGTGAGCGAAAATTTAGCGGAACCGCTAGGCTGACGCACCTTTCAGACCGGACGGCGCGTCTATCCTTATTAGTGGCGGCGATTCCGCTACACGGAGCGTACTTCTGTGAATTCCATAAGACAACGCACCTGTCGAATTTTTTCTTCGGGGTTTCTAGCAATCGGTTTCGTCGCTGGAGCGGCTCTCACCGCGCAAGCCATGTACGCGCAGGTATCCTATACGGCGATGCCGCTCGATCAGGGCTTCGGCACACTCGATACTGCTGCGCCGACTGTCCCGGCACAGCAGATCATCGACAACTTTACCGCCAAGGAATCGGAATTCCGCACAGCGATGGGAAATTATACCTATGAGCGCAGCGTGAAGGTGGAGACGATCGACGATGACGGCAAGGTGGATGGGCAGTACTATCAGGTGACCGACATCACATTCGATCCAACCGGCAGGCGATATGAAAAAGTCGTTTTTGCTCCGGAAAATTCGCTACAACGCGTTTCCATGAGCCCCGCCGATTTTCAGGACATCGAGCAGCGTCTGCCCTTTGTGCTTACGAAGGAAGATGTCGGCCAATATGACCTGACCTATGTTGGCAAACAGAAAGTCGATGACGTGGATACTTATGTCTTTGACGTAAAGCCTAAAGTCATGGAGAAAAACAAGCGCTACTTTCAGGGGCGTATCTGGGTCGATCAGAAAGACCTTCAGATTGTTGTGACGAATGGAAAGAATGTGCCCGATGACACGCGCAAAGGCCACGAAGATTTATCGCCGCCCTTTACAACCTATCGCGAGCAGGTAGACGGCAAGTATTGGTTTCCGGTCTATACACGTGGAGAAGGCGTGCTGCACTTCATGGGTGGCAATGGTTACCTGAGCCAGGATGTGCATATGCGTGAGACGCTGAAGTATGCCAAGTACAAGCGCTTCGGCACGTCGGTAAAGATCACCTTCGATGGTCAGGAAATTGGCTCCGGCACCGGCAGTCAGCAGTCGCCACAACAGCAACAGCCGCAACAACAGGCTCCGGCCAAACCTCAGTAGTCATTGCGTCAGAGGAAGAGATCAGGCGGTCGTCAGAATGACGACCGCCTGTCGCTATAAGACCGTCTAGTAGTAGAGATATTTCCTCCACTTCTGGTCGCTGTGCCCGATCATGCGCATGATGTGGCGGCTGGTGTGCAGCGTAAAGGGGCGAGGCTCGCGCAGCAGCTTCATCTCCTGCAGCTCATGCAGTAACTGGTTTCCTTTGCGGCGATTGCAAGAGTGGCAGCAGGCCACAAGGTTTTCCCAGGTCGATAAGCCGCCGCGCGAACGCGGAATGACGTGATCGAGCGTTAGCTCGCCCGCAGGCAGCACGACGCCGCAATACTGGCAGCTGTTCCGATCGCGCAGCAGGATGTTCTTGCGCGACAAGGCCCGCGTCTGGTGCGGAATGCGCCGGTATTCCAGCAGCCGAATGACGGATGGCATCGGCATACGCACACGCGCCGCATGCAGCATCGCGCCCTGTTCTTCTTCGGTTTTGGCGACGCCTTTCAACACAAGCACCAGCGCGCGTCGCGCTCCGCAAATGTTGATCGGCTCATATGAGGCGTTCAGCACCAGCACCGGCGACTGCATTGTGCTGCTGGAGTGCGGCCGCATTTCTTCGCGCGGCTGCGCGATGTGCTTCAGTTTGCGTGCGTGAATCATGGCTCTTCCTAAGGACATCTCTCCCCCAGACCCGATCGACCTATCAAGACCTGTATGAGCAGCTTTTGGCGTTTACACGCCGCGAGCCGCAGGAACAAAACCCGCATCCCAGAACGCCACGTCCTCGTGCATGGGAGCCTCGGCGGCAGGCAATGCCGATGGCTGGATCATGTCCAGCCGCTGTGCCCGCGCTACCGTGGCTACGCGCACACGGTTTGCTCCGGCGCGGCGCAGTGTCTGTGCACATGCCCGTGCCGTGGCTCCCGTGGTGTAAATATCGTCAATCAGCAGCACATCCGCGCCCTTCACCCTTTCCGGCGAAGGCGCAAAAAAAGCGCCGCGCAGATTCGCGCGACGCTGATGCGGGGTAAGCCCCGCCTGACTTTCCGTGGCGCGGCGCCTTTCCAAAAGGCCCACCGCGACCGTCAATTTCCATGCAGGCTGTTGCCGCCTGAGCGCCTTTACGGTAGCGCGGGCCAGCGTCTCAGCCTGGTTGAAACCGCGCTGTCGCCGTTTCGCGCGGAAGAGCGGCACCGGTACCACCAGCATTGCGGGGGGAAGATCGGGAAGCGCCAGAATCCGCTGAGCGAGCACACTGCCGAGCTGATCGGCCACCGGCTTCATGCCGTCATATTTCAGCAGATGCAGCAATGCCCGCAGTTCATTCTGGTAAAGACCATGCGCCACGGCATGTTCAAATGGGGGCGAGGATACTCTGCATGGACGGCACAACGGATCGCCAGCCTCCGCATCGGCGCTGCCAAAGCCTTTTGCGCCAAGGGCTTCCCCGCAAATCGCGCATAAGCTACCAGATTGTTCAGGGAGTTGTTTCCAGCAGGAATCGCAGACGGGAACGCGAGAGAGTCGCAGAAGAGATTCGCCGCAAAGACGGCATGGAGCAGGAAAGAGAGCGCAGCAAAGGCTGTCCGCCGGACTTCGCAGCACACGAGCAACCGCTCTCCATGCTGAGGTACCGGATCGTCTAACGTCGAGCGCTTGTGAATCACGCTGACTGCAGAAGACGCACCTCTCACGGCAGGGGCTGCCCACCGTTGATAGAGAGTATACCGCGAATGTCTGCACAATTCCAGGTGCTACTTCAGTGCTACGCGCACGGCGACACGCGCTTCGCGCCAATCCGTTAACAGGAACCAGTGATTCTCTATGTTCTCCGTGGTGAAGGCTTCTTCCGCTGTGCTTCAGCGTCTCCAGCGGTAGAAGCGGTGCAAACCGTCCTAAACCGCAACCTTTCGTTCAGAAGGAACAGTCTGCTTTCCTGTCAACGTAGCAAACACCCCGGCCAGCACGAGCAAAACGCCAATAAACTGGAGAGGGGAAAGCCGCTCTCCCGCCAGCAGGGCTCCAGCAAAGAGCGCAATCACGGGATTCACATAGGCATAACTGGCCACGCGTGTTGCCGGATCATGCGAAATGAGCCACACATAGGCGGTGAATGCGAGAATCGACGCGGCAATCACAAGGTAGGCCATGCTGATTGCCACCCTCGGGCGCAGAAGCGCAGCGAGCGGCGGCATGCGATGCAGCTCTCCAGCAGCCGCGGACAACACCAGCAGCAGTCCTCCTCCGACGGCCATCTGCCAGCCGGCGTTGAGCGTCTGCGGCCTGGGCAGTGTCAGCTTGCGCGACCACAATGTGCCACCCGCCCAGCAGAGAGTTGCTGCGATTAATACCATCAGGGTAAACGCGGAAGTCTGCGCACGCGAGCCGGACGCTCGCCATGTAAGCACGACCACCCCGGCAAATCCTAATACCACACCAACGATCGATAGCAGAGTTGCCTTCTGCGTGTGCAGAATCGCAAGTTCCCCGATAAAGATCCACACCGGGATCATCGCGGAGATAACCGCCGCGATGCCCGAAGGCACGCGAATCTCAGCCCAGAAGAGTCCCGCGTACATGCAGGTGAACATGATGAAGCCGAGCGCAGCCGCTCCAAGCCATTGCCGCCGTGAACACACTCTGTCGCCGCGTAAGAGGCTGTAGAAAACCAGAAGCAGCCCAGCGAGGGAAAACCGAAAGCCCGCGGCAAGGAATGGCGGTACGACGGCGACAACCTCGCGAATTGCCAGAAACGAGCCGCCCCACAGGATATAAATCGCCGCGTATGCCAGGAGCTTACGAATAGACATGATCCAGAATAGCGTTCGCCGCAAAGGAAAGCATTCGGGGCCTGTTCACAGGCCCTAGCCTTTCCGAGAGATCGAATGAGTGCAGTGCTCTTACAACTGCAGGCGGATCCTGCACCGCGTCAGAAGCCCGGCAACCGCAAGAATGAAGGCTGTAAACACCACCGCTCGCACTACGCCCGGCCACCCGTAGTTGAAATGTGTATCGAAATACGTGATACCGGCGAGAGCCACCAAAAAGTAGTAGAGGTCCGGCAGCAGGTAGGTCAGCAGAGTATTTGCGCCTGCTGGCCGTACAAAGAAGGCCCAGCCGGTTTTCTTCTTTACATCGCAGATCCAGTACAGAAGGGCGAACGACAGCACAGCGGCCGCAATGCAGTAGAGAGACCAGGTCGGCGTGGCTCGTATCTTGGAGATGCCCAAAGGTGTGAGCAGCCGGGCCGCAGCGAGGGAAGCCAGTGCAAAGGCTACGGCCATCGACATTTTCTGGCCGACCGTCTTCCATCGATGCTCTCCGAGAAAAATAACGGAGGTGACGATTCCTCCCATCATAATCGCCGCCATGGCGCCGTTATCAAAAGGCCAGAAGTAAAGCGGCAGATGGCGGGGCAGAACGATCCACTTTGCCGTGCACAGCGCATTGAAGGTCAGGAGTGCAACCAGCCATGCCAACGGAGTCCAGAGCCAGCGGCGCGTCGGGATGTAAAGAAGCGAGACGGCGAAATAGGTATATCCGATCAGTCCGAGAATCTCAGGGTAGGAGCCATTGATCCACGCAACATGGCCATCGTGTGTGGTTCGACGATAGATCGCGTACATGACAACAACCAGCACCAGCCCGAGTACTCGCAGAACACGGTGTACTACTGCGCCGCGTTTTGAGCCGGTATAGACACTCAGGTAGAGCGATGCGCCCAAGAGGGCAAGCAACGCCCACAGGTTGGGATTGAGGCCCATTCGAGCGGGGTCGCCTCTTTCCGCATTCGCCAGTATCAGCCCGAGAACGATCAGGCTGGCGGAACGAACCAGAACGTGCAGCCAGACGGCAGGCAGCGATGCGTTCTTCTTCAATCTCTGCCGGATGGCGAGCGGAATCGACAGACCGATGATGAAGAGGAAGAATGGATAGACCATGTCCACATAGGTCATGGCATCTACTTTGCCGGGCGCGTGATAGGTCCACCATGGCAATCCGTGAACACTCGCAAGTTCGTTGACGAAGATCATCACGGCCATCGTGAGACCACGGAAAATATCGATGGATGCAAGACGGGAAGAGACTGACTCTCCTGCAAATTTCATGGGCGGTGTGGGTGCAGCCGTGGTCATGGTGTCCTATTTTCTGAGCGCAACGGTTCTGGGATGAATAGGCTCTAGCGTATCCTCGTCTCGCCTCCATTTCAATTGGCATGTGCCCCTAAGCCATCATCGCTTCAGAGTTACGGAAACACGGGCAATCCTGATACACTCGTCGATTCCTGGAGGTATGGATTTTGGCTGCACCGGAAGGCTTTCAACCCTTTGTCCCGGCAAATGAATCACGCCCGGAATTTACCGTCCGCGCCGTTCTGCTCGGGTGTATCTTCGGCGTTCTTTTTGGCGCAGTCACTGTCTATGTCGGTCTGCGCGCGGGGCTTACCGTCGCGGCCTCGATTCCGATCTCGGTTCTGTCCATCAGCGTACTGCGGGCCCTGGGCAAGGCGTCGATTCTCGAAAACAACATCGTTCAAACAACGGGCAATGCAGGCCAGTCCATCGCCGCCGGAGTAATCTTCACTCTGCCGGCGCTTATTTTTCTCGGCTTCGACCTCGAATACGTCCGCATCTTCATACTGGCCCTGCTTGGCGGCTGGCTCGGCGTGCTCTTCATGATCCCGCTACGACGCCAGCTCATCGTCGAAGAGCATGGCAACCTGACTTACCCCGAAGGCACAGCCTGCGCCGACGTGCTTATCGCCGGGGAGCGCGGCGGCTCTTTTGCGAGTCGCGTTTTCTTCGGCCTCGGACTGGGCGCGCTCTACACGCTCTTTCAGAATGAAAACCTGCTTGGCGCATGGCCGGGCACGCCTAATTACGAGCCAAAATGGCTTCCCGGAGCCGCTGTTCGCGCCGACGCCACGCCGGAATACCTTGGCGTCGGCTACATTATCGGGCCGCGCATCGCTGGAACGCTCTTCGCAGGCGGCATCATCAGCTGGCTGGTCATTATGCCCGCGATTCACTTCTTCGGCGCGCACTTTAACGGACCTATCTATCCGGGCACTGTACCCATTTCGCAGATGTCGCCCAGCGATCTCTGGCGCACCTACATTCGGCCGATGGGCGCGGGCGGCGTCGCGGCATCGGGTCTGATTACGCTGCTCCGAACCATGCCGACCATCATCAGCGCTCTGCGGGCCGGCATGAAGACGATCGGTAAGAACGTAGCCGGAGCATCGAATTCGCGCACCGAACGCGACATCCCGATGAATATCGTTCTGCTTGGCAGCGGGCTTCTTGTGCTGATGATCTTTCTCTTCCTGACATTCAAACCGATTCCCGGTGCGCAGACCGGATGGCTCGCGAATCTGGCTGCAGCTCTGCTGGTAATGGTCTTCGGATTCTTATTCGTCACGGTCAGCAGCCGCATCTGCGGCCTCATCGGGAGCTCGGCGAACCCGGTCAGCGGCATGACGATCGCGACTCTCATGGCCGTCGCCGCCATCTTTCTCGTCAGCGGCTGGACCGCACCCGCCTTCGGCGCGCTCGCCATCAGCATTGGCGGGATTGTCTGCATCGCATCATCCAACGCAGGCGACACGTCGCAGGATTTGAAGACAGGCTTTCTGATCGGAGCGACTCCATGGAAGCAGCAGGTTGCCGTCATGGTTGGCGTCGTCGTTTCCGTTTTTTCGATCGGGATCACTCTCAACGCCATGAACAAAGGCCTCGAAGAGTTCACGCCGATGAAGCAGCCCATCGCCTTCAACATCAGCGCCCCGCCCGATGGCGTACAGGTGCAGCAACAGCACTTCTCACGCCAGCGCTTCCTGCTGACCAAGCCCGATAAATCGACACAGTTCGTAGAAGGCAGCCAGTTCATGCTGCTCAACGCACTCGGATCGACGACGCTGCCGGACGGCAAATACCTCTACAATCCACAGACCGGCATGATCGAAGTTCAATGGATGCAGGGCATCGGCAGTGAAAAGGCCGCTGCACCGCAGGGCCGTCTTATGGCCACGGTCATCAATGGCATCCTCGCGCGCAAGCTTCCGTGGGGACTCGTCTTCCTCGGCGTCTTCATGGTACTCGCCGTTGAAGTTCTTGGTGTTCGCTCGCTCTCCTTTGCTGTCGGAGCCTATCTCTCCATCGGAACCACGCTCGCCATGTTCTGCGGAGGCATCGTGCGATGGATGGTCGATCGCGCTGTCCTCAAGGCCGGAGGCAGCGAAGAGGAAACCAGCAGTGAAATTTCTCCCGGCTCGCTCTACGCCAGCGGACTTATCGCCGCCGGCGGCGTTATGGGATTGATGGGCGTCGCGCTCAAGCTCTACGAGGCTGCCACAGGCAACGAGCTGCGTCTTTGGTTCCCGGCAGGAAGCGCGATTTACAACCTGCTGCAACATCAATCCATCTCTATCGTTGCATTTGCCCTGCTGGCCTTTTCGCTCTACTACTTTGCCCGGAAGCCGCTTGACAGCAAATAAACCGCAGCCGCTCCAAACCTGCATCCAAGAGTCTGGAGGGTTGAAATGTTCGGTTCCAGAACAGGTTTTGGAGTGGCTTCTGCTCTGTGTGGTTTGATGATTGTGATATCGGGTTGCAAGGGCAAGACGGAACCGGATACATCGAATTTCAAAACTGCAATCAATGATTCCTACTCGGCTCATCCTCGCTGTTTATGGTTGAGTCCCGTCAAATTTCCGGCGCAGGCGGATGCATCGAATGATGAGCAGACCAAGGGTTTCGATGCCCTCACTGACGCCGGGTTCCTGACGCGCAAGGCGGAAGAAAAGAAGCGTTTTCTCATCGGCTCAAAGCAGGTCAACGACTACGATGTCTCCGATAAGGGGCGCACCGTGTGGACTCCGGACCAGACGCAGCCCGGTTATGGAAACTTCTGCTATGGTCATCGCGAAGTGACATCGATCGATAACTTCACCATGAGCACGAATCAGTCCGGGGCGAACACTGCAACGGTGAACTATCACTATGACCTTGCCGGCGTTCCCGACTGGGCCAAAACACAGGAGATGCAGACGGCCTTCCCAAACTTGCAGGCGGATTTGGCCACTCCTAATACTGCGACTGCCACCCTGCTGCAAACGCAGAACGGCTGGCAGGTCTCGGCTGATTAGGTCCTAAAATCCATTTTCAGCAGGAATCTGTGACGAAGGGCACGGGCATAATACCACCGTGCTCTTCGTGCATCAGCACTTAAATCATTGCCCATCACGTACACTCGGTTGCATGCAGGAAGGCCGTCCCAGCCGTACAGCATTTGGCGTGGCCAGAAGGCGCGCCGCTCATCAAATCCTCGACCATCCGCCGCTGGTGCTCGACGATCCTATCGCCATCCGGATTCTCGGTCCGCAAACGGCAGATGCTATCACAGCCGATCTTGAAAAGCACAACAGTCCATTTGCCCGCGCCATGCGCGCCTTCATGGTTGCACGCAGCCGATGCGCGGAAGATCATCTCCGCAGCGCCGTTGCTCGTGGTGTGATGCAGTACGTCGTTCTTGGCGCGGGACTCGATACCTTCGCGTATCGCAGTCCCTATTCGGAAGAACAGTTGCGAGTCTTTGAAGTTGATCACCCGGCAACACAGCGATGGAAACGGCACTTATTAGTGGAGGCCGCGATCCCCATTCCGTCAGCGCTGACCTTTGTTCCTGTGGACTTCGAGCAGCAGACTTTGACGGCGGGCCTCGCACAAACCGGCTTCAATTTTCGCCAGCCAGCCTTTTTCTCCTGGCTTGGAGTCACTCCCTATCTCACGCTCGACGCCTTTCGGGCGACCATCCGCTCCATTGCATCGATGCCGCAAGGCAGCGGTGTGACTTTTGAATATGCACTCTCGCGTCCCTTTCTTAGTGAGCGGGAAAAGATAGCGTTCGACCATCTTGCCGCGCGCGTAAAAGCGACGGGTGAGCCATTCCAGTTATGTTTTTCTCCGGAAGAGATGCAGGAAGAGCTGCGCAGTCAGGGCTTTCGCGATATGGAGGAACTGACTTCGAAAGACCTCAACGCCCATTACTTCGATGACCGCAGCGATGGACTACGGCTGCAGGGCGGCGTTGCACGGTTGATGACCGCATGGCTGTGATCACGGACTGGTAGACGCGCGCTTCAACGGCGTCACGCTTAATCGTTCAATCCTTCAGTGCGGCTGATTTGCAGCTGGAGGTGCGGGGGTTGCCTGTGCGGGCGGCTGCTGTACATTCGCAGTTGTCCCCGGATTGGTCGCATCCGGTGGCGGCTGCGCAGGTTCTGGAACAGCCGCGGGTGGGACCGGCCTGGCCGCGGAAGCCTGTTGCGGCAGTTGTCTTGGCGGCAGTACGACGGTGTTCACGGTCGATGGATCATCCCGCAGCTTCACATAGAGTGAGCCACCCACCGGATGCGGTACCTGCAAGGCGTTTCCGGCAAATCCATCCGGCACCTGCATGCTTTGTTCAAACTTCGAATCGGACGCGACGGCATCGAGCAGGAAGAGGTTTGTTCCCGTAAGCGTGCACGGGAGCGCCGTGTTCCGTGAGCACTGCAGTTCCTCAAGGATGGGGAGTCGCACGAGATTGGTCAGAGGCTGCCAGTCGCCCGCTGTATCTTTCGGCCCAACAGGGCGGAAGCGGAGCGGACCAAAGGCCGAGGGGCCAAAGCTCTTTGCCAGGTCGATTGTGGCCAAGGCGGTCTTCGCGTCCTGCAGCGTCAGGCTGCCATCCGCAACGCTCAATGTCGTGTGAAAGGAGCCGTCAGCCGTTGCCACTTCAATTTTTTCGTCGGGAGTGAATGTCTCCGGCGTTACAGTTTTGATGGAAAATACGATCTTGCTGTTGAGCGGAACCTCATTTTCATTGCTCAAAGCGATATGCGTGTCCTTGGCCGTGTCAGGGCCCTGGATGTTCTTGCTCAAAAGTTGAACCTTAGGACGTGCTGTTACCACGCTCGCTGCCACGTCCAACGTGCGGCCGTCTTTTAGCTGTACGTGCGCCGTGGTCTTGTCGCCGGCATGCAACTGGGCCGTTGCATTCTCATTTGCGGCGCTCAATGTGAGCTCGTCTCCGTTCGAAGTGTTAGCCAGCTTCCCGGGATGAAATTGCACGCCCTTCAATTCAAGACCCGACACCTCATCCAGGCGATTGCCCGCCAGCACACCCTGTGCATCACCGGCATTCAAAGTAAAACGATCGTACTTGCCCGCCTCCGCCAAGCTATGCAGCGCCAGCTGTTCGGGTTCTTTTGTACCTGCCTGTTTCACTACCAGCGTCAGGGCTCCGGGTTCTTCGTCCTTCATCGGAACCTTGATCTCAAGCTGATCCGGTTGCTCGACTTTCCATGTGGTCTTGATTTCTTTGCCAGCCTCAGTTTTTGCCGTGACGGACTCAACGCATGTCGCGTTGCCTGAGGTCAGATGCAGCGTATCTTCGCGGCCCACGACCAGAGCGTTCTTGTCTGTTGCCGCCAGTTCCCACTTGGTCGCCTGCGCGTTTTGGAAGTGAAATGTGGGTCCCTGATAAGGCTCAAATCCCCACGAGCCATGCAGTGTGCCGGTTACGTTTTCATGTAGGTTGCTAGTCGTCACAGCTTTGGCATCCACCACAAAGCCTCCCTGTGACGCGTCGGCTTTCACCGGAATATCGACGTCTTTGCCGTCTTTATCCTTCACGCGCAGCCTGAGTATCAAGCTGGCCCAGGATTGTCTGGATAAAGTCGTAGAGGAGCAGGCATCCTGCCTGGTACAGAAGCAGGACCAGCTGGTGTTGGATGATGGACACACTCTTTCCGTGACCGATGCGCTGACTACAGGAGCCACAAGCGATCTGGCGATGCAGTTGAGTTACACGCAGAGAGCAGGAGCGGGTTATTTCAGTCCATATGTTGCCTCGGTGATGGATATCGCGCACATTCTGGAGACTATCCATACGGCGCAGTACCAATACATTCCGGCACTGAATACCGAACACAATGACGAAATCAGCCTGAAGCTGAATACACCGCCGTCATTCCGCAATCCAAAATCGGTAATCGTGATGGCGCTCCCGGTA
>Ga0206906_1157_pt1 | contig 11619 bp, 12 predicted proteins | sample Alteio_BWOrgHeat_79_FD_152935 | JGI IMG/M metagenome (GOLD analysis project Ga0206906, IMG submission 152935) | Enriched cells from forest soil in Barre Woods Harvard Forest LTER site, Petersham, Massachusetts, United States -... | ecosystem: Environmental > Terrestrial > Soil > Temperate forest >...
CACTGGGTGCCAGGATATCTCGTCCGATCGCTACTGAACATTCGGGATGGGACTTTGACGATGAAGCTCTGTGGCAGTTTGGTACATTCGGTTCGGGAAATATTCGGGCATGGACGATCGCGACCGAAACCGGCTACCGCTTTCCGACTGTGCCCTTGAAACCGCGTTTCAGCGTGAAGGCTGACATCTCGAGCGGAGATCATCCAAGCTCGAATACCCTCGGGACCTTCAATCCGTTATTTCCAAAGGGCAACTACTTTGGCGTCCTTGCCACAACGGGTCCCGGCCCCATCAACTTCATTGACGTTCATCCTCACATCGAACTGGCGCTTCCCCATGACGTGTCTCTATCCGCTGATTGGATCGTTCAGTGGAGACAGAGCCTTGAGGATGGCGTCTACGCTGTGCCGGGATTCCTGATCAGGGCTGCCGATGGCAGTCAGGCACGATTCGTCGGACATAGGCCCGGCACTGAGATCCGATGGCAGGCCAATCGCCACCTCTGGTTTCAGGCGGACTACGGGATCTTTTATGCGGGCAGTTTCTTGAAAGAGACCCAACCCGGGCGCAACCTCAACTACTGGGCTTTGTGGACCGGTTACAAGTTTTAGTCTGACGAGCAGAGGTGTTGATTTGTGTGGAAAGCGCTGACTGCGGACTCAATCCTCCCATATGCGCTGCCTGGGATGACCGCCGTTACCGGTCTTGTCGATGCAGTGCATCTGCGCGATCAGGATCGGCTCATAGAGGAGCAACACCAGAGGGCCTTGCGGTGGCGAAACGCTTCTATTTTGTCGTCCAGGCTCATAGGGCGGGAGGGTACTTGGGACATCATTGAGTTCTGTTCCAACGGGCCGATCGGTTGAAGCTGTCGTTAAGGTTTCCAAAGAGTCATGATCAGTCCGCCAACGACGATAAAGCCTCCGCCGAGGTAAATCGGCTTTGTCGGTGATTGATGAAATTGCAGCTTCGCCAGGATTTGAGCGACAAGAAAGAACAGCACAACATAGACGCCAAGGAGCCTTCCAAAATTAACTTTCGAGGAGTTCAGATATAAGCTGTAGCACACGAGCACTGCAGTGCCTGCAAGAAACCATCCGGCGCGTCTCATTCCTGAGGCATGGTAAAGGCCAGATTGAAAACGGGCATCGCCTTGAACCTCGAGATACGCTGCGAAGACAAGAACCGCGAAGGTCCCGGCCGGGGTGGAGGCAATATGGGTAAGTTGATTCATTCTGCTCCTTACAAACCGCACTTCGATGTCTCTCTATTGTTTTCCCGCTATCGGGATTGATGATCACTTGCGGGAAATTTCCGCGGAGGCGGGAACTAGTGGACTCCCTCTGGTCAGCCATATGCAGCGTCAGTGACTCCAGCAAATGCTCTAATCCCGTTCCAGGCGATTTGCACACCGATACAAACGAGGAAAAAGGACGACAATTGTGTGATCACCGTCATCCCCGTTGCTCCCAGGATTCGCGCCAACCGGTCGGCGAAATCCCAAAAAAGGCGAGCACGTAAGTCCCGACAAAATACGTCACAACCAGCAAGAAAAAACTGTTGACGGCAATGCGCCAGGACAATGCTTTTCGCGCTTCCGGTGAGTATTCCCTGGTCAGCGCCAGAAAGAAAGGGCTACCTCCCAGCGGGTCCACTATGGGAAAGAGCGTCACGAGAACCAGGAGTACATTTTTTGCCCGCTTCTTACATGGGTTCGATTCCCCGAGTGTAATCGATCTCGATTGCCGTCCCAGCCGAGGTGAGAGTTGCGGAATCATCGTGCTTGTCGTGGAAGACAGCACAGTACGCGCTTCAAGCTCGGACCTCGGGCAGAATGTTTAGATTTAAGTCAGTGAGGAGCACGAGGTATTGCAAAAGCTGAGCTTGGCAGTGAGGCTGATTCCGGAGAACTCATGTGTACTACACTCCATGGGAAAAGCTAAGCGGTAGCCGTGCCCGACCTTGGCGGAGGTGTCTTGTAGAAGTCAACCTGTTGTCTGTTCGCCGACGATTACGCTCTCAACCGTAGGCGTCGGCTTGGTCCGTTGCCCAGGCACTCGCCGGCTATAGAAGACTTCTCAGCACAACGCATGCGCCAACTCGTAATCCAGTTCTATTTCTAATTGCCTCCCGCCTCTAACTGAGGTTGTCTTTTGACTGAGGGAGTGAGTTTGCGCAGGACGAACTCCTGTATTAAGCCGTTGGCCATACTAGCGCCAACGTCAACAAGGGCGGTCGAAAATACCAGCCCCGGGCCGCGATTCGACTGCGGATAATAGGCGTTGGAGATGGCACCCGAGGCCAGATATCCCCCGAGGCTCGAATAGTTCGGCTGCCAGCGTCCATTATCTCCCTTGCAGACAAATGGCGTTCGCAGGGCATGGATCATGCGCGACTTCGTTGTGCCCGTGCCCTGATAAAAGTAGCGCGGATCCTGATGCAGGATCGAGGGCAGGATAGCCCCGCCGATCATGATGTCGGTCAGTCCGTTGGCGTAGTTGGCTCCCCAACGCTGGCCGTAGCCCTTCGCACCTTGCTCGTAGTCGGGAGTGCTGCCCGCCTGATCGGCGCCAGCAATGAAGGCAGAGCCGAGGATCGTGATGGGGTCCGCCAATGTCTTGAGAGCGAGTCTGAACTTCAGCTTCGGCGTGAGTGGCACGGCGTTGCGGTCATACACAACATAAAAGTTGGGAATGAAGCCCAGGACACGTTGCTTCTCCTCTACCCTTTCCTGCTCTCTGGCCATCTCCTCAGTCGAGAGAACTGCGTTCACCGTGGTTACCGCTGCTGCAATTCGTAGTTTGATGCCCGTTAGTTCCAAATATTCGCCAGGCCTCAGCGTGACTTCGGGCGAAGTCCAGTTTGCGAATCCGCTGGCGCTGATGGTGACATGATAGGGTATTCCGGGCTTGAGATGGTCGAGTTGAAAGAAACCATTATCGTTCGTCTCCACGCGTTGCGGATCGGGGAGCGAGGAGCTTTCAAGATCGACCATCGCGCCCGGAACGGTGCCATCATTCACATCGGTCACAGTTCCTATGATGGTTCCAGTCTGTGGTTCGGGTGCGGAGATCTGCTGGGCTGCCACTACACTGTTGACAGTCACAGCGAGAATAAGGAGACACAGGCAATCCTTGATACTCATCCTCTGTGTCCAGTCCTCTTGACATCATGTTCGCCAGCGCTTGGAGTCTTTCCACCAGTCGTTGTGCCAGTTGCGGTCTTCTTAGCCACTTTGACTGTTGCGTAACACCTACTCTTCGCGGATTTCCCCGCATCGGAGCCGGCATCCTGCGCACCTGCCTCGGCGTTCATCGTAAGAAGCACCACAAGGGCGATAGACGCAAGAGTGATAGAGCAGTGTGGTTTCATTTTGTTGTTCTCCTCATTGCAAGGCGCACGCACGCAATCTCGTGCGGCATTTAGCTTCTCCGGTGCCGATGAACCTGACGCTCTCTCCCGAGAGGCGTTTTCACTGTCGGCGCCGGAAAGCTCTAATCGACGTCGCGGGTAGCAGCTGGCAAACACATCGCCATTAAGGGGCAATCACAGCGCTGTCACCTTGCAGTTACTGCTGAAAACTATGGAGCTTCAACGTCCGCGTTTGGAAATGTGCTACCTTTTGCCGCGACCAACGCAACAATCAATACCTGCCCGTTAAGTGTCATGCTTTCCCTCGCATCCGCTGTGCCGGTCGTTTGCCAATATTGCAACGCGAATACCACATGCAAATAGTTGAAAATGAAAGCCGACGCCTGCATGGTGAGTGACTACTCGCTGGCAATTGCCAATGGACCGTCACAACTCATTGGCAACGCTCTGAGAGCTCGAATGAAATCTAGAAGGCCTCTGTGAATGGCGCCAGGCTGCTGAACATTCTGTTCGTCGCTTCACGACCCGAACGCATCACACTGGTTAGGAAAAGGTTCCTATAGGTGCCGCGCTCACCTTCGGCACACAGAAGTACACAAGCATTCCTGTTCCCGCACTTGCTATATATGCCTGCCCGCACAACTGGGACCGCTTTCCTGCCAACGAGCCGGACCGCAAAGCCGCTTTGATTGCGGACGACACAGCACGCTGTACCGCCTGGGCCGACCCCTTCAGGCGCGGCGTGCCGAGCGCTCGTGTCGTCCTGATCCCGAATGCGGAGCACTATCTGTACCTCACCAGCGAAACTCAGGTCATTGCTGAGATGAACGAGTTTCTTGCCAGTCTTTATTGAGTGAAACCTAATCGCGAATCTATACATTGGGTGGAACACCGGCAAGTGTCCCAGTTGCCGACTTTTCGTCCAAGTGGAAAGTTACCCGCTGGAAATCAGTAAACATTAGCGCGTTTTTCGGGACCAATCTCACCGGTTTCGCGTAAATAGCTGTCTATGAGCAGTTTGGCCTCATATCGCCAGCTGAAAGTGGGCCTTTATCAAGTCGAACTCCTGTGTGTCTGGTCAAAGCTCGTCTTGGAGCTGTGAACGCCCCTACCTTTAAAGGTTGGAATTTGACAATCAGTTCGTGCCCGAGCGCCGGCACTTCATACTCCACTCTGATCGGTACCTGAGCGGTAATGTTGCGCACGAGAATATTGCGCTCAAGTCCACGGAGTGTAGAAGTGAGTGATCCACGCGGTCCAATAATCGGGAAAGCGCAGCGCACCTTCCGACGTCAGTTCACTCAATGCCCAGAGACTCCATACCGATGGCGCCGAAGATCGGCTTCGACGAGGATTGGCTCTTCTGCCGTTGACATTTTGGGGTCTGGAGAATTAGAAGAGTCTGGACCGTTTATCGTGTCCGCCCTGGCGAGAGTTGACCAAATCCGGTCGACGATCAGAGCCTATTCATTCGCCAAATTGTCGAGATCGGTCGTGTATGCGACCGTTCGAATCGAGCGCGGTTTATGGCTGACATCACGAAAATTGGCGATTTTTTCGAAAACTCTCCGCACCCCGCATGGTTGGCAACAAGTGGGGGCGAATGTTTATATGTCAACCCGGCGCTGGTGTGTCTCACGGGTCTCAAATCCGATCAGATCAACCAAGTTGACTGGCGCAGTTTTGTTCTGGAGGAGGATCGAGCCGCCGCTTCGGCATCCTGGCAAAAAACTCTCGGATCAGGCACTCCCTATCGCACCCGGGTTCGCCTACGAGGATTCGACGGTGTTCCTGTAACCATCGACCTGACCGCCTTCGGACACACACACAATGGCGGAACGGAACTCTGGTTCTTTACCGGTTCACACGTGCATGGCAACACTGAACAGTACCCACGGCTCGAAGCACAACTACAAGCCACTCTTAATGTGATTCCAAGGAAGCGGGTCGAAGAGCAACTCGTAAAGAGCACCCAGGAGTTGAAGAGGAGCGAAGCCTACCTGGCTGAAGCCCAAAGACTCAGTCACACGGGCAGCTTCGGGTGGAATCCTGATACGGGGGAGATAGTCTGGTCAGACGAAACATATCGCATCTTCGAATACGATTGCGGCACGAAGCCGACCATGGACATGCTGGTGGCGCGTCTTCATCCTCAAGATCGGGCCTTCTTTCAACAGGTCATTGATCGCGCGTCCCAGAGAGCCACTGGCTTCGAACACGAGTATCGCTTGCTACTGGCTGACGGGCGAGTCAAGCACGTCCACGCGATAGCTCACGTTTTAGAGGATGGATCTGGCAATCGCGAGTTTATCGGGGCGGTGACCGACATCACCGAGCGCAAGACGGCGGAAGAGAAGATCCTGTGCAGCGAGAGAGAGCTTCGGACCCTCATCGATGTAATGCCCGCTTACGTGGGGACCTGCTTGCCCGATGGAACAGCTGATTTTCTGAGCCAGAGCTGGTTGGAGTACTCCGGCCAGACCAAAGAAGAGGCGATGGGAGGGGGCTGGGCGGGTGCGCTCCATCCTGACGACGCCGACCGAGTGTTGGCAAACTGGCGGGCGGGATTGGACTCTGGAGAACCTGTTGAGATGGAGTTTCGTTGCCGGCGGGCGGATGGAACCTATCGCTGGTTCCTGAATCGCAATCTCCCTCTCCGCGATGATGAAGGGAAGATCGTTAGATGGTACGGGATTCTCTTCGATATCGACCTATTGAAGAAGACTGAAAGTGCTCTTCAGATGCGAGAGCATGAACTCCTCGGCATTATCGAAACCATTCCTTCAATGATTTTGTCAATATCGCCGACAGGAGAAGTCACGCATCTAAATCAAAGACACCTTGAATATTTTGGGGCTCGCTTCGAAGAACTCACTAATCGCGGCTGGGCGAAGTTTATTCATCCAGATGATCTAGAGGAGACCGCGAAGTCATTCTTTCGGTCAATCGAAGCTGGAGAGCCATACAACCTAATAAATCGCTTGCGACGTGCTGATGGAGAATACCGGTGGCATCACGGTATGGGCGGACCTTTGCGTGATCCCGACGGTAAGATCATTCAGTACTATGGCCTCTCGGTGGATATCGATGAGTGGAAGCGAGCAGAGGAAATAGTCCGGAAAAGCGAGAGAGAGCTTCGGACCCTCATTGATGTAATGCCCGCAATCGTGGGGGTCTCTTTGCCCGACGGAACAGTGGATTTTCTGAGCCAGAGTTGGTTGGACTATTTCGGTCAGACGACAGAAGAGGCGATGGGAGGGGGCTGGGCGAGTGTGATACATCCCGACGACGTCGATCGAGTATTGGCAAACCGGCAAGCGGGATTGGCCTCAGGAGACCTTGTTGTGCAAGAGCTACGTTGCCGTGGTGCCGACGGAGTCTACCGCTGGTTCTTGAACCGCAGCCTCCCTATTCGTGATGATCAAGGGAAGGTCGTTAAATCGTACGGGATTCTATTCGATATCGACATATTGAAGAAGACTGAAGCTGCTCTTCAGATGCGAGAGCATGAACTCCTCGGCATCATCGAAACAATTCCTGCAATGCTTTGGGCATTGTCGTCGACCGGAGAACCAACGTATCTCTCTCAGAGATTTCTTGAATATCGTGGGGCTTCCGTTGAAGATTACGCTAATCGCGGGTGGGAGAATTTCATTCATCCTGATGATCGAGAGGCGAACGCGAAGGCATTCTTCCGGTCAATCGAAACTGGAGAGTCTTTCAACGTGATACAGCGCTATCGACGCGCTGATGGAGAGTTCCGATGGAATCACGTAAGAGGCGAGCCTTTGCGTGATCCCGAGGGCAAGATCATTCAGTGGTACGGTCTCTCGATGGATATCGATGATCGGAAACGGGCGGAAGACCACCTTCGCGACACGCGTATCAAACTCGCAAAGGTTTCCCGGTTGGCTACCGTCGCAGAACTTGCGGCTTCGATCGCTCACGAACTGAACCAGCCGCTCATGTCGATCCTTGCGAACGCACAGGCGGCGAAGCGGTGGTTGAATGCAGCTTCGCCGAATGTGATGGAGGTGAATTCGTCGATTGAACGGACTATACGAGATGCCCGTGCGGCTGACGAGACAATGCAACATATTCGAGCACTCTTCAAGCAGGAGTCGTTCGTCAAGAAAGATGTCAAGCTTCCGGACATACTCAATGAAGTTGTCCGAATTGTGCAAGAGGACCCCCAAAAGCGCGCCGTACCCGTCGAGTGCCACGTCGACGAGTGTCTCCCTGAGGTTCCTGTCGATCAGATTCAGATCCAGCAAGTCTTCATTAATCTGATCGTGAATGCCATCGAAGCCTTGGATGGACAACAAGTGCCTCCGCGGGTAATACTTCGAGCGGCTGTTACAGATTCAGACAGGATGCTAGTCCAGGTGATCGATAACGGGCCGGGAGTCCATGATCCGGAGCAAATTTTTGACGCCTTTATGACGACAAAAGAGAAAGGCATGGGTATAGGCTTGGCAGTGTCACGCTCTATTGTTGAAGCCCATGGTGGCCAGCTATGGGCGGAAAATAACAAAGCTGGCGGTGCAACCTTCAACGTGGCTCTACCACTGTCTCATGCGAGTCTCACGACGGCTTAGATCGGGAAGAAAATATCTGATTTGGAGATGCGAGGCGCCATGCTAGAGGCCGGCCAAGTAAGTTCTCGCGAACAACGGCAATATCCGGCTGAGTAACGGATAAAACACTAATCATCTCAATGATATCCGCTGAGTCCAGACCACTTAGTCAGCTTTGCTAGGCGGCCCTGAAAAGGCCGGCGGCGGCGGTTCGAGTTCATGCCGCGTGGCAAACACTAGATGCGGGACGGAGGGTCCGTTTTTCGTTTCGTTATGGATATGGCCGAGTGTCTGGTGCAGGAAAAACCGACGCTCAGGACTCTAAGGCCTGACGATCATCTTCCCGACGCCATCGTGATACTGTCTGGCGATTGCGAAGGCGTCATCGATCTGTTCGATCTCTCTGGTATGGGTAAGCAGCGGTGCAAACCACTCGGTGTGTGCGTGGAGCAGTTCCAGAGCGTCCTGCGCCTCGTGGTTTGATCGGCGCACATTGAAGATGGTGAGTTCCTTGCGCCTCATTGCTGAACCATCCATGGGTACGAAGGGAGATGAATGAATACCTGTGAGCACGACACGACCGGCATTGCGGGTTACTTGAACCGCCTGACCGGTGGTATATTCTCCAGCCGCACAGTCAATTGCGCAGTCCACACCGCGCTGCCCCGTCCCGCTGAGGATTTCCTCGACCGCTTCTTCGGGTTCGATCACGACGTCTGCGCCAATTCCACGGGCCAACTCGCGGCGATGGGCCAGTGGATCCACTGCCCAGATTCGTGCCGCCTTGACGGCGCGCAATGCGGCGATCGTCAAAAGCCCGATTGGTCCCGCACCAATGACCACTACCGTTTCGCCCGGGTGGAGTGAAGCCAGGCGGATCGAGTGCAGCGCAACCGCTAGAGGCTCAACCAGGGTGGCTTCGTCCAACGACATCCCGGGAGGGATGGGACGAAAGTTGACAGCCGGTAAGTTGACCAGTTCCCGGAAAAAACCGGGATAGTGAGGGTTGCTCAGAAAGCGAATGTTCGTGCACACATTGTGGTGACCGCTCAAACAGAATTCGCAGTGATAGCAGTAAAGAGCGGGCTCAAGTGCTCCGCGGTCGCCCACAGCGAGTTCACTAACACCGGCGCCCGTCCTCACGACCCTTCCTGCAGGCTCGTGCCCGAGCACCATAGGGTAAACATTGGGAGTACTGCCCACAGCACCCTCGGAGTAGGAATGCAGATCAGACCCGCAGATGCCTACGGACTCGATCCGGACCTGCACTTCGCCGGGTCCGGGATCTTCAATCGGCATATCAGTAAGCCGGAATTTCAGGGGAGAGATAAGCTCTGCGGCTCGCATCGAATGCCTTCCTCTCGAACGATACCTGCTCAGTAGGTGAGAAGAAAAGGCGAGAGGGGCCTTTCAGCCAATTGTTTTGAGTGAGCATCTTTTCGAAAACCCCACTTTAGCCCCACTGTAAGAATTCCTATTGCTTATTTTGCGGGACTTACGGCGCCAACCGTTCCCGTTAAGTTGTTGAAGTTACGATCCCTCCGCCCCGACCAGTAAATTAATTCACTTAGCTCACTTCCACACATCCCCCAAAATTGACTGTAGCGAGTAGATGTAATTCTCTCTCGATACATACGCGCACGGTTGACAAGTCCCTGGCCGGAGATCACGGGGATGGACGACTGTGTTCCAGAAGTCTGATTCTCGGTACGTAAAGCGCGCAGTGGGCGCGGCTTCACAACAGAATCAACCAATGCATTGCTGCGGTATGCCTTCGGTGCGCTTGGCCGACGTCGGGTCTATATCACCCATTTGGGCGGCAATGAAACTAGTCGACGCGTCGTCGAAAAGCTCGGTTTTGTTCCGGAGGCGTGCAGCGCTTGGCCAACCTACTACCCGGCGAGCGCGTCGCGGCTAAGCATTGCTATGCGCGCCCTCGATCTGGCCGGCCTACCCTCTCTGGAAGGTCCAATGGGTGTGCCCTGAAAGGTCATAGAAAATAGCTGTTAAGTGACACGTGGTCAATATCTAAACTAACTACTCTTCAGGTAATCATTGAATGGTGGAACTCTCTCACTTGTAACGATTCCCCGTTTGAACAGTCAAATATGTACAAGTCCTCCACAGGGACCGTGTAGAAATCAAAGTGGAGAATGAATTCCGTAGTATCTTCCCAATCTATCCTAGTGGCCGCATTCAACAATGACCACCTGGGCCTCTGTGCTAATGTGCGCGAGCTCTCTGAGTCCCAGGAATTCGAAGTCGTTGTGGTGGATGCCTTTTCCGGTGACATCGTCGTATCCCGGAACTTCAATAGTAAAGCGGACGCTGTCAAGACGGCGGAAATGCTGGTCGACATCGGACTGCCGAAGTCAGGAGCCTGAGCTACTATTAGCCCCGGGCTTTGCACGTGATCTTTATTCTCTGCCTGGGGCGGTCGACGCACGCGACGACAATGGCAATAACACCCCTCATCAACAGCGCTTTTATTCCTGAAGCTGTGGGGGAGTTTCTCAGTGCCGGTGCGGGACCCACGCTGGTCAACAAAAAGGGCCTTACCGCCCTGGCGCAGGCACGCCAAGTGTAGTGCCAATCGTGCGTCGATGCCATTCCAGGCAGCTATCAGGCGGCGTGTGGAAGCTTCCTCACGCTGAGAAGAAAAAAGCCTGACTGAGATCGCTCTTTGGCACCGTCACGAACACGAGAAGTCTATATTCAATCGATGCTTTTTGTTGGGAAGTGCAAGGAGAAGGTTTCATATTCCTCCAAATGTTCGCAATATTTAACTGTCAGCCCGCTATCGCACCACATTTTGGGATTGCCGTAGCGGTGTTCTCAGACGCCAATCATATATATACACTTCGACTGGGAATACCGATTCTGATCTATGGAGAAAACTGGGCCCGGTTGCAAAAAATGGGTAGCGGAAATCCGACCATGACAATGTGCATCCGGTGCTCGGAGGCTTATCCGACGAGGTATTTGCTCCCCGGCAACAGAGAGAGCAGCTTGACCCCGAGATAGGTAATCACGAAGGTTGTGAATGCGATCGTAGGTATGCGCAGAAACGGATTTTCAATGAGCGGCGCCACGAGGGAGTGAATCGCGTTGAGTACGATAATGTGTGCCAGATACATGCCATAGCTCATGCGCGAAAGATCGTCGATGATCCGCCATAGAAGACTGTTTCCGCGGTCTGCCCGGAGGTTTCGGAAGAGCAGGAAAATTCCCGCTGTCATGACCGCAACGTTCAGCGTGGTGAAGTTCCACGTCAACTCGAGGCTCTTTACTTCGTGCTCGTAACGAAGTCTGTATAGGAATCCTGCGAGGGTAACGGAGTAGCCTGCAACAACCATGCCGATTGCGACCCAATCGAGACGCAACGAAGGCGCCATCCAGAATCGCTTGATATAAGCGGCGAGTACGGCATAGCCGATGAAGCCAGAGAAGTAGTAGAGGGTTGGCGTCGCATTCCAATAACACTCGCCCCATACAGCTGAGAAGAACAGATGAATGAAGGGCAGCAACAGTGTTGCGCCCCACAGCACCAGGAAGAGCTCCATACTTTTACGACTAGCCGAAACGATCCACGGTGAGAACACAGGTGCGATAAGGTAGATCGCCATCAGCATATAGACAAACCACAGATGGCCGACTTCGGTGCCGTAGT
>Ga0206906_1158_pt1 | contig 11560 bp, 14 predicted proteins | sample Alteio_BWOrgHeat_79_FD_152935 | JGI IMG/M metagenome (GOLD analysis project Ga0206906, IMG submission 152935) | Enriched cells from forest soil in Barre Woods Harvard Forest LTER site, Petersham, Massachusetts, United States -... | ecosystem: Environmental > Terrestrial > Soil > Temperate forest >...
ACGCTGTTCGAAATCTCAATGCAAATCTTCAGCCCGCAAGAGAATTTTGAGGAACAAGCGGGCGCAATCAGGAACCGCGCCTACGAGGAGGGTTACCATAAAACTCGTCAAGGATTCTGGTCGACACAATATCCTAGAAGTGGGATACTTGTGACACGGCCACCCGCACCAGGCGAAAAGCCGCTTGACTGGATTGGCTCGCCGCTGAAGGACATTACACGATTCCCGTCCGACGTTCAGCGGAGCGTCGGATTTGCCCTAAGCGCCGCGAAGTTTGGCGGGAAGAATCTGGCGGCCAAGCCTTGGAAGGGTGAGGGGCCAAGAATTCTGGAGGTCGTCAAGGACTATGACGGCGACACATACCGGGCGATCTACACAGTTCGCTTCGTGCAGGCCGTCTATGTTTCACACGTCTTTCAGAAGAAATCGCCGCGCGGGATCGAGACCAGGAAATCCGACGGTGTCTTGGTTAGCGAACATCTGAAGGTGGCGCAGAGGGATTACGAGGAGAGGCATGGCTAAGAGAACTACAGAGCGAGTGATACCCAGCAGCGGGAGTGTCTTTGCGGATATGGGGCTACCCGACGCCGCCGAACTCGACACCAAAGCCCGCCTCGGCGCTGCGATCAGCCGGATTGTGGAACGACGGGGACTTACCCAGGCCGAAGTCGCGGCTGCGCTCGAGATCAATCAGCCCAAAGTCTCCGCTCTACTGCATTACAAGCTGGAGGGCTTCTCAGTCGAGCGACTGATGCGCTTTTTGGTCGCTCTCGGCCAGGATATCGAAATCGTGGTGAAAGCGAAGCCTCATACCAGGTCCGCCCGCGTCGCGGTCTGCGCAGCCTGATTCTGCAAGCATGAATTCAGCACGACGCGCCGCATTGCCTTCTCGCTGCGCTCGTTCTGGAGCTAGACACCATCCCTAAGCCTGACGGCTTAGGCTTACGAAATGCGTAACGACAATACGAATGCTCATCGAACAATCTCGAATGGCGTTCTAGGCTGTTCGATCTCTGTCAGAGTTGCGTTCGGGTGCTAATGGCCGAGATCAATTTCCATTCATCGAGAAAATCTGAGATCGGACTACGGCTTCTTAACCTTGAGATTGAAGAAGTCAGCCGCTTCCTGACTGCGTGCAGCAGAAGCGGGGCCACTTGTCCGAGCAGCCGGTTTTACAGCCGCTTGGACTTCCCAGCGCACCTCTGCCCTGTCACGGAACCCGTTTAGGCGAACAAGTCGTAGAAACCCAGGGAAGTCATTGGTCGTAAATTTGCGCGGGCATAGTTCGGTGGTTAGAACGCCTACCTGTCACGCAGGAGGCCGCGCGTTCGAGTCCCGTCGCTCCCGCCAGAATTCCGGAGTGATCCAGTCATCAAAGGCGTAGGCGAGCTGCATCTCCATTTCAATTGAGGTACGGGTGGCGAGCCACTCTCCGCCTGTGGCATTCGAAGATCGAACGGCTGGATATCGTCCTGCTTCTTCGACCGACGATTTCGAGTTTCCGGAGCAGCTTGCAAGGCAGTCCAGTGTGCACTTACGCATCGCCACTTTCCGTGCACCTGTTGATACACATGCGTAAATACGCCGGCATGATCGAGTATCTGCTTGCCATCCCGAGATTCTTCGATAAAGGTGCCAACTACGATGGTGATATCGCCGTAGTCTCTTACGTTTACAACACGCTGTCTGAGTGAAGGTAAGCTTTCATGATTGTGAAGAAGCTGTGCAATCTGAAGATTGCGTGATGCAATTCTGCCATTGATGCCGACGTTCAGGAAGTCTGGAGCCAGCACCAGTTCCAGAGCATATTGATCGCGGTGATCAACGGCCTGACTCCATGTATTCTCGAGGTTTTGAAAACCTTGAACGACTTCATTGGAGACCGCTGAACCAGATTGACTTCGTCCATTCTGACAAGCGGCCGTCAAACAAAAGAAGCTACACAGTGCACTTACTTCGAGAAAAGGATGTCGCAAGTATCTCATCATTGTCCACCCGTGGAGAGGTTCTTAATCGTTCGGGTTCGCTGCGGCAACAACCAGAACGAGCCCAAAGAGAGCAATGATTGGTAGGCATAGCGAGCGCCGCGTAGTGCAATTTCAACCCGGTATCGTGATCACGGAACGCCAGCACAACATGGATGAGACAGACGCTCGGCTCATCAGCGTCGATGATCGTATGTGCAATTTTGCCCGCTGTTTCGAGCTTCTGGAGGCGGCCCTCTACTGCCGTTACCTGGTTTTCGAGAGCGGCGGTGTCTTCTGTTTGACTGCTTGTAGTTCGGGGCGTCTGGTTTGCGAGGCTCTGCCGTGCGAGAGTGCACCGGTTTGCAGACGTGTAATTGCGGCATAAACTCGGACATTGTCGGCGCGGCTGCGACGGTAGAAGGAGAATGAGACGAAACCAACAATGATAAGCACAAGAACAATGGCTGTAGCACCGGCAAGAAACGTCCGCCGTTCCTCGTGAACCGCCGTTACCACTTGCTGATTCGTGTTCTGGCTCTCCTCGGCAAGGTGGAGCCGCTCCCAAAGCTCGTCCGCGATCTGCTTGCTCCGCAATTGAGAGCTTATCCTCGAAAGGAACTCGGCCGGATCGAGAGGCAGCGATACGACATCGTCGGCCCCGAGATCCAGTCCCCGAGTCCGCTCCGCTGCACTCCCACGAACTAACATCACAACTCGTATATTGCGAGTGTGCTTGGAACCCTTGATTTCGGAAAGAAGGTCGCAACAATCGAACTGCGGTGGATCCGCGCCAAGAATGACGAGGTCGGGTTTGAAAGCGAGAACGGCTTTTATTTCTCCTCGCTAGTGGGTTGAAACCTTGTATCCTGCGTCTCCCAACAGAGTGATAAGGGTCGCTCTCAAAGCGTCGTCAGGCTCCACTACTGGCAATTTCCCAGCTTGGTCGTTCATAGGTTCCTTTTCTCAGTGCGGCCCTACACAATCTGATGCCGCAGCGACGTGGTCGGCGCCAATGTCTGCGCCCTTATTTGATGCGTTTTCTGTCTCGTAGGTGACCATCAAAAAGAGGGCTGAGAGTGGTGCTTTCGGCGCCGAACCACGGTTCACTTGCACTCTCGTCACGCCGCGCGACGCTTAGTAAATTCTTTCAGGATCCGCAGCGAAGGAGGGCTGGGGAATTTAATCTCATCTCTCTCGGTTAAAGATTAGTTCTGCAAGACGAATGAGAGCTTCGTATCGAGAAGCAAGCGATTCGCAAGAAATCGGGCCTTTCGCAGCATCGGCTGCAGGGCCAGTTTCCATAGATATTCACTCATGGCATTAGATCACGAACTCGGGCCAGCAGAATCACAGGAATTGGCCATCTGCCCGCTTTCTGGCAGCCTGCCAGCGGATTCCTGGCACGCCGCATCTTTCCCTCCCGACCAATTCGTGACTTTTCTTTCATTTAGCGGATCCGTCGCTTTGGCACGCCCCGTGCCATATTGGCGACGATATGTTACGCATCACGATTCACGAAGATGGCAAGGTATCCAGACTTGAACTCGCGGGCAAGCTCGAGGGGCCGTGGGTCTCCGAAACAGAAAAGGCCTGGCGCGCTTCGCTACAACCAGACCAAAAGCTCGAAATCGATTTGAGACAGCTGACGTCGGTCGATAACGCTGGGCGCGATCTTCTCGCGGCCTTTCATCGGTCGGGGGCTTGTCTCATCGTCGAGGGAGTGTGGATGACTGCCCTAATCCGGGATCTCACTTCTCAGCCTTGCGAAGTTGCCGTGGTGCAGTCATCGCGGAAAAAGGCTCCTCGCAGGCCAAAATCCCGGCAACAGGAGAGCAGCAAATGAGGATCAAGTCCGTTCTGAAGGAGTACCGCGCAAGGTGCCATCGTGGTTACCCGAGTTGGAACATCTGGCGGTTTCTATGCGTCTTCATATTCGCCGCATCTGTTGTTATTCCGGCAATCGGGCAAATTGCTGCGCCCGATCCCCAACCTGGAAAAATAAGCGGCACAGTTACCGATGTGAATGACGATATTGTTCCGGGCGCCGAAGTCATCCTTCAAAGCTCTGTCACTGGGGAAATGCGCTCGATGGTGTCCGGCGATGACGGATCCTTTACCTTCGACGATGTGAGCCCAGGTGTCTCCTACCAGGTCACGATAAGTGCCGACGGTTTTGTCACATGGACTTCGCTCACCATCGCCGTAAGGCCAGGTCAGATTCAATTTCTGACCGGGAGCAAGCTTCAGATCGCAGCAGGGGCGACTTCGGTGACGGTATATGCGTCCTCCGAACAGATTGCTGCGGAACAAGTCAAAATCGAGGAACGACAGCGTGTTTTTGGATTCATTCCGGATTTCTATGTTGTGTACGATCACGACGCGGTGCCACTTACGACGGAGTTAAAGTTCAAGCTGGCATTGAAAGCCAGCACAGATCCAGTGTTCTTCGCTGCTGCAGCCTTTACCGCCGGCGTAGAACAGGCCGGAGATACTCCTAACTACGGTCAGGGGGCAAAGGGTTACGGTCAGCGCGTAGGGGCTTTATACGCGAACGGGTTCACCGACATCATGGTGGGCGAGGCCATCCTGCCCTCACTTCTACATCAGGATCCGCGTTACTTCTATCAAGGAGCCGGGACAAACAGATCTCGAGTAATTCATGCTCTCTCGAGCCCGTTTATTTGTAAGGGCGACAACGGAAAGTGGGAGCCAAACTACTCCAGCGTTGGCGGAGACTTAGCTGCAGGCGCTATTTCAAATATCTACTATCCTCAATCGAATCGCGGCGCGGGGATTGTGTTCGAGAACGCGCTGATCATAACAGGTGGCAGGATGGCCGATGGGCTTTTGCAGGAATTCATCCTGCGTAGATTCACGCCGAGCGCAAGAAATCGACCTCAGTGATCTGAAAGCGTGGCTGAATGGTGATTCGCATTTGGAGCGCGCTGCGGTGTTTCGATCAGGCCGACCATTTGGAATTAAGCATCGGCCGTTGACTCCATTTCTCGATGTGGGTAACGAATTAAACGAGACCTCAGTTGAATCTGAGTGATGTCGTAGGGGAACAAAGATGGCTGTCGATTTAGCAATAATCTCCGTCGCAGTTCTGGTCGCGGCCGTACTGATGAAACGCGATCGAGACCGACGTGAATTCGAGCGGCACATCATTACGCCGGAAGCGCTGTATGCGCTGTTGGCCTCAGATCGTGATGTGCTCCTCGTTGATGTTCGTCAGCCGTTGGATCTGCTGGGCGACTCCGTAATTATCCCCGGCTCCAAGAGGCTTTCTCCGCGAGAAGTGCGAGAGAATCCCTCCCTCCTTCCGAAAGACAGAGATGTGGTCGTTTATTGCACGTGCCCGAGCGATAAGACTAGCAGGGCCGTCTTGCATCGAGCTCTGGCCTTGGGGTTCTTGCGAATCACATTACTGAAGGGCGGACTGGACGGTTGGAGAGCAAAAGGTTATCCAGTCGAACCCTACGAAAAGCCCTTCCATCTTGACTCGGATCAGAGCAGCCATTTATCAAATGCGGCTCCAGGGTCCGCTATTCGGCGTGTTCTTTTTTGCCTACTGTTTCTGCCGGGGATAAGAGTCCACGCTGATGCGACCCTGTTGATTGAAGCCCCGATCAACTTTCTGGGCCATGTGAGCTCGACAGGGCATGCGGCGCTGCTGGTCGACGATTTGTGCTCCGATGACCACATCCATATGCGTTGGTGCCAAGCGGGCGAGGATGGGGCCGTTATTAGTCGATACAAGGGGATTGACGGATACGACTGGCTGGCGATGCCTCCGGGGCCTCACTTGTTCGCTGTAGACTCCGCCGATGAGATTCCCGCTACGGTCAGTATTGCTGAGGTCGAGCGCCTGCGCTCGGAGTATCGGACAAACCATCCCGGAAGCTTCGAACAGGATCCTCCGAAAGACGGCTGGATTCAACTTCTCGGAGCGTCCTATCGCAGGCGGATCATCTGCGTTCAGCTGCATACGACCGCAGCCCAGGATGAGCGGCTAATGCGGTGGTTGAACCGCCGGCCGAACAAGACGCACTTCAACTTCTTCTTCTCGAACTGCGCCGACTTCGCCCGCCAGATGCTGGATGTCCTCTTCCCCCGCGGAGTCCATCGCGACTTCGTCTTTGACTTCGGGATGACAACGCCAAAGCAACTGGAGTCAAGCCTGCACCATTACGCACTGCGGCATTCGGAGTTGGGGTATGAAGTGCACGAGCTGCCGCAGGTGCCGGGGAACATCCCGCGGAGTGGACGCCTATATGGGGTGGCGGAGTCGTTTGTGAAATCGAAACCCTATCTTCTTCCCGTGGCTGTCCTTGATCCAATCGGGATCGGCAGCGTGGCCGCGCTAGGGATTGCGGACCACAGATATACGGCGAAGGCGACAGCAAGGGCTCCGGACAGCTTCTTCTTCCCTTCGCAGGACATCGTGGCAGCCGGTCGGTAGCAACGGCGTCGCATATGGAGATGACATTACCCATCGCAGCTTCGTTCAGAGGAATTTCTTATGCAGGAAAACCACGAAATGATGGAACTCAACGAACACCTGACGGACGCCGAGATTATGCGGACGATTCGTTATCTCGATCCAGATTTCAGTGCTGAAAAAACCGGAGAAGACAATGGGACGGCCGTCGGGATTGGCTTCACCTTGCTGGCGGCGCTAACAGGCGCACTGACGTACATCGGCTTTTATGTTCGGGACCTTTGAAAGCACAAATGTGTTAGTCACCGAAAGCCGTTTCTCAGAGAAGGAACTTGGAGACGTTTGTCAATGTCTGGAAACCGCGCGCAAGGGAGAAATTCGAAATGCAAAGATAACGCGGATAAGGTCCTCCATCTGCCCGGGTGTAAGTGGACTGGAGATGATACCGCCACCGTTTTGGGAATCTGCGTCGGCCTCCTGATCGTGTTGGCCGGCACTCTTGGTTACATCTTCTGTGTCGGCCTGTTGCTCACGCTGGTGCGCGTGTTTGTTCCATTTGTGGACTTCATAAAGATGCAAGTCTGTTCCTAATTCCCCACCGGACCCAACGAAACGCGCGGCGGTTCTGGGCCCTTCTCCCGCAGGGAGACATTAATACTGAGGTATGCAATGAGGACAAGTATTCTCGAGCATTTCGGAGTGCAGCACCTGCAACCATCTAACGAGCAACTGCTTTCTGAAGCAAGATCTGGAAACGGGCAAGCTTTCGGTGAATTGTGTCTTCGCTATAGCGGAATGCTCAGTCAGAGAATCTTCCAGATCGTTCGACACCAGGAAGACGCGGAGGACGTTCTGCAAGAGACCTTTTTGAAGGCTTATCAACATCTGCAGACCTTCCGTGGCACATGCAGTTTCTCCACCTGGCTGGTGGCCATCGGGACGAACGTGTCTCTGATGCTCCTAAGGAGGAGAAAGACATTGCGCAAGAACACCTGCGATGTAGTTGCAGAAGATGGCGAGACGCTCGTCATGGAATGGAGAGACACGGCGTTAGATCCCGAACAGCGCTACATGATGTACCAGACGAGCCAAAAGGTGAACCATGCAGTTCGAAGGCTATCGCCTCAACTCCGTAACTTATTGGAAATGTATTACAAACGCGAACTGCGTCTAAAAGACGTCGCAAAGATTGTCGGGGTCTCGGAAGGAGCAGCGAAATCGAGAATATTGCGCGCGCGCCACATGCTTCGGCGTTCCCTGAAGCAGAACGAGTGTTGGATTCCGTGAAAGCTTAAGTCACTCCTTGAGTGCGAAAGAATCCTCGCCTGCCGGCGGGACTCGACCCCGTGTTGCGTAAGGGGAACGGCTGTCTTGCTCGCTTAACGGCCGGCATCTGCGCGAGGTACGACGGGTGCATCAGCAATTGGAGTTACCTGTTCTCCATGTGTAGTCGCCAGTAGTTGAGAGATGCCGGAAAGGAAACAGCAATGAGTAGTGCAACAACTATCTCCGTTGAGGATACAAGCGAGACGCCGGAGGTCAACCCATGGCTCATTGGGGTCGTGGTCTCTCTCGCCGCATTCATGGAGGTACTCGACACAAGTATTGCCAATGTTGCACTCCCACACATCGCAGGCAGCATGGGGGCGAGCAATGACGAGAGCACATGGGTCTTGACTAGCTATCTGGTGTCTAACGCCATCGTGCTTCCTATCAGCGGCTTCTTAGTCGGCTTGCTAGGCCGAAAGCGCTTTTTCTTGATCTGCATCGCCTTTTTCACCGTCAGCTCGTTCCTGTGTGGATTGGCGCCGAGTCTCGGCCTTCTGCTTCTCTTCCGCGTGCTTCAGGGCGCCTTCGGGGGCGGACTGCAACCGATGACGCAAGCAATTCTCGCGGATACGTTCCCGCCCGAGAAGCGTGGCTTGGCTTTCGCTCTATATGGCGTGACGGCCATCTGCGCCCCTGCAATCGGTCCGACGTTAGGGGGATGGCTCACGGACAACTATTCCTGGCGTTGGATTTTCTATATCAACGTACCCGTCGGAGTTCTGGCAGTCATCCTCGTTTCACAACTCGTCAAAGATCCGCCCTACTTGGTCCGAGAGAAGAACCGGAAGACGAGTTTCGATTTCGTTGGGTTCGGCATCTTAGCCATCGCTGTTGGGGCTCTACAGGTCGCTCTCGACAAAGGACAAGAGGACGATTGGTTCGGATCTCATTTCATTACGGCGCTGCTGATTATCGCCGCAGTTGGCCTTATCTCGCTGGTGATTTGGGAATGGTTCCACAAGGAGCCCATAGTGGACGTCCATCTGTTCAAAATCTTCAATTTTATGAGCAGCTGCGTTATGTTTTTCGTCGTCGGCATTGTTCTATTCAGTTCTACAGTGCTCCTTCCTCAATTTCTGCAGACTCTTATGGGCTACACGGCGCAAAAAGCTGGGATGGTGCTCTCGGCGGCCGCTATTTTGCTGCTCATTCTTCTACAGATCGTCGGCCGTCTCACAACAAGACTCCAGGCTCGCCACATCCTCGCATTTGGCTGGATCACCCTTGCCCTGGGTATGATTCTTCTACAGATCGTCGGCCGTCTCACAACAAGACTCCAGGCTCGCCACATCCTCGCATTTGGCTGGATCACCCTTGCCCTGGGTATGTATGTAACCTGCAAGCGCATCGATCTACTGATCAGTTTTGGTAGTGCCACATGGCTAAGGATCGTGCAGTACCTGCCGGTCGGATTCTTGTTCGTTCCGCTCACGATGACGGGCTATGTTGGCGTGCCGAAAACCAAGACGAATGCTGCTGCCGGTCTGATGAACTTCATGCGCAATATCGGACAGAGCGTGGGGACCTCAGCTGTGACCACGTTGATCGCGAGGCGAAGTCAATATCATCAATCCGTCCTCGCCGTGTACACGCGCTCACCCCAGTTCAACGCAACCGTTGCAGAGCTAACAACGCGCCTGTCCCATGCCGGTTTTGATTTGTATGAAGCGCAACAGGCAGCACTCGTCAAAACGTACGACGCGCTGAACGCGCAGGCTCAAGCTCTCTCTTATGTTGACGTCTACTGGCTGCTTGCAGTGACTTCCGCCCTGATGTTTTTGTTGTGCTTCCTGCTGGAGAAGAATGAGCCGGGAGCATCCGGCGAGATTCAAGTTCATTGACGTAGATCTTTCTACGGGGATTTGGGACGAGTCTCAGTTCTCGTTCATTGAAAGCGATTAAGAATCACCGCACCGCCGAGTCGAGATTTTGAGCCGATAGGCTGATGAAGGAAGAAATGGGAGGCGACAACGTGGAACAAGTATGGTTCGGGCTCTGCTTGATCAAGGCAATAGTCAGCATGTTCGTCGTATCCCTCGTCGTCCTGCTGTGTTGGCGGTTCTTATGCTCTTTTCCCTGCAATCGTGTTGGGCGGCGTCCGCCGAAACACCAGATGGTCCATCCGCTTGGGACCGTGCAGCCAACTTGGAAACCTGCCGGTCTCGATCCTGGCGGCAGAAAGAGGCGCATCGGATGAGCAATTGTGACCGGCTCTGATGTTTGCCCCGCATTGAACTAATCGTCTTGAGAGAGAACCTCAAGGCGATTCCATCACTTTGACTTTGATAAATGGAGACTGAGCAATGACTCAGAAGCAGATTCAAGTCGGAATCGTGGGTGCAAGCGCACAGAAGAGCTGGGCACACCTATCGCACGTTCCAGCGATCAACGGACTTTCCGGGTTGAGGCTCGCAGCTGTGGCAACGCGCAACGAGCAGAGTGCTCGAAAGTCGGCTAAGGCGCTTGGTGCGGACCGCTGGTTTTCCGATCCCCTTGCGATGATCAACGATGACCAGATTGACGTCATCACCATTTCCGTAAAAGTTCCCGCACATCGCGAACTTGTTTTGGCGGCATTGAGTGCTGGCAAAGCGGTCTACTGCGAGGCGCCTCTTGGACGCACTGTCGCAGAAGCTGAAGAGATGGCCAACGCGGTCGGTTCACTTCACACCGCAATCGGATTGCAGGGCCGTTTGAATCCGGCCGTGCGGCGTGCGGCCGAGTTGCTTTCTTCCGGAAAGATTGGACGGCCCCTCAACGCGAGAATTGTTTCAGCCACCACCGGGTTCGGCCCGGAGATCCATTCTTCCCATGATCTTTTCAATAAGACAGTCTCCGGCGCAAACCTGCTGACCATCACTGCGGGGCATACCCTCGATTTGATTGAGGCAGTCCTCGGACAAGTCACCGAGGTTGACGCCCTGACCGAAACACTATGGCCAGCGGTCAAACTTTCGGACACCGGCGCCCATAGTGTCCGTGAAACTCCCGATCATATCGACGTCTTGGGTAGGACGCGTTCTGGTGCCGTATTCACGGCCAACATCAGCGGCGGCGTGGCGCCGGAGGATGCTCGCTTTACTTTCGAGATCAGAGGATCGGAGGGGACGCTTAGCTTGACCGGGGGGCATCCTTTCGGTTTCCAGGCTGGGGACCTCAAGCTGGCGTCGAACATCCCCTTCGCAACGCCAGAAGAGGCCGTTCTCTCGGCTGGGCTCATGGACCCAGCGATCAACGTGGCAGAGGTCTACGCTCATCTTGTCCGCGATATGCATTCGGATACCTACAACACACCGGGGTTTGAACACGCACTTCACAACGCACGTCTCATCGCAGCTGTAAGGCGCGCCGCCGAACGTGGAGAGCGACAGAAGATCACAAGGTTGCAAGGAACAGATCTGCGAAAGGAACTCCTTACAAATGCGCGCAATGGTTTTTGATCGCTACGGTGAGCCGGATGTGTTGCGCCTGAGGGACGTGCCGGTTCCGCGGCCCCAAGATGGTGAAGTATTGATCCGGGTCGGCTATGCGGGTGTCAATCCAGCCGACTCGAAAGCCCGCTCGGGCCAGAGCGCACGCGCGGGCTATCGACATCGAGACGTTAATCTTCCATTCGTCACCGGCATGGATGCCGCAGGTGTCGTCGAGCGAATGGGGCCGAATGTCACCGATTTCAGGCAAGGAGATCACGTGATCACCTGGAGCGCAGCGGACGGTAAGACCTGGGGCAGCTACGCAGAATTCATGCGTGTTTCCGCAAGGCATGTCTCCCCAATGCCAAAGAGCCTGAATTTCGCCCAGGCAACCGCTGTTCCAGTTGCAT
>Ga0206906_1159_pt1 | contig 11509 bp, 8 predicted proteins | sample Alteio_BWOrgHeat_79_FD_152935 | JGI IMG/M metagenome (GOLD analysis project Ga0206906, IMG submission 152935) | Enriched cells from forest soil in Barre Woods Harvard Forest LTER site, Petersham, Massachusetts, United States -... | ecosystem: Environmental > Terrestrial > Soil > Temperate forest > O...
ATGCGCGCTATGGCGTGCTCTTACGATGAACAGGAAGAGGACTGGAAGAAATGGCAGCATGAACAGGCAAGCCAATTGGCTCTGCGGTTTTCGCGCGTACAGCGGAGTGTGACACGAATAAAAGAAATTTTTGGCGATATTTTACCGGTCACCGCACAAGTCTGGCTAACGACCATATGGCGGCATACTGCGCGAAAGGGGTTGCTGATCTTAACTGCTATGACGCCCGCTTATCGCCGAGCCCGACGAGGATTTAGACACTAGTGCTCGGATCATTTGAGCGAAACGCCAGGGCGCTCCCGCGCAGAACATAGCTTCAATGAACATCGGATTTTTTATCTATCCATCCGCCGCCGTTAATCCCGCCTCCAACGGCATCAGGAGCCAGGCTCTCACTTGGAAAAAAGGGCTCGAAGAGATGGGACACCAAGTGGGCTTGCTTTCATCTTGGAGCGACATCGATCTTGGTTTGCTCGATATAGTACATCTTTTTGGCCCGGGGTTGTGGCTTAAAGGATTGGCAGGAGAGCTCGCCGGTAGAGGTCGGCGGTTAGTTCTTTCTCCGATTCTTGACACAACCAAGCCATTATGGGCCTACTCATGCGCTAGCCGTTTGACGAGCTCCCGACTAGGATTGGTATCAAATCCAGGTCTGCTGAGAGAAATTCGGCCGTATTTTAGTGCAATATTTGTCCGGTCCGCCCACGAGGAATCAGTATTTGTCCGAGCGCTTGGATATTCCCCCGCTAGTGTCAGAACAGTGAGGATTGGCTGCCGATTTACGCCCGATCCGAATGAAGGGAGCGGAAAGATTGAAAGGTCGGGAATCTTGCATGTTAGTTCAATTTATCAGCGTAGAAAAAATGTAGCGCGCCTTATCGCGGTTTGTGAGGATTTAGAGGTTCCGCTGAGGTTGGTGGGTGATCTGCGTGAGCGTGAAGACGGGGGCGAGATTCGCCGCCTTCTTGAGGCTTCGAAATGGGCGCAATATCTAGGGGTTTTGAACGATGATGAATTGGTGAAGGAATACGCGAAAGCCAAGGTGTTCTGTCTTCCGAGTGTTTATGAGGGCGTGGGGCTAGTCGCCTTGGAAGCGGCAGCGTTTGGCTGCGACGTGGTGATTACCCAAAACGGGGGACCGCCGGACTATTTCGGCAATTTCGCCAGGTACGTTAATCCCGTTTCTACAAAAGATATCAAGGCCAAGTTGAAGATAGCGCTGTCTCATACTACGCAGCCGAATCTCGCAAGGCATGTTTGCGAAAATCATAGTTTGCGTAGTAGTAGCCGCGCCTTGGAATCGGAATATCGAAGACTAATCGAGTTCGGGGCCATCAAATGATTATGTCAGCAACTCTCCGAAGATTTTCCCGTTCTTTTGGCTTTCCCGCTAAGGCGAAGCTTACGGTGGTGATTATTGGGCTATTTTTCTTACTCGTGGCAGCGCGGGCTATTGTTGCCTACGAAATTCCCTATAACAGGTTTAGAAATTACGATGAGTTTCTTACATTGCAGATGGCTCAAGCGCCATTGCTGGGCCTTCCGCCTATGTTTTTGAGCTGGCCGGCGGGTCCCCTGCGCATGGTATTGCCGGCAGCACTATTCGGGGATTTAGCAGTGCACGGCAAAAAATTATCCGTATTGGGGCTTTTGGAATACCTCAGCGAAATCGATCGTCATCCGTGGCATGTCTTTTGGGTAATGCGCTGGATAGTAATCTGCGTGTCGACAGCGGGTATTTGCAGTTTGGTTGTGCCACTGATGAAGCGGACCGGCAGCCTTGCGGCGGCGATAGGTGGAGTCGTTTTTATCGCAGCGGTTCCGGCGTTTTGGCAGCGCTCCGTAATGGCGATGCCGGACGCCATCGCACTGGCGCTGCTTTGTTGTTCGATCGCCTGCGCGCTGGGAGAAGAATCTGACACTGGAGGGGTGGGGTGGTCGGCCTTATTATTTGGCGTGGCAGTAGCGACGAAGATAACGATATTTCAGGCGGCACCATTCGTACTTTTGTTAGCGCTGCAACATCGAAGGCACCGCATTAGAGCCCTTTGGACTTGGGTCTTGATGGTACCCGTTGGATTTGCACTTGGTTGTCCCTATGGCGTGGCTGAGCCGGTGAGAATGCTTAAATCAATTCTTGGGAATTTGACCATGAAAGAGGCCGGCGCCCAAGCCGCACAAGCGGCGGGTGGTCCCTTAGTTTTCCAAATGTGGACTCGCTTGACTGAATTGCTGCCAGTCTGGATCCTCATCTTCGTGCTTGGGGCCGTTGGGCTGGCGATATGGCGGCGGCTTTGGTGGGAGTTTGTCGCGATGAGCGCGGGTTTTGCCGCATCTGCCATCCTTGTCTTAAGAAGCCCAGCATTTACGCCGTTTTACCTTCTGCCACTAGCGCCCGTGCTATTAGTTTTTGCCTCCCTGACGCTAGGCATCGAAATCAAAAGAATTTCTGCGTCCATGAATCTAGTCAGTCTACGTCTGTTCAACACCGGAATGGGGGGAATTGGGGTCCTAATACTATTGGCTGGGGCTCGGGGCGTGCAAATGTTGGATCTACAAGGAGCAATTTATTATCAAGGGCTCTTTGATTCACTCCACACTTTGCAACGAGACTTTTCCAATGAAAGAGTGATCGTGTGTCCGTTCTTGATCCCTTTGGCTGCGAGCGGGGCTTCCTCCGCCTCATTGTTAAGGCTCGCGGACCAGGTTGAATCCACGCTGGTAGGAGGGGCAGCAATGAAAGAGTGGTTAGAGACTACTTTACGGCTGCCCGAACAGCCTGCGCGCGCGATGGCCAATCACTTTACCGAATATGACCGTAATTTGGGGACATTCCTGCGAGTAGCCGCTGGTTCGCGCGCCCAACCAGGCTATACACTTTACATTGTTGGTAGCCGCTCTGACTCCAGTCTCGCCCGACTCGGCGCGCTGTCTCGTGAAGAGGCCTTTTCATGGCTCCGCGAAGGCAAGGCCGACGCCCTGTTAATGGACGCCCGTCTGGAGCCGGATCTCCCGCCTGGCGGCACAACCTTCGGAACCCCTGGAGGCCATCAATACATCCTATATAGAGCCGACAGTTCGGCGAGATGATTCAATCCAAACTGTAGTGCAGCTCTCTCGCGTTCAGTCTCCAGCCCTAGCGCCTTCACCCCAGAGACCAATTTGGCCTATGGGGATTGCTCGGCCACGAAAAGATTTTACCGACCTGCTATTGGCTTTGCTCGTTGGGCTGACTTTCACCGGATATCCTGCCATTTCATTCATGTCGTTGCCATTTGGCATCACAGGGGATCAAAGTCGTATCTTAACCGTGCCATATCGGATGGTGGTTTTGGCTTTAAGTCTTTTTTTATTCCTTAATGCATGGCGAAGGAAGCGACTCTTCGTAGGAACAGCAATGCATTGGCTGTTTATTTCCCTGTGGAGTATCTACGCTTTCCGGTTGACCTATGAAACCGTGTTTCATGCTGAAACGCTTCTATTCCCAGTTTACTATTATTGGGCCTTTGGCTTCGGCGTTTGTTTTGGCTCGAATCTGGCGTTCATGCAGCCCTTGCCGGAACGGGCAAGCCGCCTTGCCCCTTGGTTTGTCTGGGGCCTTGCGTTAATTGCGAATTTGGCGGGTTTGGTATTTCGGCGCCAAGAAATGCTGCTGGATAAGCGGCTGGAAGTTACGGAACTGCTCAACCCCATTTCGTATGGTCAGTGTGCAGTCACTCTGATTTTGATGTCCGGTTATTTGGCGCTCAACGCCCGGAAGATTCGGAACATGATATTTCTCGCGGCCTGTGCCATACCGGGTGTCTTTATCCTTGCGATTACTGCATCGCGCAGTCCGCTGCTGAGTTTTCTGGGTGGCATGTGCCTGCTCGGGATCTACGGCATCAAGCGAGGGGCCGGCTGGAAGACCATGCTTGGCGCGACTGTTGCAATGGGGGTGTTGCCGATTGGCATTCAATTTCTGCTTCAGGGTGACAGCGCGATCACGGGTCGGGTCATGGATTCATATGCCGATATCAAATTCGGCGGTCAGGTAGATCGTTTTGTCCTGTGGAGCCGAGCGTTCGAGCAATATCAGCAAAGTCCATATATCGGTAACGGGCTGGAAATAACTGGAGTCGGGTACCCTCACAATATCACGGTGGAGACGCTTTTGACGATGGGGTTGGGTGGCTGCGTCCTTTTCATTTGGTTGCAGGTTTGTTTCATCGCAAAGGCGAAGGCCGTTCTTGCCTTTGACTCCACCGCATGGATGTCACTTCTTGCGCTACAATATATGGTCTTAACAATTTTCTCAGGATCATTTTACTGTTCTCCTGAATTTTGGGGACTGGTTCTTCTTCTCGCGGGTAGTTTCGGAAAGCAACTCACGCGGCCGATGGAGCATCGCTTTGGATGAATTTGCGCTGCCAGCTTCCGCTATGCCGGCGGCCGCATTTGACGCCTTAATTGAGAGCCCTTGGTTTTATACCAAACAATAGTTCCTGATTACCGAGTAGGCTTTTTCCAGGGCCTGGTTGATCGCCATGATGGTCGATTGACTCTGGCGTGCGGGAAGGAAAGCTTTCTGCCGACATTGCGGACGTCGTCATCGGCGGAGATACTGGCCACTCCGCTTGAAAACCGCTTCATGCTGCGGCGCAATTTGCTTTGGCAGCGGGGACTCCTTCCTCTCGCCTTAGATGCGGATCTGGTGATCGCTGAATTTAGCCTGCGGGCTGTATCCACGTGGCGATTGTTGGAGTATCGACATAGAAAGGGAAAGCCGACAATTTTATGGGGACACTCCGCCGGGCGCCGGCAGGCGTCTGGGGTGATACGGCGGTGGATGATAGGGCATTGCGATGGGTTTATCGCTTATATGCCTCGCGAAAAGGAGCGATTGCAGGCAGAGTTCCCCAGCTTGCCCATTTGGGTCGCGAAAAATTCCGTGATGAAAGCGGCGGATTGCTATCCGATTCTCAAACCCGCTGACGACGTAAACGACGTCATTTATGTCGGCAGGCTTGTGAAGGAAAAGAAGGTGCGGCTCCTTCTGCGCGGGTTTGCCCAGGGAATCCTCGGAGGTATCATTCCCGAGAAAACCAACCTTGTTTTTGTGGGAGATGGTCCGGAACGGCCGTTGTTGCAAAACGAAGCGACCGCCCACGGCCTCGCGAGTCGCGTTAGGTTTCTTGGGCACATCACAAACACCGAGCAATTGCGCGACTTATACGCCGGGTCGCTAATGGCCGTCTCGCCCGGTTACGTCGGCCTGTCGGCGACCCAAGCACTTGGTTTTGGTGTGCCGATGGTGGTAGCTGATGCTGAGCGCCACAGCCCGGAGATTGAGCTTTGTGTGGATGGCGAAAGCGGCATGTTTTTCCGCGCTAACGATTCTGCGGACCTTGCCCGGGCGCTCGGAGCGGTCATAGGTCAGAAAGAGACATGGCTTGCCAGGCGAGCGACGCTTAGCGCTGCCATTCGGCGAGATTATACACTCGAAGCGATGACCGCCACATTTTCAACCGCTATATCAGAAGTGCTGAGAAAAGCGCAGCATGATATATAGACTTCAATCCATTTCTGTTATAGCGAAAACTGCAACGGCCTTGGAATAACATCGACTAAGCCAATGACTTCGTTTGTCAAAGCCTCCTCCAGGGCTCTCAAAAAAATACCGATAGTAAGAAGGCCTGTATTATTTCTCCAGCGGGTTATCGTGGCCAGCAGTTACTATAAACGCCCACTGATACAGATGGTGCGGTGGTTTTGGCGATCCCGGGAAAATACCAATTTCACCTACGATTTGACGGAGGGAAATAAGGATTACATGGCAGCGTTTATCAGCGAAATCACCGGAAAAACATTTGAAGAGGTGCGCGGCTATATTAGAGAGCTAGAGCAAGACTCCTGGCTAGTTGCGCACATAAAGCAGATGGCGCACGAAAACGCGTACGGTCACGTGACGGACCCGGAGATATGGTTCTGCAAGAGGCTCGGCTGGTACGCGCTCGTGCGTGCGCAAAAGCCGGCGGTCACAGTGGAGACCGGCGTCGATAAAGGATTGGGCAGTTGCGTTATTTCCCGCGCACTGGAACGAAACGAAGAGGAGGGAAGGCCTGGCGTCTACTATGGGACGGATATCAATCCAGAAGCCGGGTATTTGTTTGCAGGTAGGCTCAGGAAGTTTGGGAAATTACTCATTGGAGACTCGCTCGAATCCTTGAGGAACCTCAAAGGGCAGATAGATATTTTTATAAATGACAGCGATCACTCAGCGGAATATGAGCGAGCAGAGTACGAGGTGGTTTTCGAAAAATTAAGCGCGGGCGCGATTATTCTGGGCGACAACGCTCACGTGACAGATGAGTTGTTGAAGTTTTCACTGAAGCACCAACGGAGTTTTCTTTTTTTCCAAGAAAAGCCACGAGATCACTGGTACCCCGGAGGAGGGATTGGCGCGTCATTTAAGAAAACGAGCTGCCGGTAGCGGTGGTTTAATCCTGTATTTGTCGCACGACGGCCTTTCTGAAAATGAAGATCACTAGGGCAAAAATAGCTTATGCGGCTAAGCTGATGCTGCCACCAATTGCCGCGGACGCATTAAGGGCGCTCCTCGATTACGTTCGCCCGGCGGCGATGGAATACCTTCCCTCGGGCTGGCCCGAAGCGAGCCGCGGGTGGAACGTTGCGTCGATTGCGAAATTTCACGAACAACGCTGGCCAGACTATCTGGATTCCATTAAAGCGATTTCCCCTCTCGGAATCGCGCCGTCGGTCATGCGGAAAAGCACGCGGCGTGTGGACGTGTGGGACATCATTAACCATAACAATCTGGTGTCCTTTGCATATGTTCTGGCGCTGGCTTCGCGACGGCATGAACGGCTGAGCATGCTCGATTGGGGTGGAGGCATCGGTCACTATTGCGCGCTGAGCCGGGTGCTTGTACCAGACCTTATCCTAGACTACCATTGCCAGGACCTACCCGTATTTTGCGAAATCGGTCGGAAGAATTTGCCGCAGGCGACTTTTTTTGACGTGCCAGACGCCTGCTTTCAACGTGAGTATGACCTGGTCTTCGCCGGTAGCTCACTATGGTATGCGCGCGACTGGAAAGCATTGCTCCGAAAACTAGCGACCAGCAGCCGAGGCTACCTGTTTGTAACTCGAATGCTTTTCATAAATAAAAACGTGTCTTTTGCCGCTATCCAGCGACCGGGCGCGCACGCCTATGATACCGAATACCCGATGTGGATCCTCAATCGGCAAGAATTTCTGGCGGAGGCTGAGGCTAACGGGATGCGACCGATGCGGGAATTTCTGATCGGACACGGACCTCGCATCCACAACGCGCCCGAGCAAGGCGCTTTTCGCGGGTTTCTGTTTCGTAAGAATAATTAATTGAGATATGACACCGGACGGCGCCACATATTTCTGTACATACTTCGACCACAATTATCTGCCGCAAGGACTCGCGATGTATCGCTCTTTGGCGCGGGTATGCCCTGGGGCGCATTTGTTTGTGCTTTGCCTAAGCGACGAAGCGTTTTATCAGCTGCGTGCCTATCGCCTGCGCGACATTACGCTCATACCTTTAGCCGATTTCGAAGAGGCGGACCCGGCATTGCTTAAAGCGAAGGCGAATCGTACGAGGATCGAATATATCTTCACTTGTACGCCGTGCCTGGAGATTTTTATCTTTGACCGCTTTCCGCAAGTTGGCGTGCTGACTTACCTCGATGCGGATTTATATTTTTTCAGCGATTGCCAGCCCATGTTTCAGGAGTTTGGGGATGCATCCATCGGCATTATTCCGCACCACTTCACGTCTACTCGCTATCTTCGTTTCGGACGATTTAATGTCGGGTGGATAAGCTTCCGGCGTGACCGGAATGCCTATGCGTGTTTGCGATGGTGGCGGGAGCGGTGTTTGGAGTGGTGCAAAGACGTTGTGGAGCCGACTCGTTTTGCGGACCAGAAGTACCTCGATCAATGGCCGTCGCTATTCGATGGGGTGCATATTTTTCAGCACCCCGGGGCAAATGTAGCCCGATGGAATATTAGGGATCAGGCGATCACCGCCAAGAATGGAGAGCTTCGAATTGGTGGCCAACGGCTCATTTTCTTTCACTTTGCCAGTTTCAAACAGGCCGCGACCTGGCGATATGAAACGAGCTTTGCCACTCATTGGGCGACGCCAACCCGCTTGGTGCGCAGAGAGGTGTTTGGCCGCTACATCGCGGAATTGCGCGCGATTGCGGGTCCCATCCTGCCTCAGGGATCCCGACAGGCCCTGCTGCAAGACATCGGCCTCGGAAGTCTACCTAAGTTGGTTAGGCGCATGTTGCATTTCCTGCGGTCCGTTCTTTGGCGAGACTTGATCTTGGTCATCGACAGCCGGAAGCTACAAGCAAGGTTCGCCGGGGTAATCGGCCCCCTTCAGGAATCGGCGAAGAGTTCGATAAGTCCGGAGCCAATTCGTTATTTTTGCAGTTACATCGATGAACATTACCTGCCGCAGTTCCTCGCTTTGTTTTTGTCGTTACAACGGGTTTGCCGAGAGCCGCGGTGGTTTGTGCTTTGTCTTGATCGCCCGAGCTTGGAAGCGCTGCAACTCAGCAACCTACGGGGAGTGACTTTGATACCGATCGCGGAACTCGAAAACGCGGACCCCGACCTGGCTCGGGCAAGACACGATCGAACTTGGATTGAATGGGTCTTTACATGTAAGTCCTGCTTCAGCCTTTACATTTTGCGGAACAACCCAGCCATCGATCTTTTAACCTACCTCGACTCAGATCTCTATTTTTTTAGCTCTCCCGAGGCCCTGTATGAGGAATTTGGCTCTGCCTCTGTCGGGATTACGCCGCATAGGTATGCGGCGCCGAATTATCAGCGCTATGGATGTTACAACGCCGGATGGCTCGCTTTTCGAAACGACGGGACTGCCCTGGCTTGCCTAGCTTGGTGGAGGCAGAAATGCCTCGCGTGGTGCCATGATCGGGTGGAGGCGAATAAGTATACGGACCAAAAATACATTGAGGAATGGATAACTCTTTTTACGGGAGTAAAGATTATTGAAAACAAAGGCGCGAATGTTGCCCGATGGAATGTTAACGAATATCAAATCACAGCTCACGATGGCTCCCCTTGGGTATATAATCAGCCGATTATTTTTTTCCATTTTGCCGGCTTTAACCAGATCTCGACGTGGCTTTTCCAAACCAGCTTTTCGACGCATTGGGCTGTCCCAAATCGTGTGGTGCGTCGAAATATATTCGGCCCATATATCGCGGAATTGCGGGGCATTGCGGGCCCGCGATTGCCGCACAAAAAAAATCGACCGGTCGGTTGGAATCGTCGCGGGTTTACTAAATGGGTCTTTGAGCTTATTCGACTTGGACGAGCCTTTTTCCTCCGCGATTATTTAATCGTTTGGGACGGAAGAGTACTCTGGTGAGACGGTCTGAAGCGATTTCCGTGCGACGCCTCATTTTTGTGAGCCAAGTTTTTGCGCCGGATGAACAGGCGACCAGCCAGCTATTTTCCGATTTGTTTGTTTTGCTCGCCGCTCGCGGCTGGGATGTCGAGGTATTGACTGGCTTGCCGGTCGGAAAAACGACGAAGACTTGCGCTCGTGTCGAATGCTGGTGTGGTCTCACGATAAGGCGGGGCGGACTGAGGGTTGATTCGAAGCGATCCTTATGGCACCGGTTTTTTGGATATTTCTCCTATGGCGCGTGGTTGATTGGGCGCTTGCTGTTTCACACGTCGCCAACCGCCCAGATTATGGTCGTGACTAATCCGCCATTCGCTCCCGCGTTGGTGCACTGGTGTGCTTGTTTTCGCTCCTGGAAGTATGATGTTCTCTTGCAGGATATCTATCCCGAGGGACTGATAGCTTTGGGCCTCATTCGGAAACTTGGACTGACGAGCCAAGTCTGGCATCTGTGGAATGCACATGCGTTTGGTGCGGCACGGCGACTTTGGGTGATCGGACGAGATATGGACGAGTTGTGCCGAAAAGACTATGGCGTTTCAGGGTCAAAGATTGTCTACTCTCCCAATTGGAGTTCGATCAACGCAGATGCGAACCGAAAGGCGGCTGATACCGAATTGTGGGCGAAGCTGGGGCTCGATGGTTGTTTCGTTGTACAATATTCGGGCAACATGGGGCTTTGGCACGATATTGAAACGATTGTTCAGGCGGCTGCTGAATTACGGGCCGAGCCGAGGGTCAGGATCCTCATGATTGGGGATGGGAGGCGGCGAAAGGAGGCGGAAGCCTATGCTCGAAATTTGGCGTTACAGAACATTGTATGGTTGCCCCATCAACCAAGGGGAAAATTGACGGACTCGCTCGCATGCTGTCAGGCGGCGATTATTTCGCAGCGGGCGGGGCTGGAAGGGTTAGCAGTCCCGAGTAAATTATATGGCATTTTAGCCTCTGGCCGTGCTGTGCTGGCGCAGGTGCCCGCGCAATGCGAGATAGCTCGCGTCGTGGCGGAAGAAAATTGCGGCATTTGGATTGAACCAGGCAATGCTAGGGCTCTGACGCGAGCTATCAGGTCCTTGGCCGTAAATCCCCGTTTAGCGGACGAGATGGGAGCGCGCGCGTTTATCGCGTATCGCGATAAGTACACGGCCGAAAAAGCGGCAGCTCGATACGACTCGGTCTTGCGTGAAAATGCGGCGCCGACTGAAATGGCTGCTTCAAACGCTCCAATATGAAACTGCGCAGTTTCTGGCACTTCGATCGCATATCTTTTTTTCTGTTGGATTATTTTTTGCTGTGGTGCGCGATCGTGTGTGCGTTCGAGCTTTCGCCGCGTTACCCGTTGGACGTGCTCGATGGGTTGTGGCTTAGGCCGGAGGTCAATTTTATCGGCTATGCGATGCCATTTTTCATGGCGCTGGGACTGCAGGTAACGGGTGTGCAACGCAGTCAGTCTGGATTTCGCGGAGTGGAAACATTGGTGCAGACGCTGACTGGGTTGGTTGCCGGCGTGACAATTTTTGTGCTGATTCATGTGCTGGTTGAATACAGCTTAATTGGACGATATGTCCTGGGTTTCAGCCTCGTCTACGGAACGGCATTCATTGTCGGATCACGGCTGATGGTGTGGAAACTGGCTGAGCGGAGTAGCCGAAGTGTGATCGTGTATGGTGACAAAACCGCATTTGAGGCGATTGAGCGGACGATCCGGGCAGCCCGATTGCCAGTCCGGGTCTTGGGGTACACGCAATTGGGCAAGACCGGTTCCGCTGCAAAAATTGATGGTTTTCTTAGCGCCAATGACCTGGGCCTTTCCGGACTTTGCGAAAAAAATGCGGTTGAGGAGATGATTGTCGAAGTCCCCGACGCCCTCGAGCGGGGGGAACGCGAGGCCCTTCTGCTATGCACTAGGATGGGCATAAATGTTATCGAGATGAATTATTTCTTCGAGCGAAACCTGGAGCGGGTCTATGTGCCAGGTCTGCGAGAAGCATGGTTTTGGGGTTATGATCCGGGTTATGCTCATTTCTT
>Ga0206906_1160_pt1 | contig 11475 bp, 6 predicted proteins | sample Alteio_BWOrgHeat_79_FD_152935 | JGI IMG/M metagenome (GOLD analysis project Ga0206906, IMG submission 152935) | Enriched cells from forest soil in Barre Woods Harvard Forest LTER site, Petersham, Massachusetts, United States -... | ecosystem: Environmental > Terrestrial > Soil > Temperate forest > O...
AAACGTGCTTACGAATTTTCATAAGCGATAAGCGCGAGCTATCGGAATAGCGGTCGGTGATTAAGAGGGTTTTCACTTCGTTATTGATAGTTTTATCATTTCCAACCTTCACCGACCCAGTTCAGTTTGAGATCGAGGTTGCACTCATTTGAAATTCTACGAAGGTATGTGCTGAGTTGCCCTATATGATGCTGGAAATGCCGGATGTTATAAATATGTAATTCTCCTCTTGAAGTTTTTCTCCAGGAAAAACCGGAATTGCCTTGAAGAGTCTCAGCAGTTTCATGCGCTATCATATTTAGAATTTTATTTCGGCATCTCTCAACATATTCCAGGGTTTTTTCTTTATTTAAGCCTGGGCAGATAACCGGCTGGCGATCATCACCCCCAAGCACATTGAGATCGGATAGTCCGAAGACGTTCTCATTTTGTGTAAGATATAGATCCAGATAGAACAATGCATGGTATGATGTTTGGCGAAATGTGTCGGCACCAACCTTTCCATCCCAATATTTTTCAGGGCACACTTCTATGCGTTGTTTGAACATAGCAAGCGATGCCTCGAATTGAGATATAAGAATTTGTTTTAGATAGTCAGTCATTTTTGTGAAGGTAAAATGTTCTATCTACGAACGTATGAGCACCTATATGTAAGTTCCTTTTGAAGTTGTGACTCGCAGTTTTTTGAAACATATATCACATCTTCCGTATATTTGTACGAAAAACATCTTCAAAAAAGGGAGTTTTTCATGCCAAAGACAATAGATAACCGCCTCTCCAAGCCAAATTCCAAAGGATTAATCAACTTCGCCGCGAAATTCCCGTATGGGGAAGGCATTACGTATGATGACGTTTTGCTCTTGCCGGGTTACTCGGAAGTCCTTCCTCGCGACGTCGATATTTCCACTTTTCTTACCCAAAGCATCAGACTTTCGGCACCATTCGTATCGAGCGCAATGGATACCGTCACCGAATCGGCGATGGCGATTGCGATGGCGCGTGATGGCGGAATCGGAATGATCCATAAGAATCTAACCATTGCCAGGCAAGCAGAGGAAGTTGATCGCGTCAAGCGTTCCGAAAGCGGAATGATCCAATCGCCTATAACTTTGACAGCCGATAAACCGCTAAAAGATGCATTGTTCCTGATGGAGAAATATTCCATCTCCGGAATTCCGATCATTAATAAAGATGGATTTCTTGTCGGCATGTTGACCAATCGTGATATTCGTTTCGAATCGAAATTCGATCAGCCTGTTGACCGCATCATGACGAAGCGCGATCTTGTTACCGCTCCACTCGGCACAACACTTGAAAAAGCCGAGGAGATTTTGCAATATAATAAGATCGAAAAACTTCCCGTTGTTGATAAGGCAGGAAAACTAAAGGGGCTTATCACTTTCAAAGATATTCAAAAAAAGAAACGGCATCCGTTTGCTGCGAAAGACTCAAGGGGTAGGCTTGTCTGTGGAGCGGCAGTCGGAATTTCATCGGATACAATGCAAAGAGTTGAAGCTCTTGTTGCTGCTTCAGTGGATGCGATTTCTATCGATACGGCGCATGGTCATACAAAAGGTGTGATCGAAATGGTGAAGCGCATAAAGAAATCTTTTCCAGACCTTCAAGTTATCGCAGGAAATATCGCAACGGGCGAAGCTGCTACAGCATTAATCGCTGCTGGGGCAGATGCGATAAAAGTCGGAGTCGGACCTGGTTCGATCTGTACAACGCGCATCGTTGCTGGAGTCGGTGTGCCGCAGTTGACTGCGATCATGGAAGCTTCAGCGGTAGCAGGTAGGAAGGGGATTCCGGTTATCGCCGATGGTGGCATTAAGCAGACAGGAGATATTCCTAAAGCAATTGCAGCCGGAGCTTCATGCGTGATGATCGGAAATTTATTTGCCGGCACAGAAGAGTCACCCGGAGAGAAAATTTTCTTGGATGGGCGAGCTTATAAAACTTATCGTGGAATGGGATCGCTATCGGCAATGGCGCAAGGCTCAGCAGATAGATATTTTCAGGATGTCGAAGAAGGCTTATCGAAATTAGTCCCCGAAGGCATCGAGGGCAGAGTGCCATTCAAAGGAGGAGTTTCAGAAGTGATCTACCAAATGAACGGCGGCTTGCGCTCGGCAATGGGATATACCGGATCTGCAAACATAAAAGAATTGCAGATGAAAGGAAAATTCGTCAGGATTTCATCGGCAAGTTTACGGGAATCTCATCCGCATGATGTTACAATCACAAAGGAATCGCCGAATTATCATTTGTAATCTAAATGTCATTCCGGAGTAATAATCTCGTTAATTTAGGAGGGGTTATATCTCTACAAATGCTAACGAGATTCTTTCCTTCGCTCAGAATGACACATTGTTTATGTTTGTATTACTCCAGGATTGAACTTCGGTATATCCGGATTATGCGAAGCCATCTCTATTCCCAAAGAGATAATATCTCGAGTTCTTCGTGGGTCAATAATTCCGTCTGTCCATAACCTCGACGCTCCATATAATGCTCCGGTCTGCTCTTCATAGCGATTTGCGATTTCATCGAGCATTTTCTTTTGTAATTCTTCAGTGATGGTTTCGTTCTTTTTTTTCAGAGAAGAAAGTTTTATAGAAAGCAATGTTTTCGAAGCAGCGGCTCCGCTCATGACGGCAAGCCGTGCCGAATGCCAGCTAAAGATAAGCCGAGGATCATACGCTTTGCCGCACATGGCATAATTTCCCGCGCCGTAGGAATTGCCGGTAATGAATGTAAATTTCGGAACAACGGAATTTGCAACGGCGTTGACCATCTTTGCGCCGTCTTTAATTATGCCGCCATGTTCGCTTCGTGAGCCGACCATAAAGCCCGTCACATCTTGGAGAAAAACTAATGGGATTAATTTCTGATTGCAATTCATAATAAAGCGCGCCGCTTTATCAGCTGAGTCGGAATAAATAACGCCGCCTACTTGCATCTCTCCAGTTGCATTCTTCACAACTTTTCGCTGATTGGCAACAATGCCGACTGCCCAGCCATCAACTCGCGCATATGCTGTAACTATGGTTTTCCCGTAGTCGGCTTTATATTCATCAATCTCGGAATTATCGACGATGCGGCTGATAATATCATAGACATCATACGGCTTCGTTGTATTAATCGGCAAGATCGCAAGCAAATCTTCGGGATTATATTTCGGGGGTGCGGAAACAATTCGATCAAATCCAGCTTTCGATTTCTCTCCGATTTTTGATACGATAGAGCGGATAGTTTCTAAGCAGACTTTATCGTTCGGCATTTTGTAATCGGTAACGCCGGAAATTTCTGAATGTACTCTTGCACCACCGAGTGATTCGTTATCTATTTTCTCGCCTATAGCGGCTTCGACCAATGCACTTCCGGCAAGAAACACATGCCCGGTATTTTCGACGATCATTGCTTCGTCGGACATGATGGGAAGGTAAGCACCGCCAGCTACGCACGGTCCCATAATGGCAGCAATTTGCACGATTCCCATAGAACTCATCACGGCATTGTTCCGGAAAATCCTTCCAAAATGTTCTTTATCGGGGAAAATTTCATCCTGCATCGGAAGAAAAACTCCGGCGCTATCGACAAGATAAATAATGGGTAAGCGGTTTTCGATGGAAATTTCCTGGGCCCGAAGATTTTTCTTGCATGTCATTGGAAACCAAGCGCCTGCCTTTACCGTAGAATCATTAGCAACGATAATACAGAGTTTGCCGCTGATCTTTCCCACCCCGGCGACAACTCCTGCCGATGGAGCGCCACCCTCTGCTTCATACATGCCGTGTGCTGCAAAAAGACCGATTTCTTCAAAACTTGAATTTGGATCTATCAGAAGAGCAATTCGCTCACGGGCAACCAACTTGCCTTTTTCGTGCTGCTTAGCAATATTTTTTTTGCCGCCGCCAAGTTTCGTGATCTCTTCGAGATTTTGAAGTTTGCGAAGCTCATTCAGATGAAAATCCGAATTAGAGGCAAATTGCAGAGCAGAAGAATCTATTTTTGATCCGGTTTGAAACATTTTCGTGGTTTTCGTGTCATTGTAATATAAAGCCGATAGTACAAATTTACGGCTTTTATTTATCTGGCACGGAAGTTGTCAATCGGGAGAAAATTGAACATTAAACTATACAACTTATCTCTGACTTTTATTGTTTTCAAAAATTGAGTTTTTATTAAATCGCTACCATGAAATTATTCATTTCTATTTTTTTAACAGCTGTTTCCATTAACGCATTTGCGCAGCAAGCGACAATGCCTGATCCCGATTGGGCAGAGCATCAGCATGTTGCCGAGCGCATTGCGTATTGGCATAGCATCGAGATGTCCGGAACCGATACAAATATTGCCGAAGCGAAAATTCGTGGGTATAATCAATTTGTGTACATCCCTCGTCCGATCTCTAAAGGGATGACGGTGCAATCAGCGACTGCCTGGGAACAGGTTGGCGGTGCGCAGGGTGTTGCAAACATTGGTACAAATACTGTAAGCGTTGGCACAGTAAGCGGACGCCCGACATGTATTGCATTCGATCCTATCAGCACTCAGGTTTTTTATCTCGGAACATCCGGCGGCGGATTATGGAAAACCGAAGATCTGGGTAATACTTTTACGAGCCTCAGTGACTCGTGGAGTTCATACGCCATGGGTGGCGTTGCAGTAGATCAAACCGATAGGAATACTGTCTACGCTGCAACCGGCGATATGTATGATCAGCCCGGCGACGGCTTGTATAAATCTGTTGACGGCGGTTTAAATTGGACTCATCCGGCAACCGGAAGTGATATTGGCACACAATGCAATCAAGTGCTCATCGATCCTCAGGTACATTCGACGATCTATGTAACAGGAACATCCGGTGTTTACAGAAGTTTGGATGCAGGCGCAACATGGACGCATATCCTTAGCATCGGGGGAGTAACAAGCATGGCGATCGATCCGACGAACGGACAGAATCTTTATGCCGGTGGCGGCGGAGTCATTAAGAAATCAACCGACGGGGGTAATACCTGGAGCCAAAACGATCTTGCTTCGAATATATCGGGTAAAAATACAGTTACACTCGCAATTTCAAAAGCTTCTCCTACTACAATTTATGCGAGTATCGGAAGTAGCAACACCGGCGGAGCTATTGGTTTAGCCCGCTCTGATAATGGTGGCGCTTCCTGGAGTCTTCATTCGCAGGATAACTATATGGGGCAGCAGGAATTTTATGATAATGCCTGTGCTGTTAATCCCGGTAATGCCAGTCAAGTTGTAGTCGGTGGACTCGATATTTACAGTTCGTCCAATAAGGGTGCTTCTCTCAATCAGCTGACTGTATGGAATGAGACTTCAGACGTTAGTAATTTTACCCATGCCGATATTCATGTTCTTACATTCAACCCGACTGGGAGTACGCTTTATGCTCTAACTGACGGTGGGATATTTTCGAGCACGACCGGCGGGACAAGCTGGCAGCAAACAAAAAATAACACCCTTGCGACGCTATTATTCGTAGGTGGCGATGCAGCGCCCGATTTTTCCTATGTCTTAGGCGGCGCTCAGGATAATGGCGTTAATCATGCGCCTCAAGGCGCGACAGCATTCCAACAAACGCAGGGCGGAGACGGCGGACGTTGTTTTATCTCTCAGGAAGATGGTACCGGTTCGACAGCATATTCGACTTATGTTTATGCAGTTTTGTATAAATCCAGTAGCGGTGGAAGCTATCAATCCTGGAGCGGCAATATTTTAGATGGCGCGGGTCCCGATGGTCCTTATTTAGAAAATAATGATGGGACGCCATTTTACATGATGTATGACGTTTGCGAAACTGATGCATCGAAAGTCGCCATTTGCGGAAATACAAATATTTATTACTCTACTGATGGAGTAAACACTCTCACTAATTTATCCTCTACCGCGAACATCAGTGCCGGCTCTCCAAGTCCGAAATCTCCCAAAGCCGTGCATGTTGCCGGTTCCGATCCGAATGTTGTCTATGTAGGAACCGGAGGCTATGTATATGTTACAAAGAATGCCGAGGACCTCACCGGCGTCACATGGGTAAAATCCACAAAGAGCATTGGCACTGTTTCCGGATTTGTTACCGATCCTAATGATGCAAGCAAGGCATGGGCTTCTATTTCCGGTTTCGGCGGAGGGAAAACACGTTTTTATCTTACAACGGATTACGGTAAAACCTGGACGAATCCCGCGACGAATTTGCCCGATCTCGATGCCCGGACAATTGCCCGCGCACCGAATGGCAATCTTTTCATAGGAACGACCTTCGGAGTACTCTATTCGAAGGATAATGGCTTTACCTGGGGCACGTTGCGCGATGGTATTCCGCTATGCCAGATAACGAAGCTTCGCGTACGCGGATCAAACAGCCAATGGCTTCTGGCAACGACATACGGTCGCGGAATGTACAGGATCGATGTCAGCGATCTTCCGCCAGTTGCGCCGGTTAACAGTGTTAGTTTTTCTCCCGCTTCAAGCCCGGATATGCCTGCAATTACGGCTATTACTCCGAACCCCATTCAGGCGAATGGCAATGCTGTGATAGGCTTTACGCTTCATAAAGAAGGGAGTACGTCCCTGATCCTATACAATGAGGGTGGAATTGAAGTAAAGACACTGCTTAAAGCATACCTTCAGCCGGGAGATCAAACTTCGCAAGTCGAGGTATCCGGTCTTGCTTCCGGAGTCTATTTTGCTGTATTGACTTCAAACGGATATGCAGTGACACAAAGGTTAGTGATTACCAAATAAGCTGAATTAATTGTTTTTTTTGTATGGGTTGGGCATTGCCTGACCCATTTTTTTTACATTTCCAAAAATATTTATCAGTCTCATAGTACTTATAAGTCCTTATAAGACTTATAAAATCATAGGCTTAATAGCTATTTTAAGAATAGGGCAAAAATTTGTACCCTAAAATAATTTGTAACAAAGTACCCCCCTTGCGGTACTTATAGATATGGGCGGTCATTAATGATCGGTTATATGTGGTAGGAGAACCTGCCAAAATCAGAATTTCATTTTTCATATTTTGTAGTCAGTAAAAAAACACTTGATACGATTTCTCTGCTGAGCGTTTCGGCGGGGGCTTAAAAAAGAACGGGAGAAGAAAGCAGATAGGACACACAACGCTTGTCTTCACTCAAATGCGAAAAAGGGTTCGTTCTTTTATCCGCTCGTGCGGACGCCTGGCAGGGAAGATTTCTTTATTATTACCGTATCATTTTTTTTCTTATAAGACTACAATTATGCAAACAATTCAATCCCGCTCTGCTCTTCCAAAGCAGCCTGCATTCAATCCTTTTGTACTTGCCGATGACCTTCCGGGTATTAGGAACAAATTCAAAGAAGGTACGACGAATCCGCTTGCCGGAATGCTGACGGACGAAGCATTCATGGCATTGCGCACCAATGACCTCATCAACGAGAAATCACTTCGCGACTATATTATCAGGCAAATGTTTCTGACGCTCAGGCAGGAAGGTGCGATGAAGACGATGGACGCAATAAAAGAACTGACAGTCATGTATCCCTACTTGCAGCAGGATACGATTCGGAAGATCGTTTATCGAGTATACCCTGGAAGCACAAGGAAATCCATGATGTGAATTTGTAGGGGCACTCTGCGCGTGCCCTCGTGACATTTTATAAAATCTGGAAGAATGCACACGCAGTATGTTCTACGAATTAGAACACGACAATTTTATATTTTTGCCCAGCTTGCTCGATGAAATAAATTCCGGGGACAATCGTTGGCGGAATTGTCAAAGACTCGGCATTAGTAACAGAGGGCACGATGATTCTTCCAAGAAGGTCAATTAACGATGCGGAAGAATTGGCACCCAAATGTAGCCGTTCTCCTCGGCGGATAGGATTTGGATAGGGTAGTGAGGATACTAAGGGTGATGAAATTGCAACACCTGATTCGGACGTGACCTGATCGAGTATTTCAAGATCGTCAATCCCTGCCTCAACAAGCGAGCCGAAATAATTGCTGGCGATAAATCTGATCTTTACTGTCGATGTTGCTGCGCAATAATCCTTTAACCGGAATGAAAATTGTGTCCACTCGGGATAGCCTGATGGTCCGTTGGTACTGAAATTCGTTGATTGAAGCGAATGCCATGTTACTCCGTTATCATCGGAAATATCGGTTTTCCAAACTGCGCTCCAGGGGAAGGGACCTTTATCATTCGAATAGTAATACCAAAAGCGGATATACGGTGAATTAGACGTCGATAAATCGAGCGTAGGAGTAGTCAGTGTAGTTGCCCCATTACCAACATCATCATAGCTATCCAAATTTTTCCCAGATGGGTCGATATGATTCCCCGTTATATAGCACATTGTACCATCCGGCGTGTGATCGGTATCCTGTTGGATATATTCTATCGGCGGATACGGGTAAATGAACGTTCCGTTCGGCACACCGCGAATCCATAAACCTTTTGATGCTGTGTCTGTAGCAGCGGAGAGCGACCAGCCTTTATCCTGCTCGGCATTATCGAAGAATATTCGCTTGAAACCGACTAAAAAACGATAAGCGGAAGCGGGCAACGGCGATACGATCGTATCCCCCGCAATCGTTGCGGCGGAAGTATAGTATTGCACGATCGTGCCGGCGGGCACTTTGGGAATTGTGCCTGAAAACTCGTTATAGCTATCGCGAATAAGCTGTGTAGATCTAAAACTTTTGCCATTATCAAATGAATAGAATATTTTTAATGACGCCGTATCCAGCGATCCAACGATGCCATTATAACTGGACTCTACATTGACAATATATCCATTGGCGGCAGTGTCTTGATCCTCTACATTGGATGGGTCGAGATCAAGAAATTTGACCAGAGTAATATTGTGCAATTTAAAAGCAGCAAGAATCTGTGCCAGATGCGGCGTCCCATTGGCGAGATTATTATCGTCATCATCGGTTAAGATGAGGGCAGTCAATGCAGAGGCAAATGCATCTTCAAGGGAAGCGGAGTCAGTATAACCAGGTCCGTCAGGCATTTCATACTCCATAAAGTGGAACAGGTGTTCGGCTGTATCATGCCCAATAGCTTCACGTAAATCCCAAAAAGCTCCGGAGACGATTTCGCCGGAAACATGTATATCGTGGCTAATATCATGCGGCCATTTCTTCGTATTATCACATGTTCGGATAATCATACCACCATTGCTATCGGGATTGCCGAAAAATCCAATGCCGATACGCGGGTCGTCACGGATGAAGGCGCTATTAAGATCGGCGAATCCTTCGCTTAAGGAACCATCAAAAATATTCGTATTTTTTCGTGCAGCCATTTGGTATATCGCATTTGTTACACGATGTCCGTATTCATGAAAGACAACGTCCGATATCTCTGCCGTGTTGGAGCATCCCGAACCAGCCATGAAAAAGTTTATCGAAGTATCGGAAGGTATATAGAATGCATTACAAACGGAATTCTGATTGACATTTACCTTCATGTGAAGATCGATGCCTGTGAGCTTCTCGTCGATCCGTTTATCGGCAAGATGGGCGTATGCAGCCGAATAATATGCATCGCGTTCTGCAGCATCGGAATTCGATTCATCCCAGACGACGTCGGCGTTACTGCCTGTAATTGTTTTTGTCAGGACGCTATTGGGTTTTGTATCTTGTCGAAGGATGCTCAAGAACGGGCTATTGAATGAAGTTTGAATATTGAGTGGAAACGTTGCCGATGGAAGCGACCAAAATCCCGTCGAATCCGCTTCGATATTGACGCCGTTTACAGTGAGCAATGCATTCGGCAAGCCTACCGTCGTCAGGGTATCATACGGCGAGTGAAGATGTACCTTTGCGAGAACCATTCCGCTTCCTCCTGTAAGTGGGTTTTCGCGGATAATCGGAACTTGAATATAGGGGCACGCTGCGCGAGCCCTGTCTAAGTTCTCAGAAAATTCGGGAGAGGGGTCTATACGGGAGAAGCATTCATGCTCCAAAAGACTTTTTTTCTCCAATAGTTCGCCTGTCATTGCGTCGAATGTCATCCGCCACTCTTCGAACATATCAGGTTCTGTTGCAACCACTTCATAACAAAGCCGGAGTGACGTGCTCTCTCTTTCATCGATATAGATTAGCTCAGGCAGTGATTTTATTTCCGAATGACTGCCGAGAAGATTCGTTGTCTGTGAAGTAATATTATCAGGAGTAATTTTTGCCGAGATGGCATTCGGCTTTTTTGCAGGGATATTATTGCGCACAAGCATAACCTCTCCGCTTATAGCGCCGATATCCATCCGCAAAAATCGTTCGCGAAGAGGAATGCCGTTATAAGAAACGGTAAATGATGCAAGCCAAGTCTTTCCATTTTTCAGAGTTGCAGTTTCTTCTAATGTCGCAGTCGTCGGTAATGTTAAGGCATTCGATCCGATATATCTTGCTTCGTTTCCGGCAAAAGCGCGAACTGCGGAAATATCGCTGCGTTCGGTTTGAGAAAGCCTTCTTGTGATTGCCGATTTATTAACAGTTAAGATAGCCGGAGCGTTATTGCTGCCGATACGAACGAGACGGTAGGTATTGCTAGTCTGATTGGATACGAGAGCGGAGACAGTGCGGAATTCTTTCGAAGCTGCGGCAGATTCAGACACAGTCTGACTCATCACTCCGGAAGCAGTGAAGGAAAGACTAAAGATAATAATGCCTAAGTTGGATTTCATTATGGTATTCTCGCGACCCAGAGCGCTTCGCAGATGTACCCTTATACAATACAGATTAGCTGAGAATAGTTGCAAAAAGATTCCCCGAAAATAAATTTGTTTTTTACGCAACTTTTTTAGGTTTTAGGGGTTATCTGTATGTTACTTGGGCAAATTTTTTTAATAACAATACCTTTTATTACCTATGAAGAATTTATTTACTGTTTTTCTTGTAAGTGCGTTTTCAATAATCTTTTTGAACAACGGATATTCGCAAACGCTATCGCACCATGCTGTTTTGTATCCGATGCAATCGGGTCTTTCGAAAGCGTTGCCAAATACTGCTGCCAATTCCCGCTCAAATAGCCTCTTTCTGAATCCTGGTAAAAACACCCCTATGCTTTCGCCTTTGGTATTACCTAATGACTCTTCCCTTTTTTATGTCGATACCACTGATCAGACGAAATTAGCTGTCGTATTATTCCCAAGTTCCATTAATATTGATACATCAGCGACCAATCCTAATGCTCCGCCTGCTCCCGATACCCTGACAGGATATGGAGAACACTTTAGTTCACCATATGCTGCAACTAAGACGTACCTCGATAGCGTGCAGTTCTTATTTGCCGTTACGAATGTCGGTACATTCAACAATAACTATCTTCTGATTTATTCTACAAAAACAAAGACTGCAAACGGCCTGCTTTTCCCTGGAGTCGGTGTGGATTCGGTTGCGATCGATCCAAATAGTTTCACTACACAAAATATTGTGAGCGATCCTACAATGCCAAC
>Ga0206906_1146_pt2 | contig 11473 bp, 6 predicted proteins | sample Alteio_BWOrgHeat_79_FD_152935 | JGI IMG/M metagenome (GOLD analysis project Ga0206906, IMG submission 152935) | Enriched cells from forest soil in Barre Woods Harvard Forest LTER site, Petersham, Massachusetts, United States -... | ecosystem: Environmental > Terrestrial > Soil > Temperate forest > O...
GCAGAGCTTGAGAAGGTTGGTTTCGTATTCAAGCTGGATTTCATTGTCTATATCCTGCTTGGCTGTCTTTACCATATCGGTTCGGACATGCGGAAACTCCATGCGCCGGAGAATAATGAAACCATCCGTGCCGCCTGGCAGCGCCTGTCCAGCCAGGTATTGGATTACGCGGTCAATATCATGCGTTCCAACGCTTATGTGGATCACACGGATGAAATCAACTCCGTCTATGCCCTCATTCCCATTATCGTGTATTGCTACGATAAGCAGGGACAGCATCCATCCGATATTGAAATTCGGAAAATGGTGAAATGGTTTTATTACGCGCAAATCCGCAACCGCTACATCAGCCAGCTTCCGCAGAAACTCGACCGTGACCTGAAAATTATTAAGGAATCCGCCAATCCTTTTGATGAATTGCTCGGCATCATCGAGGAGGAACGCCGCCTCGAAATCACCCCGGAAGAGTTTAGCGGCCACGGCATTTCCCATCCTCTATTCGGCCTCTGCCGCTGGTATTTCAAACGCCAGGGAGCAGTTTGCTTCACCACCGGGCTGGCGCTGCGCCAAAATATGGGCAGCAAATATCAGTTAGAAAAAGATCATATATTCCCTTATGCGCTCCTGAAAAAGAATGGCTATGGCAAGGAAAACCGCGCAAAATACGCGCTGGCGCAGGAAATGACTAACCGCGCCATATTGACGCAGGTAGCAAACCGGACAAAATCTGACGAAGAAGCAAGCATCTACCTTGCGGAGGTAAAAAAGCGATTTCCTAAAGCTCTGGCTTTGCAATGCGTCCCCGAAGATGAATCGCTATGGCAGATAAATAAATATGAGGATTTTCTGGCAGCGCGCCGAAAAACGCTGGCAACCCAACTGAATGAATTCTTGGAATCCATCACTCAAACGGAAGAAACCGCCTCGCCGGTGACGCTAGAGGACATGATAGCCGACGGGGAAAGCGATGAGCTGGAGTTCAAATCTTCCCTACGCTGGGATTATAAGCAGGGCGGCGTAAACAAAAAGCTGGAAGAAGTGATTTTGAAATCCATTGCCGCGTTTACCAATAAAGACGGCGGCACGCTCTTGATCGGCGTGGAAGATACCGGCCAGATTCTTGGCCTGGAGCGTGATTACGCAACGCTGGATGGCGGCGATAGGGATAAATTTCAACTGCATTTGCAAAACCTGATAAAACAGGCGTTCGGGGTGACGTTTCTGTCCAGGTTAAAATTCCAGTTCCCCGCCGTGGGCGAACATGAGATTTGCCAGATTGATGTCTCCCCCGCCACCCAGCTCGTCACACTAAAACTCACGGATAAAAACAACCAGCCCGTTGAGAAGGTTTTTGTACGCACCGGCAATGCCTCGCAGGAATTGCCGGTAAGCGAAGTGCATGACTATGTTCGGCAGCGGTTTAAGTAGGGAATAACACATTGAACGCGGTAGAAATTGAAGAGGCAATATCGAGATTAGCAGAACAGCCGTTTGATGCGGCTGAGTTCCCCTATGCGTTTTTGGAAGCGTTCGGCAATAAGGCGACCACCATCAACCGCCTGCGCAAACGTGATTCCAATAAAACTGATATTGATGGCGCAGTCCTTCAGCACAATAACATTCACATGGCGGTCAGCCCTGCCGGTGAAGTGCTGAAAACGTTGGAAAGACTGAAAAATAGCCCTGCCACCACCCGCCAAAAAGCAAAATACATCCTCGCTACTGATGGTGAGGATTTTCAGGCGGAAGACATCACCAGCGGCGAAACCATCGCTTGCGAATACAAAGATTTCCCTAACCATTTCGGCTTTTTCCTGCCGCTTGCAGGCATTACCACCGTCAAGCAAATCCGTGAAAGCTCCTTCGACATCCGCGCCACCAGCCGCTTGAATCGGCTGTATGTGGAACTATTGAAAGATAACCCTGAATGGGGCACTGCTGAACGCCGCCATGATATGAATCACTTCATGGCTCGCCTGATTTTCTGTTTCTTTGCAGAGGATACAGACATCTTTAACGGCAAGGGCTTGTTCACCGCCACCGTTGAGAAAATGAGTGCGGGGAATTTCGCAATAACTCACGAGGTAATCAGCGAAATTTTTCGTGCCATGAACACGCCCACCACTCACGAGGGCAAGCCAGATAACCGCTATCGTAAAGCAGCAAATACCAAAAGCTGGGCGGATGTATTCCCCTATGTGAACGGCGGCTTATTTGAAGGCAACATCGACGTGCCACGCTTCAGCAAAATTGCGCGTTCCTACCTGCTGCATGTAGGCCACCTCGAATGGCAAAAAATCAACCCCGATATTTTCGGCTCAATGATTCAGGCTGTGGCCGAAGATGAAGAACGCGGCGCACTCGGGATGCACTACACCAGCGTGCCGAATATCCTGAAGGTTTTAAATCCGCTATTTCTGGATGATCTGCGTGCCAAGCTGGAAGATGCTGGCGACAACCCGCGCATATTGTTGAACCTACGCAAGCGCATGGCCAAAATCCGTGTGTTTGACCCCGCCTGCGGTTCGGGCAACTTTCTTGTGATTGCCTATAAGCAAATGCGCGAGATTGAGGCCGAGATTAACCAGCGGCGCAAAGAAGCTGGCATTCGCACCGAAATACCGATCACCAATTTCAGAGGCATTGAACTGAAAGACTTCCCCGCCGAGGTTGCACGCCTTGCGCTTATCATCGCAGAATATCAATGCGACATTCTCTATCGTGGCCAGAAAGAAGCGTTGGCTGAGTTCCTGCCGCTGGATGCACAAAACTGGATCACCTGCGGCAATGCCCTGCGGCTCGATTGGCTCTCTATTTGCCCACCCACCGGCACTGGCGTAAAGTTGCAAGGCGATGATTTATTCAGCACGCCACTCGATCAGGCACAGATTGATTTTGAGAACGAAGGTGGCGAAACCTATATCTGCGGCAATCCGCCGTTCAAAGGTACCAGAAAGCAGGAGGCTAATGAGAAAGAAGACCTTCAGCGCGTTTTTTCTAACCTTACTAGCAAATGGAAAAATGTTGATTATGTCGGTGCATGGCTGATGAAGGCAGCCATGTATAATGAGGCTTGCCGTGCCCCCTTTGCTTTTGTTGCAACCAATAGCTTATGTCAGGGACAGCAGGTGCCAATCATTTGGTCTCTGCTTCTACAGCGCGGCTTCAAGATACGTTTTGCCCATACTTCATTCAAATGGTCAAACCTAGCAGCAAATAAAGCAGGTGTTACTGTTGTCGTAACAGGTGTTGATAGAGAGCAGAACGGTAGTCGATGGATATACATAGACGATAGCAAGCGTGAAGTTGCAAACATTAACCCGTATCTAACAGATCACAACATTTCAATAGTTCCTGCGGAGAAGAAGCCAAGATTTACGGAAATTCCAATGGAATATGGAGTATATTACTCTAAATCTGCTGGATTGATGCTAACATCAGACGAAAAAGAAAAGCTGACTAACGCAGGACTTCCGTCGAAGTTTATCAGACGATTTATCGGATCAAACGAATATATAAATGGTCAGGAGCGTTATTGCCTTTGGATTGCTGATGATGAAGTTGACTATGCGTGTCAATTTCCTGAAGTTCGCGAGCGCATCGAGAGTGTTCGAAGAGATCGCCTAGAAACTGATGATGCAGCAGTAAATAAGCTTGCATCACGGCCACACCAATTTCGAGAAAAGAAAGGTGACGAGGCATCAAAAATCTTTGTTCCCATCGTTTCCTCTGAGAGTAGAGAATATTTTCCAGCAGGTATTGCGGATCGTTCGATAGTTCCAACAAACAAAGCTTTCTTTATACCAAATGGTTTGTTGTGGGCACTATCCATACTTACATCTAAAATGCATCTTGCTTGGATAGCAGCAATTTGTGGTCGTTTAGAAATGCGACTTTCTTATTCCAACACTCTTGGCTGGAATACGTTTCCTCTCCCGCTACTTACCGAAAAAATGAAAGCTGATCTCACCCGCTGCGCGGAGGATATTTTGTTGGCGCGGGAGGCACATTTCCCCGCCACCATCGCGGATTTATACGATCCCGAAAAAATGCCGGAAAACCTTCGCCACGCGCATGAGCGCAACGATGAAGTGCTTGAGCGCATATATATCGGCCGTCGCTTCAAGAATGACACCGAGCGGCTGGAAAAGCTGTTTGACCTCTACACCAAGATGACTGCCACGAAACCTAACAAAAAGGGGGTAGCATGATTGAGAAATTATCGGAGAACGAGACTGTTATTGGTGCGTTGATTGGTTTCGTCGGGGTGGCGTTGGGATTGTTGGCATCGTGGGTAAAGGATTGGCTTGAGCGTAGGCGGCTACGCAATCAACAGGCGACGTATTTAGCTGTGCGCGTAGTCTGTATACTTGATGAATATACGGATAACTGCGTTAAAGTTGTCCAAGATGATGGAACCGTCATGGGTCAACCCGCAGAAAGAGATGATGAGGGCTTTGGGCATTATATTCCACAAGTGCCGTTTCCAGTGGCTCCTAACTTTCCCGATGATGTAGATTGGAAAGCTCTTGATGGTAATTTGATGTATCAAATCCTCGCTTTTCCGAATTTGGTACGATCAACTAACGACGGGATAAACTTTGTTGCCAACGAAATTGCCTCTGCACCTGATTACGATGAGCTATTTGAGGCTCGCAAGGATGGCTATGCAAACCTTGGGTTAAGGGCAATCAAGTTAGTCGATTTGCTACGAAAGAAATATGGGCTGCCTAAAGAACCTCCCAATCAGTGGAATCCGGACTGGAATCCTAAAGATTATTTGCAGCAAAAAATAAAGGAAATTGAAGAGAAAAGGAAGCGGTATGCCGCTGATTTTGAATCAGCGTTTTCCCCCTTAGTTTCAACAGATAATAAGAGCGAGCAGCCATGACACAGAAAAAATCCATTCCATCCGTTTCCGTAAATTACGCAAGCAATGATTCCCTCGCTAAACCGGTCGAATTCGACCGGTTTAAGAAGGAAGAGGAATAACGAGCATGGAACAAACCGCGCTAAAACAACTTCTCGATTCTTTAATCGCTGCCTGGGAAAATGAGGTGGTGGAATTTAAGGAAGCTGGCGATAACTATTCCACAAGCGACATTGGCAAATATTTTTCTGCCCTTGCCAATGAAGCCAATTTGCGCGGCCATGAAAAAGCATGGCTGGTTTTTGGCGTGAATAACAAAACGCGTGCGATCACCACGAGTGATTACCGGATAGAACCTGAGCGCCTGCAAGGCACCAAAAAGCAGATTGCTGATGGCACCGAGCCAAACATTACTTTCCGGAATATTCATGAATTACATACAGCAGATGGTGGCCGCATTATTTTGTTTGAGGTTCCCGCTGCGCCACGCGGTATGCCGATTGCATGGAATGGGCATTATTACGCCCGCGCAGGTGAAAGTCTGAATGCGCTTGGCGTTGATAAACTCGATGAAATCCGCCAACAGACACTATCCGACGATTGGTCGGCGCAGATTGTCCCTAATGCCACCACCGCTGATCTTGATGCTGCTGCGATTGAGAAGGCGCGGGAGTCATTCATCCGCAAGCATGCCAACCGCATACAAGAAACGGAAGTGCGTAGCTGGTCGCTCGCCACATTTCTTGACAAGGCGAAGCTCACCCAAAACGGCCAAATCACGCGCACGGCGATTTTGCTGTTAGGCAAGCCGGAATCCGCACATTTTCTCAATCCGCATCCGGCGCAAATGACGTGGAAGTTGGAAGGCACAGAACGTGCCTATGAACATTTTGGCACGCCATTTCTTTTATCCAGCACGCAGGTGTATCAAAAAATCCGGAACATCCAGCTTCGCATTTTGCCGCAGGATGAATTGCTGCCCATCGAGGTATCGAAATACGATCAGAAGGTTGTGCTTGAGGCGCTTCATAACTGCATCGCGCACCAGGACTACACGCAGAATGGGCGTATTTTAATTACCGAAAGACAAGACAGGCTGATTTTTGAGAATTCAGGCACTTTCTTTGAGGGTACGCCTGATGATTATATTCTTGGAAACAAAACGCCGCTTCGTTACCGCAATGCCTTCCTTGTCGAGGCCATGTCCTCCCTCAACATGATTGATAAAATGGGGTATGGCATTCATGATATGGCGCAAAGTCAGGCAAAGCGCTTCTTTCCCTTGTCGGATTATGATCCGTCGGATGGCAAAGTGGTGCGGCTAACGATTTATGGCGGCGTTGTTGATATGGCGTATAGCCGCCTGCTTATCCAAAAAACTGACTTGCCATTCCAAGATATTTTTGCCCTCGACCGTATTCAGAAAAAGCTCCCTGTCTCCGATGACGCGTTGGCGCATCTTCGTCGTGCAAACCTCATAGAAGGTCGCAAACCAAACGTGCATGTATCTGCAATAGTCGCCGCCGCAACGGATAATAAGGCAGAATATATAAAAATGCGTTCTCTAGATGATAAGCATTACAAGGAACTGATTTTGGAGTGTCTTACCAAATTTGGAGAGGCGTCACGAAAGGATATTAATGGGTTTATTTTCCCAAAACTCGGTGATGTTCTTAACGCAAAACAAAAATATCAAAAAATAAGCAACTTACTCAGCAATATGAGGCGCGCAGGACTTATTTACAATGCAGGGAACGACACAAAACCAATTTGGAAAATTGCAGAGAGACTGCAGAGTGAAAAAGAGTGATTTGCAGAGAGAAAAGATGCATAATTGCTATAAATCAATATGTTACTTATATAATTGCAGAGAGAATTTAGAATCAAGCAGAGAAGTAGCTAATAGTTCAGAAAGTTTATGAGGCCAGCATGACACAGAAAAAATCCATTCCATCCGTTTCGGTAAATTACGCAAGCAATGGTAGCTCCACCAGAGCCAATGAGATGGGAATGCGCGTCATGCAGGAACGCGCTTATGAAAAGCGCGGCGAGCAATATCTGTTGATTAAATCCCCGCCCGCCTCAGGAAAAAGCCGTGCACTGATGTTTGTGGCACTCGATAAGCTGCATAACCAGGGGGTGAAGAAAGCCATCATCGTGGTGCCAGAAAAATCCATCGGCTCCAGCTTCAACAACGAGCCGTTGAGTAAGTCAGGCTTTGAGTGGGACTGGGAAGTTGCGCCGCAATGGAACCTCTGCAACGCGCCCGGCGACGACAATGGCGGCAAAGTCAACTCAGTAAAGGCTTTCTTGGGCAGCGCGGATCGCGTGCTGGTCTGTACCCATGCTACTTTCCGCTTTGCGGTAGATCGTTTTGGGGTAGAGGTGTTTGATGATTGCCTGATTGCCGTGGATGAATTCCACCACGTCAGTGCCAGCCCTGATAACAAACTGGGTATGCATCTCGGCCAATTTATGGCGCGGAATAAAGTGCATATTGTGGCGATGACGGGTTCGTATTTTCGTGGTGACGCGGAAGCCGTGCTTTCACCGCAGGATGAAGGCAAGTTTGAGCCTGTTACCTACACTTATTACGAACAGCTAAATGGTTATCAATACTTGAAACAGCTGAATATCGGTTATTATTTCTACACTGGCTCGTATTGCGACGAAATCCTGAGCGTGCTGAATCCCGATGAGAAAACCATCATCCATATCCCCAACGTCAATTCCCGCGAAAGCACAAAGGATAAAATCAAAGAGGTCGAGCATATCATCCATGAACTGGGTGATTGGCAAGGAACTGACCCAAAAACGGGCTTTCATCTGGTGAAATCAGCCAGTGGCAAAACCCTCCGTATTGCGGATTTGGTGGATCCCCAGCATCAGGGACGCATACAGGAGAGTTTGCGCGCCGATGGAATGAAAACCGACCGAGACTACGTTGACATGATCATTGCGTTGGGCATGGCGAAAGAAGGCTTCGACTGGATTTGGTGCGAACACGCGCTCACCGTTGGCTATCGCTCCAGCCTCACCGAAATCATCCAGATCATCGGCCGCGCCACCCGTGATGCCAAAGGTAAAACCCATGCACGCTTTACCAACCTAATTGCAGAGCCGGACGCTTCGGAAGATGCGGTGACGGACGCGGTGAATGATACTCTAAAAGCGATTGCTGCCAGCTTGTTGATGGAACAAGTATTGGCGCCAAAGTTCAACTTTACGCCAAAAAGCACGGGTAGCGGCCCTGTAGAGGGCTTTGATTATGGCGACGGTGGCTATGACCCGAAAAAGGAAAATGTCGGTTTTAACCAACAAACCGGCCAATTCCAGATTGAAATTAAAGGTCTTGTGGAACCAAAGAGCAAAGAGGCTAACCGTATTTGCCAAGAGGATTTGAACGAGGTGATTGCTGCGTTTGTGCAGGATAAAACCGCTCTCGAGCGCGGCCTGTTCGATACCGAAGCAGTGCCGGAAGAGCTCACCCAGGTACGCATGGGCAAAATCGTGAAGGACAAGTACCCCGAACTCGATGAAGAGGATCAGGAAGCGGTACGTCAGCACGCTATCGCCGCCCTCAATCTGACGCAGCAGGCGAAGAAAATCCTCAATGCGGATGATGATCTCGTGCAAGGTGGCAACACTGCGCTAATCGACGGGGTTCGCAAATTTACGATGGATGTGCGCGATCTGGAAATTGACCTGATTGACCGCATCAACCCGTTCGGTGAAGCCTATGCGATTCTGGCTAAGGCGATGACCGAGGAAAGCCTCAAACGGGTGCAAGCGGTGATTGCAGGCAAGAAAGCCACGTTGACGCTTGAAGAGGCGCGGGGGCTGGCAAAACGTGCGCTTCAATTCAAACAGGAACGCGGCAGGCTGCCATCGCTCACGTCACCCGATCCGTGGGAAAAGAAAATGGCCGAGGGGATTGCTTTTCTTGCACGCATGAAAGCGGAGGCAGCGAATGGCTAAAGCAAAATTCACCGATGACGATGATGCCCTTCTCACCGAGCTTGGCGTTGAGGTGGAGGAACAGAAAGCCTCTAGCCGTTCGCCACGCGAGGAACGCATTATCGCAGGCTTTGAAGATATAGAACGTTTCTATGAGCAACACAGCCAGCTGCCAACCAACGGCGAAGATAAGGATATTTTTGAACGGCTTTATGCGGTGAGGCTGGATAAAATACGCGCTTCCGAGGACTGTCGCACTGTACTTGCCGGATTCGATAAGTACGGCCTGCTGCAAGGACAACCAACGGGAACACACAGCGCAGGCAACGATCTCGATGATGATGCGCTTCTGGCAGAACTGGGCGTTCTGGACACAGGCGAAAACGATATTACAAAACTCACGCACGTCAAAACCCGTGCTGAAATCCGTGCTGCGGAGGAAATCGCCAAGCGTGCGCCATGCCTAGACTTCGACAAATTTAAGCCGCTTTTCCTTGCCATACAGGAGGATTTGAAGATGGGCATACGCCAAAGCCGCCGCTTCAAAGAAGATGCCGGCATTGAAAAAGGCGAGTTTTTCATCCTGGGCGGCCAGATCGTTTATGTCGCCGAAGTTGGCGAGGAAATCAAAGCATCTAACGGCGCAACAGATGCCCGCCTGCGCGTGATATATGACAACGGCACGGAAAGTGATCTGCTGATGCGCTCGCTGCAACGCGCCCTGTACAAAGACGAGGCCGGGCGGCGTATCACTGACCCGTCTGCAGGGCCGCTCTTCTCCGACGTGCATGAAGAAGGTGATATTGAGAGCGGCACGATTTATGTGCTCCGAAGCAAATCCGACCATCCGCTTATTAAAGAGAATCGCAACATCATCCACAAAATTGGTGTCACCGGTGGCGATATTGAAAAACGTATCGCCGATGCGAAGATCGACCCAACATTTTTGATGGCTGATGTCGAGGTAATTGCCACTTATGAGCTATCCAATATCAACCGCGTTAAACTTGAAAATCTGATTCACAGATTTTTTGCACCCGCCAAGCTTAACATTGAAATAAAGGATCGCTTCGGCAACCCCATCATCCCGCGCGAGTGGTTCCTCGTGCCATTATTCGTCATTGATGAGGCGGTAGAGAAAATTAAGGACGGGTCGATAGTGGATTTTGCCTATGACTCTAAAGCGGGAAAAATGATTAAGCGGCAATGATGAAAGCACCTTATGCGCCTCATATTTTCGGTGAAGAAGTTGAGCGACGGCTATCAGGTAGGCGCGGCTGGCTTACAGCGGGTGTGGCCTCTTCGATTGCATGGCCATCTTTAGATGTGTGCGTTGTTTACGCAGGGGATGAATATTTTTTGAGGGGCACAGAGCGGGATGGTAAGCCTTCGCCCCCATGCATAACCATTGTCTGCAAAAATGGTAATCAGGATGAGGCTATCGGTAAGATTTATAGATTCACGTCTGTATTAAGTTGGTTTGCAGGGGGATATGTAGATGTATCTGGCTACATATCGGGGAGCCACCCAAGCCTGTACGGTTCACGTAATGTATATTCATCACTCGGAATAGCTGGCACAAAGTCATTTAATTGCAATCATATGCCCATTATTGAACACGAGAACGTTCGCAAGGCGCTGGCGTTTTGGCGTGAGGGAAAACGACTTGATGAGGTTCATGATAGCTACTCGTTTCTCAGTTTCTACAAAGTTATTGAGTCACAGTTTGCTAACGGAAAAACCAAAGGCGATTGGATCGCAGCCAACATTGACAAGCTGACGGATCGTGCGGCTAAACGTGTCGCAGAGCTTCGGGCTAAAGGTGTTGATGTAAGTAGCCATTTATTTGAGAGCGGCCGCTGTGCTGTAGCGCATGCCTCCCTTGAACGCGATATTGTAGATCCTGATATTCCGGCGGATAGGAGGCGGTTATCTGCAGACTTAATAATTATGGAAGAGCTTGCTCGTATCTATATCAGGGATGAACTCAAAGTTCCTGACTCCCGCTCACTCTCCAGAACTCGTGATAGGCTAGAGCCATGGGCAACGCTATTACCAACAGAGGTTTTACAAGCACTCAAGGAGGGTGGTACACCAGAAAATGTGTCTGGCTTAGCAGGGCATATCGTATCAATTGGTTTATGGCCTGATGGGCCAATCTATGGACTTGAACGAATGAGTATGCACGTTGACGCTATAGAAAATGGTGTCGTCAAAGTTGTGCTAATAAACGAAAAGAAAACCATACTATTGGTTTTCTTCCTCGATTATCGCAGTGGACGCTTACACACAAATCTTGAAGATGGGGGACTGTTATATGGTAATAATAAGCCCGATGAGAATGATGTCAGGGCATATGCCACATTTTTTTACAAGGTATTTTCTAATGGAATCGCCGAACTTACTATTGAAGGCAGGGAACCAGTTGACTGCGAGGTTGTCATACCTGTGAATATGATGATGACGATGTCTGCAGAACAAGCGATAGAAGATGCAGTAGAGCGCTTTCGTATAGAAAATTCAGTGCTTCAGGCTTAAAGTGCTCGCAACCACTCCTCCAGCTTCCGCGTCGCCATCACGTCATCGAAATTATAGGTGAGGATATCTTTTTTCATTTGCTCGCGGCGGTCTTTCAGCGGCTCGATC
>Ga0206906_1162_pt1 | contig 11429 bp, 5 predicted proteins | sample Alteio_BWOrgHeat_79_FD_152935 | JGI IMG/M metagenome (GOLD analysis project Ga0206906, IMG submission 152935) | Enriched cells from forest soil in Barre Woods Harvard Forest LTER site, Petersham, Massachusetts, United States -... | ecosystem: Environmental > Terrestrial > Soil > Temperate forest > O...
AATGACTTTCCCGTTTACGATCCTCCTGCCGATAATCTCTTTAATGGCGCTACAACGTATGCGAAAGGCTCGTGCATATTACACATGCTCAGGCGTATGGTGAATAACGATACCATGTTCTTCGGCGCATTACGGAATTATTCGGATGCATTCGCCTGGACGACGGCAAATACGATGCAATTCCGCGATTACATCGGTCAGCGTCTTGGGATGGATCTCTATGAATATTTCGATCAATGGATCTTTGGCGCGCTACATCCGATCTACGATATCAAATGGGCGCAAGGCACGAATAATATTTTCTACTTACGGGTCAACCAAACACAAACAGTGCGCGATCATTTCACGATGCCAATGAAATTTTTTGCATATCATGACGCCCAACCTCAGCCGGATACCCTCGAATTCCTCGATGATCTGCGGTCGAAAGCATTTCAGAAAGTGCTGGCATATAAAATTGATTCGCTTTTCTTCGATCACGACGATCTGATTCTCTCTATTGATACCCTTACGTATGCTCCGGAGCTTTCGGTACGTTCGCAAGATATACCGAATGCTATTTTTACCGTTTACCTCGAAGGGAATACTATCCTATGCAAATTCGATGGCATTGAGCAGAGCGGAATGATAGAAGTTTATAATTCAGCAGGAATGAAAATATCAGAGGCTGAAGTAATGAGCGGCGAAACGGTAACGAGGATTCCATGTGGGAATTTTGCTTCCGGCATGTATTTTGTCCGCTATAAGAATGCAATGCAAAAAGTCAGTATCATGCATTGATTGAACTCCGGGGACTAGTAGGTCGGACATTCTTGTCCGACAGCGAGTAACCCTCTGACGGACAGGAATGTCCGTCCTACTAACTACCGCATAATAATAATTTCCTGATTCGCCACACTACCATCCCCTGCGCTCATCCGCAAGATATATGTTCCGCTGGGAAGCGATGAAGTATTGACAGGAATTGTATGGTTGCCGCTTGTGAAGTGCCTGCTATCAAAAATCTTTTGACTGCTTTTTCCCGATGCATCAATTACTTCAAGATTCAGATCATTTTCCTGAGGTAAATAAATTTCTGCTTCTATGAATGTGCCGGTATTCGGATTCGGATGCACGGAAATAAAACCCGGTACTTTACCGGTGAGCATGAATCCGGATATGCTGCTGTCGCCGCAAACCCGGTCAACGAGAAACATTGTCTCCGGTACGCTGCACATCTGAAGGAGGGCAAGCGGTTGATTCCCACCGGCAAACGAAAAGGAATCCAGCCGTATATCACTATAGAGATGCCGCGATAAAAACACATCCATCTGCACATAAAAAAGAGGCAGTGTAAGATCGGATGCCTCTGTTAATGGAGCAGTAAAATCTACTGTAAACGTTGCTCCACCGGGTGTTAATGAGGTCAGTTGTACTGTTGCTCCTGCGCTCAGCGTCCCCACAACACTATAAGGATTTGTTGCCGGAGTCAGGACATCGCCATCATAGGAAATATGAAATGCATAATGCATGATCCTGAAACTATCCTGCGTGGGATGAAGGAAGACGGGGATCAAAGCCGTCGTGCTGCCGACTTTGGCAGGATTCGGCACACCAAGATACGGATCGGGCGCTAATGACTGCCGGGCAGTAAGAATAATTGTGGTATCTAAGACCAGAGCGCCGGAATGAGCCTGTATTCGGACAAGAGTCTCGCGCCTTGCATCGGAATCACTGCGAAAGAGAATAGGAATTCCGAATCCATTAACGGTTGCTCCAAGGTTAGTCCCGCTGATCACTGTATCAACTGAAAATTCATTATACTGATTGGGGGTAAAGGTAACCGAATCGATAGTGACATTTGAATTACAGGTTGCATTGGTAATATGAAAATAATTTCTTGCAGGTTGGCAGAAATATGCCTGCATAAAGAGAGAGTCCTCGGTCAAAGCAAGCAATGGATTATCGCCGGAAGAAGCAATCAGTGTTCCATCGCCGCCATCTGTTGTTTTGTAAACGCCTCCTTGATTATCGAAGGCATAGACAACTTGTCCCTTGCAGCCTGCAACGACAAATCTGGTATCAAAATCATTAGAGGGACCGCCGACATTTTTCCACGTTAAACCAAGATCATCGGAGCGGAAGAGTCCTCTTTTTGTAATATAATCAGTTTGCACATAAATCGTATTACCAACTCCGCCAATATGCCCTGTAAAACCGGCGGCGGGGACAATTGCCCGCTCCTGCCAATTTATTCCACCGTTTTGGGACCAATATACGATGTTAGATCGATCCGATACTTTTCCTTCAGGAAGTGTTACATAAGTTTGCGTCCCTTTAACAGCATAAACAGACCAAGATTCCGGCAGTGAATCAATACCCTTCTGCCATGTAATACCGCCATCGGTTGTGGACCATGTTGGATAAAAATCGTTTAGTCCATAATCAACTAATACTCCATTTAAAGCATCCGTAAAGTCTATCCCCGTACCATATATGTTGGTTTCAACATCAATACCGGAAAATGTACCGCCATCGTTGATCGAAAATGCACCGGATTCATTGTTTTCCCATTCTGTTCGCACCAGAGCCGCGCTTGTTGCGTAGACCGACGTACTGATAACCTCATGCCCATACGAATCATCATTCCAGGTAATACCTCCATCCGTCGTTTTCAGAAGCGTGTACACGGGAGCAGGGTAAATAGCGACAGAGGCATATCCGATAAGCGGATCTTTCATGAAAATGCTTGTGATCAATCCTTCCCCTTTCGGAGTAGTGCAGACAGTCCAGGTTTTTCCGCCATCAGTAGTACGCCGAATAAAGAAATTAACTCCACTGGTCCAGCTGCCCGTACCGATGAACCCATTCATTTCGTCGAAGAAAAATCCGCAATGGACTTCCCCTTCGGTTGCTGGGATTACCGCGATTTTTTTCCATCCGGCATGCGAAGAACCTGCGCAACTTGCCAAAAGAATGATGATAAAACATGATCGTAGTGACATGGACAACTTTCTATTAAATATTACTTGGAGATAACGATGCGGGTGCTAAAAAAATTACCCCTATCTGGATATAATCGGATGAAGTATACGCCGGCTGGTAAATCTGATGTTGGAATCTTCAATGTTTGAATTCCTTCTCCGCAATGGTTGCCTAATAGTGTTTTTTGCACGATATTTCCGCGCACGTCCGATATTTCAAGAGACAGTCCGGTTTCCTCCCGGAGCAAGACCTCCGCTTCTATCACGCTGCCGGAATTCGGATTCGGACGAATAGAGAGAAATCCGGGCATTGTGCCGTTCAACATGAATGCGGAAATTATGCTATCGCCGCAGAGCGGATCGACAAGAAACATTGTTTCGGGAATCGTGCAGAGCGGTAATGGCGCAGTATTCGAAAGCGAAAATGTATCAAGCCTAACCGCGCTGAAAAGATTACGGGAAAGATACACTTGCATACGGAGATAAATAAGCGGCAGCGTAAGATTTGACGCTTCGGTAATTGGCACGGGGAAATCAACCGTGCAAAGAACGCCATTTGTTTCCGGTGTGCCAATTGTCACAGTGCCGGTTGCACTGAGTGTGCCATTCTTTTCGTAATTATAAGGATTGGCAGGGCTAAGCACATCGCCATCATACGAAAGATGAAAAGAATAATGACTGATCGTAAAACTATCGAGCGTCGGACGCAGATAGACGGGGATCAGAACTTGATCGCCAATTTTCGCAGTCGCAGGCGTTTCTAATAGAGGCTCCGGCGCTGTCGAATGTTTTGCTACAAGAATAATTGTTGTATCAATTGTCCGGTCAAGCGAATGGGCTTTAATTTCAACTCTCGTTTGCCGCGTCAGATTCGAATCCGTATGAAAAAATATCGGTACTCCGCCGGAAGAAAATTTCCGCAGTGAAAGTTTTGCCGGATTCTGAATCGTATCAATGATCAGTTCGGAATATTGCGGATTCATTACGATCGTATCGATCGTAAGGTCGTTACAATTCCGATTGCCAAGATTGATCATATACTTCAATGGCTGGCAATACCGTGTTTCCAAATAGATCGAATCGAACGCCAGCGACATCAACGGACCTGGCGTTGTCGAGTGCTGGGCGCGAACAATAATGGTGGTATCGATACTACGGCTTATCGAATGCGCGTGGATATGAACAACAGTATTACGAGTTACATCAGAATCGCTTTGGAAAAGAATGGGAATTCCAAGAGAAGCATTTGATAAAATATTCAACCCGGTCTTCAAAGTATCAAGTGAAAACTCTCCATATATATCCGGTAAAAAACTAAGGCTATCGATAATAAGCGAATCGCAATTCCGATTCGCCAAATTTATATCACCTCTTGCAGGCTGGCAGATCGAGGAGATCGAAATCGAATCATTTGCAAGCGCCAGGAGCGGACCAGTTATACTTACACGGCTCGCAATTACGACAATTGTCGTGTCAAAAGATATACCGTTATAATTACCATGTATATGAAGAACCGTTCTGCGTGTAACATTAGAATCTGTTTTGAAACGAATCGGAATATCCCCAACACCATCCGAAGAAATAATTATCGGACTTTTATTCGTATCTAATGAAAATTCGCCGTAAGAATCCGGAGAAAAACTTATACTATCGATACTATAGCCTGTGCAATTACTATTCCGTATAGTAATATATCCGTGTGCCACAGGCAGAAGACAGTTATCCAAGATCGTCAGAGAATCCGGAGAGATCGTCAAAGCTTTTCCACCTGATGAGCTCTGCAGCGTTCCGTCACCGCCATCTGAAGCTCTCCAGACACCGCCGCTCGCATCAAAGGCATAGACGACTTCGCCTTTGCATCCGGTTACGACAAAACGAGTATCGCGAGTATGGGATGGACCGTTCACATTTTTCCAAGAACCTCCGAGGTCATCGGAGCGGAATAATCCTGAACCTGTTGCTGATTGCACATAGATGCTATTTCCAACTCCGGCAATGTGCCCGGTAAATTGCTGCGCGGGAAAATTAGATTGTATATTCCATGATCCGCCTTGATCTACTGTTTTATAAAATGCAGTGTTCGGATTAGCTCCGCCGGTACCTTCCGGCATCGCGCAAAACGTCTGCGTTCCTTTTAAGGCATAGATGCCCCAAGATTCAGGTAATGTCCCGCCGGAATGCCATGTCCCACCACCGTCATTTGTTATCCAACAAGCAAGTGGCATACCTCTAAGGTTATTATTCGGACCCATTGTTATAATGCCGTTCAAGTCATCGGTAAAATCAATGCCATTACTTTCATTGTTTTGCCCATCGACAAAGATCTGGTTAAAATTAGCTCCGTCATCGAGCGATCTTCCCCCGGTTATTCCCCAATCCGTTTCAACTATTGCAGAACTCGTAGCATAGATGCACGTTGCCGATCCGATATTATTTCCCGAATGATCGGACCAGGAATTTCCTCCATCAGTGGTTTTCCATATTGAGTAATTCAATCCAACCGAAAAAATCGATGCATATCCGGTGTTGGCATCTTTCATCATAATGCTCGTAATGGCTCCTTCGCCATTTGTAGGAGTTGCTGCAGCTTTCCAGGTTAATCCGCCATCGCTGGTGAGGTATATTTTAGGCGCATCGAGAGTAGCTCTGCGAATGCCTGTTCCGATCATACCATGATCGGCATCGAAAAAGAATCCGCATCCGGCTTCCTGACCTGCCGGCAACTGAAGAATTTTATTCCATCCGGCACACAAAGGACCTGCCCCAAAAAAAATGAGGAGAGCGAGAGCGATGCAAGCATATCGAAGGGACGCCGACAACTTATTTTCTGTGCGATGAAATTACCTGATGATAACCATCCTTCCACTGAAATAACTTCCGGTATTGGTCATAAATTTCAGGAAATATTCGCCGCTGGGCAAGCCGGTGGTGGCAATATGAAGGGTTTGTGTTCCTTGAGCATACGTCCCATAGGACTTATAGGACTTATAAGTCCCATTATTATCGATAATAGCAAGTGAAATATCGGTTTGCCCGGGCAGATATACTCGCGCCTGAACGCTGCCTGATTGCGAGGGATTCGGGTTGATCGAAAGAAGGCTTGGCACCTTGCCCGTAACCATAAAATTCCGTAGAGTGCTGTCGCCGCATTCCTTGGTTAGGGTAAACTCACTGAATAATTCTGAGCAAATTACAGGCTGAATATTGGAGCCGTTACTAACATTTACTGCGCCAAGCGATACTGCAGTTGAATCTGTATTAGTAAGATATGCCGTCGCGCGAATATTTATGAGCGGGGTCGCAAAAGTTATCTTCGGTATCGGAGCTTTATATCTGATCTGAAAGTATGCCGTGTTTTGGAAAATGGAATACAGTGTATCAAATATCATTCCTTGCGAAAGTGTACCGGCCGTATCAATTCTCACAGTAGACAATAAATCAGTATTCATTGAAATAATACCGGAAAATATTGTTATCGGGAATTGCGGTTTCGTACTATCGATATATATTGGAATGAGCGTAGTGTCTCCAGCCTTTACACTTTTAATATCTCCTATTCTTGGAGTAAAACCATAAGCTCCGTCACCACCATCCGTTGTTTTAAAAATACCACCTTGATCATCAAACGCATAAACAACTTCGCCCCGACAGCCTGAAACTGAAAACCGTGTATCGCGCACATTTGAAGGTCCGCCAATATTTGTCCATGTCAACCCTAAATCATCGGAACGATAAAGGCCTTGATCCGTGCTCTGAACATAGAGAATACCCGCTCCCCCTGCAATATGTCCGGTGAATAATGGTGAACCATTAAATACAAATCGCGGTGACCAATTCTTTCCTCCATTTGAAGACAAATAAAGCGTTTTGCCTGGGTTATTTTGAAAATCTTCCGGCACGGCAAAAAAAGATTGTGTCCCTTTTAAAGCATACACTCCCCAAGACTCAGGAATATTATCTCCTTGATTCCATGTCAATCCACCATCACTGGTATAGAACGTCGGATTACCGCCGGGATTAATAGATGGTCCCATAGTAACAACCCCCCCCGAGTCGTCTATAAAATCAATACCATTACTTCTTACTCCATTTCCTGTTGCAAAGATAGAAGAAAATGTTCTGCCTTGGTCTACAGATATTCCGCCACTGCCATTATCCCACGTTGTTCTTATGAAAACCTTATCGGTAACATAGACGCATGTAGTGATTGCACCGTTATTCTGTGTAATATCAAACCAAGAAGTTCCACCATCTGTTGTTTCCCATAAGGAATAATTGTTATTGAAACCAGTAGAGTATATTGATGCATATCCGACAAAATGATCTTTCATAAAAATACTGGTGACATAGCCTTTACCAGCCGGCACATTACATTGTGTCCACGTTTTGCCGCCATCAGAAGTTTTACGAATTCTAAGGGTTACGAAGTTAAATTGGTCTCGAGAACCGAATCCAGCCAGACCATTTTGTTCATCCCAAAAATAAGCGCAGGTTCCAGGCTCATTAAACTGCCCGACCTTATTCCAACTGCAATACCCCTGCTGCGCGAAACAGCAGGAAACCAGAATTATGAAAAAACAGCATGTGAATATCCGATTCATTACCTATAATGAGACGTAAATTCATGGAATGTTTCATATCCCAATAATTTTAGGGAGTACCCGTAACTTATTTTAGAATAATGACTTTCTTTGTGAGAAGAGATCCGTTCTCCTCAGCCAACCGCAGATAATAATTTCCTTCGATAAGATCAGAGACATCAATTTGAAATGAATTTTCAGAAGTTATTCCGTTTTTTTGGGATTTTCCTAAAGCATCGAAAAGTTCGTAACGGAATTTGCCGATGCTACTCGTAAGCGAAATCTCGATTTTGTTTTTTGTGGGATTTGGATAGATCGAAAAATCCACAGCGAAAGAATGTACTTGATTCTCCGAAACGCCTGAAATACCACATGTTTTAAATGATCCGATAATCCCTTCGAATGGCTCTGCAAAGTTCGAGCCTGAACATGGCGATTCTGCTCCATGAGTATCTATAGAATCGAAAGTAATTTCGTCGCAATCATATTCATAAGGCGTCCAAAGGAAATTCGCATAGCCGATAAGCGAATCGGGCGCAGCATTCAGATCGGCAGCGGCAAAATGCAGCGCGACTCTCCCAGTCCATTGGCTGGCGGCAATATCGATGCTGTTTCCAGTATAGCTTATGCCATTGAGATATTTAAGCGAGCCATCTGTCGGATAATCCATAATCATATCGACATCATTCATTGTACCGGAATGATGAAAGTAGATGGGTAGATGAATTGTGATGTTGAGCGAATCATTGATGATACGGGCAGAGGAAAAAAGAATTGATGAAGCACCGCCGGAATTAGATAAAGGTAAGGTGCCGTCGCCGCCGTCGGTTGTTTTCCAAAGATGCCCATGCATATCTCCTGCATAAACAATCGCACCGCCTCCGACAACCGACAAATTACGAAAATCAATATCGTCGATTTCACCAAAAAAAGGTCCCGGAATATACTTCCAATTTTGCCCTCGATCCGTCGAACGCCATACACCACCCGGGGCGTTAGGATCTGCACCAGGCACACTCGTATCGGCATTACTAAGATATACAGCACAATTATTTCCTGCAAACCAATTCCCAGTTTCCACGCCTACCGAAAAATTTCCAGTCTCCAATGGAGCAAAAACTTCTAACCAAGATTTGCCAATATCTGTTGAGTAAAAGAAAGGATTTACATCGTGACTGCTATCTGCAGTTGCATTTGACGCTGTTTTTAAAAGATCCGTCGAGTGCGGAAAACAATAGACCCCCGCCGTCATTGTATCGAGATCACTTGGATCTTGATTGTTAGCGAACCACGTCTTTCCATTATCAGTAGATACCTGTAAGAGAATCCCTCCCTGATCGTCCATCCCAGATGCAATCACTAGGCTATCCTGATTGCCGAAGACACAGGGCGCCATCTGTGTATAAGCTAATCCATTGGAATTATGCGTATTGATGATTGTATCCCAGTGACCGCCATCGTCAGTAGTTGAAATTACTGGTCCCCACTGATAACGCGGCTTGAAATCGGCATGAGCGTATATAGTGCTCCCTGCTGCATATACCGACCTAAATGCTAGTAGGTCTTTAAATATTCTTTTCCATGAAGCACCTGTATCGCTTGTTTCAAAAATACCGGAAGAAGCTGCGAGAAAACCGTGAGCAGGGGAGACAAAATACAATTGCTGGACGATTATTTTCATCGAATCAAAATTCCCGATTCTTGTCCAGCTGTTACCGCCATTGGTCGTACGTGCAAGGTATGACAAGCTCGCATCCTTATCGAAATATTGTTTCGCGTGATAAATAAAACCTAAATTCGAATCAATGAAGTATGGTGTAACATTGGATAAATATGATGCCGGAAGCGGGATATCCTTCCAATGAGCAAGCCAAGCCTGCCCTCGTGCGGATTCGCTGGAAGAAAAAAATACCTCCACGATGGAAATCAGAATTAAAATTCGTCTCATAAACGTAAAGGAATGTTTTATTTAATTGCTTTATACATCATAAGACACTTTTATCCTAAACGAAGTTACAGAAGAAAGCATCGGATGACTAAAAGTAGCCTAAGGGCTACCTTAGAATTATGCACAGAATTATTCTAAGTTAACACGGGTAGGTGAGGTAAAGAACTTGCCGATAAAATCGATCCTATTCTTTGTTTTCGTTTTTTTGAAGATGCCCCGTAAATGTTTTTTGACGGTTGCTCGAGAAACAAAATTTCTTTTTGCGATTTCCTCATTCGAATATCCGAAAAGAATTTCTGTTAAGAATTTACTTTCCGTACTCGAAAGTTTATATGCGCGTTCAATTTTCAAGCATATTTTAGTATGCATATCGAAATATTGAAACGTCGAAGTACGAAAAGCAGGATTTAAAACAGTCCGTAAGATTAAAAAAATATGCGGGGCAAATAATTCGAAAATTTGTTTTTCATTCTCGGTAAATGAAGTATCGTTTTTTTCGTCTTTATTTTTGAAAAATCCGATTGATACTCTGGGCGGCATTTTCGATTGAAGCCTGTAATAATGGAATTCCCTATGTTTAGGATGTGCTTGCGTGTAAAGCTTTGTGATGTTCTTATAGCTATCCTCCACTACTTTTTTAAACTCAGCATCTGGATCATGGTTTGCAATGGAAATCATTGAGATATCAGAATATCTTTTTCCAGTACCAAATTTTCCGCACGTATAAAATATCGGCCGATTGCCCTTCGCATATAATGGCATGTCCTCATCACTCATTGTGTAATGAAAAAAATCATACCAAAGAAATTTTAACAGGCATTTATTTAATTTGGTAGTGAGATTCATCCCTTTTGGGTTATCATACAGCAGTGGCAACACCCCCTCATACAACGAAAGTATATCCTTCTCAGTAATATCCTCGGCGCGGATGCTTTTCTTTTTTGGCATATCGTAATGATTCGTATAATGCAAATATACGACGTTGGAGCACCGGATTTTACCCAGCCTTTATTTCATAACTACTACTTTCTTTGTAACGGGCGTCCCATCCACACCAATGATCCGCAAATAATAATGCCCTTCGGAAAGATCAGAAACATCAATTTGGAATGAAGTCTCAGAAGTTATTCCATTTTTCCGAGAGACTCCTAAAGCATCAAAGAGTTCGTAATGAAATTTGTCGATGCTACTCGTCAGCGAAATCTCAATTTTATTCTTTGCGGGATTCGGATAAACGGAAAAATCTATAGGTAAAGAATTTAGTTGGTTCTCTGAAACGGCTGAAAGACCACACGTTGAATATGATCCGATAATCCCTTTGAATGGCTCAGCACTATTTGAGGCCGAACATGGCGATTCTGCTCCATGAGTATCTATAGAATCGAAAGTAATTTCGTCGCAATCATATTCATAAGGTGTCCAAAGAAAATTTGCATAACCGATAAGTGAATCGGGCGCGGCATTCAGATCTGCATCGGCAAAATGCAGCGCGGCTCTGCGAGTCCATTGGCTGGCGGCAACATCTATAATCTTTCCGTTATAACTTTGACCATTCAGATACTTCAATGATCCGGTAGAAGGATAATGCATGATTAGATTGACATCGCTCATTATGCCTGTATGATGAAAGTAGATTGGCAGATGGATGGTGATATTGAGAGAATCATTTATGAGGCGGGTACTGGAAAAAGTTGATGAAGCATTACCTGAGTTTGAAACATTGAGCATGACACCAAAGCTTGTATCAATTTCGTTATATTCATCGTCAATAAAATGCGCGCTGATAGTCAGAGTCCTTGTTCCAAGTTTTGACGATGTAATTAAGAATATTGTAGTGTCTGGCAAATCCAGACAGGTATTATGACGGATGTGTTGTATTGTATATTCGGATGAATCTAATCCCTGAATGGAAATATCGGTAAGTTTTGTATAGGCGCA
>Ga0206906_1026_pt1 | contig 11396 bp, 7 predicted proteins | sample Alteio_BWOrgHeat_79_FD_152935 | JGI IMG/M metagenome (GOLD analysis project Ga0206906, IMG submission 152935) | Enriched cells from forest soil in Barre Woods Harvard Forest LTER site, Petersham, Massachusetts, United States -... | ecosystem: Environmental > Terrestrial > Soil > Temperate forest > O...
AGAGCGATCTTGCCTATGGAAACAGCCACATTGATACAACACAGCTTTGGTTGCCTTCCGGGTTAACTCCACAACAGCAGGCGGACCGTGTGGACTCCAACGGCTATGCGATCGCACGTCTGAGGCCAGGCGTGACGTTGCGAGAGGCACAGACAGAGATGAGCACGATCATGTCGCACCTGGACCTGCTGCATGACGCAGAGGCGCGCGGCTGGTCCGCGCTCGTCAAACCATTCAGCGATATCGCAATGGGACCGGTGAATCCGTTGATGTGGCTGCTGCTGGGAGCTGTCGGTTTCGTGCTATTGATCGCTTGCGGCAATGCGGCCAACCTTCTGCTGGCGCGGGCCGCGAGCCGGACTCACGAATTAGGGGTGCGTGCGACGCTGGGTGCGCGCCGGGGCCGCTTATTGCGCCAGATGTTGACCGAGTCCCTGATGCTGAGCGGGGCAGCAGGCCTCGCAGGCATCGGCATGGCGGGGCTCTTTCTTCACGTGCTTCTCCGGCTCGATCCTGGTGATATCCCGCGCATGCAGGATGCAACATTGGACCTGCGCGTGATGGCCTTTGCTATCGCCATTACTGTGCTTACAAGCGTTCTTTTCGGCATCCTACCCTCGCTCTTTGCGACCCGCATCAACCTTGTGGAGTTTCTGAAGAGTGGCGGCATGCGCAGAATCGCAGGGGACCGAAAGCGGGTGAGGAACTGCCTGGCGATTTCACAGATAGCGCTGGTGGTCGTGTTGCTCACCGGAGCGGGGCTGCTGTTGCGGAGTTACATCAATGTCCTCTCCGCACCCACAGGCTTCTCGGCCTCTACTGTCACTATGGACGTTCAGTTAGGTTCGCAGTTTATGCAACTCAATCCTCGGTATGGCACCGCACAAAAGCGGAGAGCTTTCTTCCAGGAATTGGTCGACAGGATGAAACGTGTGCCTGCTGTCGAGTCTGCCGGAATTGTGAACTTTCTACCTTTGAGCAACGGAGAAGAGTTGACCACGTTCGAGGTAGAGGGTTATCCGAACGAGAAGGACCAACTGACAGAAGCACGAAAGATCACGCCCGGCTATCTTTCGGCCATGCAGATTCCGCTGACCAAAGGGCGGGATTTCGCCGAGGACGACGGCCCGGGGCGTCCATCCGTGGCCATCGTGAATGAGGCTTTTGTGAAGAAGTACTTCGGTGGTCACGATGCAATGGGTCGCCATCTGCGTGGTGACCCTAAGGCTCCGTGGACCACGATCGTTGGCGTGATCGGAGACGTTCGGAACATGGGTCTTGAAGCCGCTCCAGCCCCGCAGATTTACTATTCGTTATGGCAGACGGACACCGCTGACGCTCCGGAAAATGGCGGCTATCTTGCGGTACGCTCCACACTTCCTCAGGATACAGTCGTCTCCGAAATAAGAGCAGCCGTGCGAAGTCTCGATCCAAATCTGGCAATCGCGGACGTGCGTTCGATGAGTGAGTGGGAATCGCAGGCTACCGCAAGACGCCGCTTCCAGACGACGTTGCTGACGCTCTTCTCGGGAATCGCAATGTTTCTGGCAATCGTTGGGGTGTATGGGCTGCTCGCCTATTCGGTCAGGCAAAGGACAGGGGAGATCGGAATCCGCATGGCGCTGGGTTCGTCCAGAGCCAGAGTGGTCCATCTCGTCTTGCAGGAAGGGCTCGGATTGGTCGGAATTGGCTTGCTGATTGGATTGGCTGCAGCGCTGGCATGCACACGACTTCTGGCCAGTTTCCTCTACAATGTGCCAGCCCTTGATCCGCTCACGTTCGCGTCGGTTCCCGTATTGCTTTTTATCGCAACTCTAATTGCCTGCCTGGTTCCGGGTTGGAGGGCTGCGGCTGTTGATCCGATGAACACATTACGTCACGAATGACACGCACTTAATTCCACACGCGACAGGCCTTTGGCGGCACATTTCTTCGCGGTCTGTCCTGCACTATTTCTTGCTGCGCCGGTAGAGACGTGCTACAAACAGATTCACCCACGCTGTGGCTAGGCCTTAACACAGGTTGGTCCAATCCATTCGAGTGAAAGTCTGGAAATCGTTCGATCGAAACGTTGGGACGCAGTGTTTTCAGCCGCCAGCCACACAGTGAATCGCGTGGACTGTTCAAGCACGATCATTCAGGGCAAATGCAAGGGTGTTGATGAGTACAACGCTTCCGCTAAAGCATTCGCAGAATCCGATGTTGCGCAGCTACAGTCTCGACCGTGCATATGACGAGATGTTCGGAGAGGGCGGTGAAATCCGCCCACAGTATGAAGCGCTGTTGAAAGTGCTTACTTCGCTGCCTCCGGAAGAGCTGCAGCGCAGGAAGCACTATGCTGATGTCTCTTTCCTGATGCAGGGAATCACCTTCACTGTTTACGGGCAGGAAGAAGGTACGGAGAGAATCTTTCCATACGATCTGCTGCCGCGTTTGATCAGCGGAGAGGATTGGGAGAGAATCGAGCGCGGTCTGACGCAGCGCATTACAGCGCTCAATCTCTTTCTGCATGATGTGTATCACGAGGGCAAGATTCTGGCCGAAGGCGTCGTGCCGCGCGAGATTGTATACAGCTGCCAGCACTTTCGCCGGCAAATGCGCGGACTGCAGGTGCCGCGCAACGTGTATGTTGCAGTCGCAGGAACGGACTTATTACGGCTGGAGAGCGGCGAGTTTGTAGTGCTGGAAGACAACCTGCGCGTGCCCAGCGGCGTTTCTTACATGCTCAATAACCGGCGCGTGCTGAAGCGCACGCTGCCGCATCTTTTCCGCAGCTATGGTGTACGCCCGATTGAGAACTACACTCAGGCACTGCTTGGCACGCTGCGCTCGCTGGCACCGGAAGGACGGCCCGAGCCTTCGATTGTGCTGCTGACACCGGGCGTCTATAACTCGGCCTATTTCGAGCACACCTACCTCGCGCGCCAGATGGGAATAGAGCTGGTGGAAGGCCGCGACCTGGTAATTCACGATAACGTCGTCTATATGCGGACTACGGGCGGCCTGCGACGTGTCGATGTCATCTATCGTCGTGTGGACGACGACTTTATCGATCCACTGTCGTTCCGTGCAGATTCAATTCTTGGCGCGCCCGGGTTATTTAATGCGTATCGCGCAGGCAATGTGACACTGGCGAATGCTTTCGGCACGGGTGTAGCGGACGACAAGGCGATCTATGCCTATGTGCCGCAGATCATTCGTTTTTATCTGAGTCAGGAGCCCATCCTGAACAATGTGGAAACCTACATTCTGGCAGATCCAAAGCAGCGGCAGCATGTGCTGTGTAATCTTGACAAGCTGGTGGTGAAGGCCGTTGGTGAATCAGGCGGTTATGGCATGTTGATTGGTCCGCAGAGCACAGCGGAGGAGCGAGAAGAGTTCAGGCAGCTCATCGAGGCGAACCCGCGAAACTACATCGCGCAGCCGACACTCGCGTTTTCGCGAGCGCCATGCTTTCAGGAGGACGGCAGCATCGAACCAAGGCATGTCGATCTGCGTCCTTACATTCTGTTCGGCGACAAGGTAACGATTGTGCCGGGAGGATTGACACGTGTCGCCCTGCGCAAAGGATCGTTGGTAGTGAACTCGTCGCAGGGCGGCGGCAGCAAAGATACCTGGGTATTGAGTCAATAAAGCTATGCTTTCTCGAGTTTCTGACAGCTTGTATTGGACCAGCCGCTATCTGGAGCGGGCCGAACATACTGTGCGCCTGCTGGATGTCAATCTGGGTCTGATGCTTGACCGGTCGCAGACGAGTGCCGAGCGCCGCTGGCAGCGCGTTCTGGCCGCTCTTGGGAATCCCTCGCACATTGAATGGACAGGCGATGCCTACAAACTGGTGCAGGCGCTTTGTTTTGACCCGGCGAGTCCGGCATCGGTAGTGAATTGTATTGTTTCAGCGCGCGAGAATGCGCGGCAGATACGCGAGGAGATCAGTACGGAACAATGGCAGCGGCTGAATCGTTTGTTCCATGATGTCTCGCGAGCGCGTACAGAACTATATTCAGATCTGCAATTCGCCGAGTTTCTGCCAACAGTGATTGATGGCGTGCACCTATTCCAGGGTGTAACTGACACTACGCTTAGCCACGGAGAAGGCTGGCAATTTCTGCAGGTGGGGCGTTTTCTGGAACGTGCCTCCGCGACGGCCTTGCTTCTGGATGTGTATCACCGCGAAGTAATCCGGTCACCGGAGGAGTCTGTGGATGCGTATGAGTATCTAGAATGGGTTGGGATGCTGCGCAGCTGTACGGCCTTTGAAGCGTACTGCAAGGTCTACACGGCAGATCTGACTTATGAGCGAATGCTGGAGTTTCTACTGTTGAATCCCGACTTTCCTCATTCGATCCGCTATTCCATTGATCAGTTGCACCGATCGCTCAACGCAATTCAGCAGGAGAGCCACCAGCAGAACATTGAGGAATTGATGCGCGTCTCGGGAAAACTGCGTATGCTGCTCAGCTACGATCAGATTTCAGATGTCTTTGCAGCAGGGCCGGGCGTCTATCTGCGGCGCATTTTGCGGGAATGCCATCACATTCATAATCTGGTCTACGAGGTCTACATTCATTATTCGGTACAGACAGCACTGGCGCAGTAGCAAAGAGGAATATTTATGCCGTTTTATTCAGTCCGGCATCTTACAAAGTTTGTCTATAGCAACCCCGTAAGCGAGAGCGTGAGCGAGGTGCGCATGCACCCGCGCAACGATTCGAACCAGCGGTGCCTGAGCTTCTCCCTGTCAGTAAGTCCGCGTTGCCGTTTATCCACATACCGCGATCACCTGGGAAACCATGTGCACCACTTCGATGTCCCGGGACAACATGAGCAACTGGTGATGGTTGGCGAATCACTGGTGGAACATCAACCACTGTCGGCTATTCCATCCTTCCTCGCTCCCGATGCGTGGAAGAATCTGGATGCGTTGGTTGCGGGAGACGATTACTGGGAGATGCTGTTGCCGAGTGAGTTCGCCATTCCGTCACCTGCATTGCTGGATCTTGCGAAAAAGCTGGACATCGTGCGGCGCGATGATCCGCTGATGATGCTGCACGAATTAAACGGAAGGCTCTATGACTACTTCACCTACGTGCCGCGCAGCACCAGGGTCGACTCGCCAATCGATGAGGCTCTTACGACGCGCGAAGGCGTCTGCCAGGATTTCGCGCATGTGATGATCTCGCTGGTGCGCCTTTTAGGTATTCCCTGCCGGTACGTCAGCGGGTATCTGCATCATCGCAAAGAGGACCACGACCGCTCGACGAGCGATGCGACGCATGCGTGGGTTGAGGCATTTCTGCCGCATCTTGGCTGGGTCGGATTCGATCCGACAAATTATCTGATCGCCAGCGATCGACACATTCGCACCGCTTTGGGCCGCGACTATGCCGACGTGCCTCCGACGAAAGGTATTTTCCGCGGACGCGCCAATAGCGAGCTTTTCGTAGCTGTACGCGTGGAAGCCTCAGAACAGGCTCCGCCGCCTGACCAGGAGTTGCCGATCCCGGAAGACTGGACGATGATTGTGGAAAAAGCGCAGGCGCCCCCGCCACCACCAGCTGAACCTCTGCTGCTGATTCAGGCGCAACAGCAACAACAATAGCAGTATCTTGAACCGTCTCGCTGCGCGGGAACCGTGGGCATACTCTGCCCTTACACTGGTTCCAAGCTGATACACCTGTCAGGTGGAGACGAGATTGATGAAGATGCGCGCATGCTTTAAGTGTTTTGCCGGTTGTGTCCTTTCCCTATCTATCTGTTCGGTTAGCTGCGGTCTTTACGCGCAGCATCTGCCGCCGCCGGAAGAGCAGAAGCGCATGGACGAGGCTACGGCACATCACGTCGGCGATGCGCCGGAGGATGCCGGTCCACTGGCAAAAGACCTCTCGTCGAAGCTGACTCCGAAAGCGACAGAAACGGCGATCCGTAAAGTAGCCGATTGGGAACTGCAACGCTCGCAGCCGTACTTCGGCAATGATTGGACCTGGAGCGTCCTCTATACGGGCTTTATGGCTGCGTCGCAAGCAACCGGGGACAGCAAATATAGCGACGCGATGCTTGAGGTGGGAAAGAAATTCAACTGGCAGCTGAAATCGCATCTTCCGAATGCCGACGATCAAAGCATCGGACAGACCTACGCCGAGCTTTACATGCAGAAGCATGATCCGGCGATGATAGCCGGAACGCGTGCCGAGTTAGACGCACTGATTGCACACGAACAGGATCCGGCAGCCAGGATTCCATGGTGGTGGTGCGACGCTCTGTTCATGGCGCCGCCGCTATGGGTACGAATGTATGCCATTTCTCACGACGGAAAGTACCTGGACTATATAGAACGCGAATGGTGGAAAACCTCGAATCTCCTTTACGATCCGCAGGAGCATCTTTATTTTCGTGATGCGACCTATCTGACCAGGACCGAGCGGAATGGCCAAAAGATGTTCTGGTCGCGTGGCAACGGATGGGTGCTTGCTGGATTAGCGCGTCTGCTGCAGTATTTTCCGGAAGATGATCCGCGTCGCCAAAGGTATGTCCAACAATACAAGGAAATGTCAGCCAGGCTGGTTACTTTACAAAGTAGAGATGGACTGTGGCGATCGGGCTTACTCGATCCCGACTACTATGTGGTGCCGGAGGTCTCAGGCTCGGCGCTGATCACGTATGGACTCGCTTATGGCGTGAATGAAGGCATTCTCGATCGCAAGACTTATGGGCCAGTGGTCGAGCATGCGTGGAAAGGCCTGTTATCGCATATCTACGCAGACGGCAGGCTGGGCAGTATTCAGCAGGTAGGCGCGGCGCCCTCGTTTTATAAGCCGACATCGAGTTATAACTTCGGCGTCGGCGGGTTTTTGCTTGCGGGTTCAGAAGTCGACCGCATGGCCAGAAGCCACGGGCACAAATAATATGCAGGGAATATAAGCAGGAATTATGCCATGCTGTGACAGATGTTTATCTGCCTGTTCCTTAAACTGCTGATTCCCGTTACGTAGAGTGGTTTCTGGCTGCATGCCTAATGGTCGAGCCTCCTTCGCGTCAGGTCATCGAGCGATAAGCGTAACTTATGATGTCCTTCCGATTCGTCTAATACCTCAAAATTGTTATTGAAATGACTTTTTGTTCAAACTAAGTTTGGGCATGGAAGTCATCCGGCAGACGTTTCATCCTTCCCGTTATCCAAAAAAATGCCAGCTCTGGTTCAGCGCTTCTTGCATGCCGCAGTAGAGCAGTAAAAGCCATTTAGAAAATAGACAGTTTTTCTTTTCCTTTGGAGGTGTTTGCTATGTCGTTCCGAAGTAGCCATCCTGTATCCAAATTTGTCACCGTCATAGTTCTATTTGGAGCATTGTTTCTCCAACTTCCCAAAAACCATGCACAAACGTTTCGGGGAGGCATCAGTGGTGCAGTCACAGATCCCTCCGGTGCTGCGGTGCCCGGCGCGCAGATCGTAGCGGTGAATACAGGGACTGGCGTATCTCATACGACTATATCGTCCAGCGCGGGTGAGTTTGCTTTTCAAGATTTGCCGCTCGGCTCTTACATGATCTCTGCAGAGTCGTCAGGATTTCAGAACATCAAGATCGACAAAGTTCCCGTGACGGCGGGTGTGATCTATAGTCTTACGATTAAGTTGAATGTGGCTCAGCAGGCGACAACCATTGAGGTTTCCGCCGCGAGTCTTTCTCTTGACACCACGACAACCACCCAGACCACGGTAATTCCTGATAGAACTGTGCAGGATATCCCGCTCAACGGCCGCGACTTTACACAAATGATTGGCCTTGCTCCAGGGTTCGCTGGATACTCGCTTGGCGGTTACGGCTCGGTCAACGGCACGCGCGCAAACCAGGTGAACTGGCAGATTGACGGCGCGGACAATAATGACTGGTGGCACAATATTCCTGCAGTTAACCAGGGTGGCGTAGAGAATATCGCTGGCGTGACCCTCCCCATCGATTCCATAGCCGAGTTCAGCCTACAAACCCAGTCGTCTCCGGAGACAGGTCGCAACCCGGGTGGCACAGTCAACCTGGTTACAAAGTCGGGCACGAATCAACTGCATGGAACGATCTACTACTTCGAGCGCAACCAGGCCCTGGCAGTTGTTTCCCCATTTCAAAAAGGCAATCCTCCACTTACAAATACACAGTGGGGCGCATCGCTGGGCGGCCCATTCTGGAAAGACCATACCTTTTGGTTCGCCAACTTTGAGAAGCAGAAATTCAACATCGCAACCGGCAACGTAGGTACCGAGCCAAGTTTGCCCTACCAACAGTTAGCGCAGGCAGTCCTGCAGAAATACAATGTTCCTGTTAATCCGGCAACTCAGGCGCTTTTGAGCTATCTTTGGCCGTCAGATTTAGTGAGTACGTCGGTTCCGGCTATCCCCAATAACGTATCTTCGGCAGCTCCTGAATATGGCTACAGCTACAACGGCGTCATTAAAGTGGACCATACTTTCAACGACCGCCACAGCCTATCGGCGCGCGCCTTCCTCGGGCAGGGCAACCAAACGGCTCCTGTTGGAACAACCGACGTCAATCCCTGGTACTTTGAGATCGGACCTATTCATGTCTACAACTACTCGCTTGTACATAACTGGGTCATCTCTCCACGCATGACCAACCAGCTCACAGCCGGTGTGAATTACTTCAATCAGACATTCAGCGATGCGAAAACCGGCTTTGATGTAGGAAGCCAGGGATTCGTGACAAATTCGCCGTACTCGCAAGCCCCGAATCTTCAAATCAATGGCTTTGAGGCCACCGGCAACACGCCGCCTGAAGGCCGCAACGACATTACGGCCCATTTGGATGAGGCTCTGGCCTGGACAAAGGGAAGGCATCAGATGCGTTTTGGCGGAGCGTACCGCCGGGCACAGATCAACGAATTTTATAAACGCCACTCCACCGGCACATTTTCGTTCAAGGGAAATGCTGGACCGTGGACTTCAGCGGATAGCGCTGACCCGAACGTGCTGTCGCTGGCAGACTTTCTCGCCGGATATCTCACCAAGGCATCGATCGCGGTAGGCGATCCGGAGCGGTTTGTATACTCGCACGCCTTCGATCTCTTCGCGCAGGATAACTGGCAGATCAGTCCTCAATTGAACGTTAACTATGGCATCCGCTATGACGTAATGCAGCCGATGAACAACAGTGACAAAAACCTTTCTGTCTTCCGTCCAGGACTCACACCGGATGGTTTGGCCTTCCAGGGCGCGGATATCAGCCAGGTCTATCCCACGGATTGGACGAGCGTCAGTCCGCGTGTGGGTTTTGCCTATCAGCCCCGCAGCCTGTCTGCCGTCGTGGTACGCGGTGGCATAGGCTTGTTTTTCGACACGCCCAACGCCAATCCATTTTTAGACAACCGTCCGGGCAACAGCGCTCCCAATGGTCTTGAAGGGAATCCTGGAGGACCTAATCCGGTTTACACCCTAACGACCATCGCGAATAGCAATGCAGACGGGGTTCCCATCGTGGTGCCGGGACAGCAGATCATCGAGACCACAGCACTGGTATGTGATGCATCCAGCCAATGCGGCGTATTCAGCGTGAATAAGAATTTCCGCTCTCCCTACAACGTCAACTTCAATCTACAGATCGAAAAATCTCTCGGAGGCAAAGCCGTTCTTCAGCTGGGCTATGTAGGCAGTCAGGGCCGCCGCCTGCTGAGTCTGCTCAATATCAACCAGCCGTTTCTTGGAGCTTTTAACCCCGGCTTTACCGGGCAATATGCATTGCCCTATCAAGCGCAGTATCCGGGTTATAGCGACATTAACCAGGTCGAGAGCATCGGCACCTCCAACTACAACTCGTTGCAGGCTCTCGTCCGGTCGAATAACTGGCATGGTGTAACTTCGCAGATTGCTTACACCTGGGGCCATAACCTCGACGAAGTTACGGCATATCGTGGCGCGTTGCCGCAGGACAGCACGAATTTCAAAGGCGAATACGGCAACAGCGACTTTGACACCCGCAACACGGTCGTAGGTTTCGTCAATTACGATATTCCAGGATTCGCAGGTCCCAAGCGTCTTACCCATGGATGGCAGGTGAATTCTGCCTTTGCTTTCAAGGGTGGCCAGCCGATTACTATCTTTAACGGCAATGACACGAGCGGAACGAATGAATTCTCGCAGCGCGTAGATCAGATCTCCAATCCATTCGCCGGGGTCTCACATAAGATCGTCACTCCTGTTGGGGGCGGATCACCCTATGTTCAGTGGTTTAACCCGAATGCGTTTGCCCAGCCCGCACCCAACACCTGGGGATCGATTGCCCGTAACAGCATCTATGGGCCAGGGTTCAATAACGTAGACCTGTCTCTCTTCAAGAACACACCGATTACAGAGCGGATCAACACTCAGTTACGTGCGGAAATCTATAACACATTCAACCGTATGAACCTTGCCAGCCCCGGCTGCAGCCAGTTGTGCAATGCCTACTTCGGGAATGGTGGTTTCGGAACCATTGGTTCAACCATCGGGTCCGGTAACTACTCACCCGGAATTGGCCCTGGAGAACCACTTAACGTGCAGCTTGCCTTGAAGATTATTTTCTAGATGGCTTACCGCCTCAGCCGTACAGTAGATAATGTCAACCACTGCACACTTTGAACGAATGAAATCTACCCGGACCCCCATCCGGGAGGTTTTTCCCACAAATGGGGCCTTGGAGAGAACAGAAGTTTATGGGATTTACTCGACGTGATTTTCTGACGCGTGTAGGTCAGGCAGGCGGCTACAGTGCCGCATTCATGATGATGCAGTCACTGGGACTGCTGCCTGCACCGGAAGCCTACGCACATGCAGCGCTGGAACCTGTTCCCGGCAACGGCGCACGTGTTGTCATTCTTGGAGGAGGCATTGCCGGTCTTGTTTCAGCATACGAGCTGGGCAAAGCCGGATATCGATGTACGGTGCTTGAAGCGCGCGAGCGGGTTGGCGGACGCAACTGGAGCATTCGCCGCGGAACACAAGTCAATTTTGCTGACGGCACGCAACAGACGTGCAACTTTGAAGAAGGCCACTACTTTAACGCGGGTCCAGCGCGTCTCCCCTCCATACATACAACCATGCTCGGCTACTGCCGTGAGTTTGGCGTGCCTCTTGAAGTAGAAGTGAACACATCGCGTGGCACCCTCATGCAGTGCGACAAAATGAATGACGGCGTTCCGATCGAGCAGCGCCGGATGGTAAATGATACGCGCGGCCATGTATCCGAGTTGCTGGCGAAGAGCATCAACAAGGGCGCGCTCGATGAAGATGTTACAGCCGAAGATAAAGAGCGCATGCTTGCCTTCCTGCGTGAGTATGGCGATTTGACGCCGGATTATGTATTCAAAGGATCGCAGCGTTCGGGTTTCAAAGTCCTCCCCGGTGCCGGCCCCGC
>Ga0206906_1164_pt1 | contig 11322 bp, 15 predicted proteins | sample Alteio_BWOrgHeat_79_FD_152935 | JGI IMG/M metagenome (GOLD analysis project Ga0206906, IMG submission 152935) | Enriched cells from forest soil in Barre Woods Harvard Forest LTER site, Petersham, Massachusetts, United States -... | ecosystem: Environmental > Terrestrial > Soil > Temperate forest >...
CGCCACTTATCGTAAATCTGCGTCGTCCTGATGTGCTTGCGGTCGAGCAGGTCCTGCACGGATTCAATGAGTCTCGCCGGAAATGGAGCAACATCCAACATAAAATTGACTATAGCGTTCAAGGTCTGCAACCATCTGGGGCATGTTCGCTTGGATCAAAGTGCAGTGGGAACAAATCAGAGGAAGTGTGAAATGGGAAGCTATTCGATTCGTTGTGGGGGTGTGCTTGACGCCCCTTGCACTTGCCTTTATTGCCTATCTAAAGCACGCCCCTTGGCCTGTGTGGATGTTCTTGGCGCTGTTCACACAGATGGCCATCGTTCTGCCTCTATTCATAATGTCCACGCGCAAACGACAGCGAGAGACGGAGACGCGAGAAAGGACATCAATCCATTACCAGTTTTGAATCTAAAACGGACTCCGCACGGTGACAATGCTACTTCAATATATCTAGAAGTAGAGAATCTAGGCGACACCATCAGTCTGTCTGCGCAGTTGCGAATAGTAGGAAGGAGTCCAAGCAAACCCTACAAGACATATGCATTCTGTGGTCGATGGAAAAGTCTATCCGACCGGAACACATATCAGCGATGCGGAGCTCGCTTCGCTGAATCTGAAACGATCCGATTTTCACGGTGAATGGAACTACACTCTCATGCCATCTCTGAAACATAAATAAGTCAGTTTATTGTGACGCGATGGCTGCTGTCAGGGAACAACCTTTCCACTCATCCCGCTGTCCGAATTCCCGAATCCGGCTCACGTGAAGATTAATCCACGTTCGGCGAGCAGTTGTTGTCCTTTAGCAAACCGGGCCTCCCCGAGCCATAGCGGCTGATGCGCGGCGCGTGGCAATCCTCGCGACTACCCCCCACCGGCCCGGCCCTTAGTTAGAGGAGAGCCGGGAAAAATCGCAAACAGCCTACTTGCTTTGCGACGAACGGATCAACTGTTGCGGTGCCTTCTCCAAGTATGTTGCGCACCGATTGAGCCTGGGAACGATGCTCGCGGCGCCGGGCGGGGCCGGCCTTATATAGCTTCTTATGCGTAGGGGTGGTGCCGGGTGTATCGGCAGCGGACATTTCGCCACCATGGCTTCAGGCGCGGCCGGAATCAATCAACGCGGGCGTAAAAGCGACGTAGTGACTCCGAGTTCACCGTGGGGTGAGCAGAATCAGGATGGTCACCACGGCCAAGATAATGAAGATCATCGATGTGATGTCGGCACTGGATTGTTTTCGGGTGGAACGCACTGCTTTTTCAAAATAGTTTGCAATTGAGGACATGGGGCACCTCGTGACGTTGATTGTACGCCGCGGGAAAAATACTTTTTGCACACGGCGAACCGGAGGTAACCGATCAGGGGCGTAACATGATAGGTAAAGGAAACCCGACATGACGAAGAGGGTCAGGGAACTACCCTATTGGCCGCCCAAAGCTAGCGGCACTATCCGTGGCAGTCGAAATACAATATCGCCAGGGCTCGTGACAATCGGGATCATAACGAGAATAAGAAAAGACGAGGTGGAATTTACCGTTAATTTTAATAGGGGATTGGTTCGGTATTCACAGATGACCAGGAATGCGGGCGATGCCACAAAATTCGCTCAACTCCTTAAGGACAATGTCGGGAAAACGCTGCTTTCGTTAGGAGAGATTGAAATACCGGAAGCTGGATCGCAGCCAATAAACCTGGCGAAGCTCGCAGCGGTGGTTAAGGCGACGTCGGCGTAGCATCACTACATCGATCGCCTCAAGAAAAGGTTCCTTTGTATGAAATGCCCTGTCATGATTCAGCTCATCAAAAAGTTAGATACCGTGACGGCGGAACAATGCAACGCGCGTGGGAATGAAGACGATGCCGGTAAAAAGGAGCGACTGCGGGCAATCGAGGCATTACTCGACTATCATGAGCAAACCTGTTCGACGTGCCGACAGCTTAATCCGCACGGAACAGGATTCGTTGAACTTTCGAGTCGCGCGAAATTCTAAACACCTTCTTCTTTTGTCCTAAATTCCCGTTTAAATCTATCGGACGAATAAACGCCTTCCCCGCAAGGCAAGCACGACCCCAAGGGGCTCGGCATTTTTAGGATCAGTTCCGTCGCAGGTAAGGAGGTCGAGCCTGTCGAGGATGGAGGCGGGAGCTGGTTGGTGGCGGGGAGCTTGTAAGTCAGCGCGCGAACGCTCACACGCTGAGGAGCGAAGGGCGCTGCGGCGCCGACGCGACGATTTGCGGGGCGGGAACGGCCGCGCGTCCGATGCCTCTAGTCGAGCTTGTGCAGGGGAATATCCGCTGTGGCGTCTTCCAGGGTCTGAACGTCCGCGAGGTCGCGTACGCACGTCAAACCTAACACCTCGGAAGCTTCTATCTTTTCTAAGTCAGACGCCAGGCCATCAATGATGGCGGAATCGGCTTCGTGGTCGGCAAGGCGCCTCAGGACGGCGTACTTGACGCGAGCGAGATCGGCTTTCTCGCGGACAGAGCCGGCAGCGTGCTCGAGCGTCATAAAAGCCACGCGCAACGATTCGATCGTACCAAGTGAGGGCTCGGAGATCATCGGGGAAGCCGTGTAACGGCGAGTTTACAACCCGTTCGACCGTTCCTAAGATGAACTTTTGTTCATCCTCAATCTGTCGGGCTTTAGAGGCCCATCGGTCGCCTGCACGTCACAATAGGTCGTCATCCTCGTACCGTGCCAGCCAAAGGTCGTCACTCTTGTACACAACACCTGCAATCCGATCTGGATACAGGTTTGCCATCCAACTTAATTCAGCGCCGGCGATAGAGTGTCCTACTAAGAGCGGCCTGTCGAGTTTGAGGGAATCGATTACGGCGAGAACGTCTTCGCCCAGCCGCTCACCTACGTTGGTCGCTTCCGCATAACCGGAAGTACCGAACCCGCGTCGCGTAATCCCGTAAACGTGATTGCGAGTTGTGAGCTTAGGCGCGAAGTCGTCAAACACATGCGCAGTGTCTCCGCCCCCAGCCAGCAGCACCACGGCTCTGCCTGTACCGCCTCAGTCCAGCACTTCCAGTTGAACACCGTCGCCAACAGATACGTACCGGACCGCGTGCGGTGACGGATCCTTCCATGTAGTGCCGTCTTGTGAATGAAGAGGCATTATGAAAGAACTCAGCAACGTAGTTCCAGCAAGCACGAAATGGCGTCGAAGCATGAGAGTGCCGGCCTCCTAAGCATTCGGATACGAACAAGACCTTCGGAAGTTCCCTCTCTTTTGTTTTATGGTCATAGAGCACTTGTGGGCATCGGAGATAAAGCTCGAGCGAATGGTCTCGCGGCATGGCATAGGGAAGTATCGACAACTCACTCACAACAGGTCCTGTGCCCAATGCCTGTCCGACCGGTTGGGCGCCAGCCTCCTAACCCGGTTAGGGACCCGGTAGGGACGCTCATCACTGAGCGCCACTGGGTGGCCGGAGGCAGTCACCTACCTCCGGCTCCCACAGAACCCAGCGTGCAGATTTCCCGCACTGGGCTCTTCAGAAGTTGATTCACAGTATGGCGATAGCCTGCAGCGCTCGATAAGGGTAATGCAGCTTTGGTCTAAGCAGCGGGAACTGACCCTTGATCCGCTGGAATTGCTCCCATCGGACCGTTCCGTGCCAACTCCGACTGCTCAGCATTTTGCGCCAGTATTGCTCCACGGCCCTATGCACCCGCAGCAATGCCCGTAGATTTCCGGCAACGCCGTAGTATGCATAGTGACCTCGGAGCATTTGATTGAGATGATTCACCTGTTCCTGGATCGACAAGTGCCGCATTCGCCGCATCTGGTCCTGCAACCGCGTGAGCGCACGCCGCAGCCGTGACTTTTCTGTCCGCATTCCAATCCCAAAGTTTCCTTTCTGATTGCGAGTGCAGTACAGAGTAAAACCCAGGAAGTAGATCGTCTCCGGGCGTTTACGGCCACGTTTGCTCGCGTGTCGGTGCGCGAAGCGTCCAAATTCAACGAGCTTGGTCTTCGTCGGTTCCAAGTTCAGGCTGAACTTCCTCAGCCTCTTTGCAAGCGCTTCTTGAGCGCGAAGAGCATCTGAACGGAATTGGAAACACAGCACGAAGTCATCGATATATCTCACCATGCAGGCCTCGCCCCGAAGTCGCGGCTTGACCACTTTCTCGAACCACAGATCGAGAACATAGTGGAGATATATGTTGCTCAGCAAAACGCTGACCGAACCTCCCTGCGGGGTCCCCTCTTCGCTTGGATGAACCTCTCCATTCTCAAAAACGCCTGCCTTCAGCCAGCGCCGGATTAAACTGATCAGGCGCTGATCTCCCACTCGATGTTCCACGAAGCGGAGCATGCACTCGTGACTTAGGCTCCCGAAAAAGTTCTTGAGGTCCGCCTCCAACACCCACTCGATTTTCCCGCCAGCAATTCTCTCATGGAGCGTTGCGAGCGCTTGGTGGGCACCTCTCCCGGCACGTCCACCGAATGAGCAGGGTAGAAAATCCTGCTCATAGATGGCAGATAGCACCTGAGAGACGCTTCGCTGGAGTGCCCGGTCGGCAACAGTAGGCACGCCGAGGGGGCGCATCTCCTGCTTTCCGGGTTTGGGGATATAGACACGCCGTATATCTGGCGCACGATATCCTTGGCGGTGAACGGATTGCAACATGCCTGCAACCCATTCCTCAAAACTCTCTTTCGCTTCCGTTACGGTCTGGCCATCCACTCCGGCTGCAGACTTGGCAGGTATCTGATTAAGATTCTCCCAAACCCGTTCCTTCGTGATGTGATGGGCCAGCGACGGGAACCGGAGTTTCGGCTCACACCGAGCTTTGACTGCTATTCGTTCGAGTCCTGTTGTCATGACTGGCTGATCTTCTCTTTGCATAGAAGGCCGAATCCTCCCTTTGGATGGAGCTCATGTTTCCCACGAACAATTCAACTTCCGCTGCCCGCTTCCCCATGTAGCCGGCTCTCCCGACCTCGAAGTACTACCAGGCAGTCTGACTTCCGTCAGGCCTTCGGATCTTCCTCGCTACGAGAGCTTGTCAGACCCTACAAGCCAGGCTTGAGCCTGACGGATCTCCCTTGTTCCCATGAAATCCTTCGGTTGCATGCTAGCGGTACGAACCCCGGAAGCAACTCAGCACACTTGCCATAACGCATACTGAATTTCTGCCTTCCCCCTACGGGGATAAGGTCGGCTGCTTCCACCACGATCGATTTCGGGGCTATCTTTCCGTTTACAGAATTCTGGCCTGCAACCTCCCGGTCTACGCTTCGCAACGGCCGTCTCCGGACATCACGCAAGACTTGGTACGCGGCTGCGAGCTAGGCTTTGCCGCGGTCTCCATTTCAGGAGACTGAACTTCATGAGTTTCAAGGCGCAACCCCGGACAGATCCGTACGTGCGCGTCTACGCATACGGCTCTTATGAAGGATGAGTAGCGTAAAAGCGGGTGTCGGGATAAGGATGCAGAACGCGAGGTGGTGGTATCCACCGGTCGAAGACCGGAGCGAACTTCTCCCACTTCTTCCGCCCGCGTTGACTACGACGTACCAGTACGTTACGCCACAGTCGATTGACGCGTCTTTGGAAGATGCGCAGTTGATCGATGTTGCCGGGGACAGCATGGTATTGGTAGTAGCCGGTGACCACACTCCGAAGCCATACACCGACCTGACTGGTACGATCATGCTTACGGCGTTGAAGCTCAGCCTTGATGATCTTAAGCTTCGCAACCATACGCTTCTTCGCAGTGATCCGCCAGACGGTGAAGGTTTCGGTCTTGTGGCGTTGCCCACAGAAGTGGGTAAAGCCCAAGAAGTTGAAGGTCTCCGGTTTCCCTTCCCCACGCCGCTTCCGTTCACGGGCCGCGTAGCGCCCGAACTCGATCAGCCGTGTCTTGTCAGGATGTAATTCCAAGCCGAACTTTGCCAGCCGTTCCTTGAACGCTTCAAGGAAGCGTACGGCATCCGCTCGCTGCTGAAAACCCAGCACAAGTCGAGTCGCCCGGGGGAATTGCACCCCCAGGCGCTCACAGATTCCGGACTTGAACGTCTCCGCTCATCCGGCTCTTATCGTCCAGTCGCCGCTCGACGCAACAGTGGCCAATGAGCAAATAGCCGTGGGTCTCTTGAAGCTGTCTTGCTGACCCAATGCTCTGCTCTTTGCCGATGTCGCTTTAAGCGTTTGTATTTCGCCATCGCCCAATACGCTAAGCATTGGTCCAGATAGCGAAGTGTCGGATAAAGTGCTGATTTGTAGTAGCGACCGTAGTATGTAATCCAACCCCGAATGACGGGGTTGAACATACGTGCCAGGTCGTCTATCCACCGATCAATACGACAACGCAACTGCCACCGGCGAATTTCCTCTCGAATTGCTTTCGTTGCAGCATTGCTTACACCCGGACTGAAGTTGACGAAGAACTTTCCAAAACGATTCTTCGATCTTCTGGCGCGAAAGCTATAGCCAAGGAAATCGAATGATTCATTCTTTGAGTTTCCCCGCCGATCATCATCCTTGCAATAGACGATCTTCGTCTTCTCAGGATGAAGCTGCAGTCCGCATTCAGCAAAGCGGTTCTCGAGCGCCTCTTTGAGCATCTTCGCCTGCGATTCACTTACGCAATGGCAGAGAGCGTCGTCAGCGAACCGTTCAAAGGGGATGTCCGGATGATTCCGGGCCATCCACCTATCGAACGTGTAATGAAGAAACAGGTTACTCAACAGGGGTGAAATTACTGAGCCCTGCGGCGTACCTCTTCCTCGGGGTTCGAGGGTGCCATCTTCCAACTGAACGGGGGCTTTGAGCCACCGCTCAATATAGAGCAACACCCAAGGACAGTCGGTATGCTTTCGCACCGCACGTAGAAGCAGTTCGTGAGAAATCGTATCAAAATAGGATTTTATGTCGAGGTCGAGCACCCAGGCATAACGCCAGCAGCGCTCTCGCGCAACTCCAACCGCATCGAATGCCGACTTCCCCGGCCTGTATCCGTACGAGTCGGGATGGAAGTGCTTCTCCAGTTCCGGCTCAAGATACCCCTTGACCACCGCTTGGGCGATTCTATCGGAAACAGTGGGAATTCCTAATGGTCTGAATCCGCCTCCTCGCTTCTCGATGTTCACGCGCTTCACCGGCGGAGGAAAGTAACTGCCAGACGACATTCGGTTCCAGAGTTTGTAGAGATTGTTTGCCAAGCCCCTTTCAAACTCTTCGATCGTCTGATCGTCCACTCCGGCTGCACCCCGGTTCGCCTTTACCCGTTTATAAGCATCCCAAACATAAAGCTTCGGAATGCTCCACGACCTTGCTTTATCCAAAGGGCTCCTCCCGTTACCGGTTGACCATTCGTTAAAGCTGAACGATGCCGCGCCTTCGCTCCAGTCCCGTTACAGGACCTTCCTCACTACTACACGCGACTCCGCCCCTGCACCCCGCTTCGGTACTCTGACTCTTACGGGTCGGCCGCTTGAGTCTCTCCCTTGGCATCGGTGTGCAGGTTCCCACGTTCCACACAAGAGCCTGAACCGAGTTCACGCCGCCTTCGTGCCGGACGCCGACTGGGCAGTAAACAGGTACCCCCCAGACTTATCCCAGATTAACGACTCCCCTCTGGTTCTGACGTCGTCCCTACGCTTTCGACAGGTCATCAGCGGTTCGCTTGCGCTCGTCTCCTCGGCCCTCACCTGACAGGATCAAGTCCTGCCTTTTGCCGAAACGCTCACCACCTCGGCCATTGTGCCGAAGCAGCTTTCGGTGGTTTGAACCCACATCCTGTAATGCGAGTTCGAGAGGCCTTCTCCCATCTCTCGTGCAGCACGGCTCGAAGAAGTTTTCTCAGTTCATGAATCCTCCTTCGCGCCTTCGTGGCGCACCATCGTCGGCGTAACGAACGATGATGACATCGCCCTTCGCCGCTTTCCTGCGCCAGACATCAGCCCACAGGTCAAAGAGGTAATGAAGATACACGTTAGCGATCAGTGGCGAAGCCACTGATCCCTGCGGCGTACCTTTATCTGTCTCCGACCATTGGCCGTCTTCCGATACTCCCGCCTTCAGCCATTTCCGGATCAGGCGAAGTATCCTCCGATCAGCCACCCGATGCTCGATGAACTTTATGGCCCATTCGTGACTCAAGTTATCGAAGGACACCACAACACACTACCCACCTCAAGGACCTACCCAAGCATGTGAGGATTATTCGCCCGCAGCACCCGTTTGAGGGGAAAGAACTGACGGTCTTTGGGCGAAGGCTTTTTCAGACCAAGCCACATCTGATTCTGATTTTGCCTGATGGAAGTCGGTCTCTCATACCCACGGAGTGGACCGACTGCAATTCCTCTGCGCCAGATCCGCCCGCGGTGCTGAAACAGAATACCCATCTCGGCTTCATCACAGAGTTGCTTCACGCCCGCGCTGTAGTAGACGCTCTCCTCAGTCGCCGCGCCATATCAGATGGCGATAGCGAGAAATCTGATCGGGAGGAGAACGACCATCGTGCAACGCTATCTGAACTTTGTCGAGCTTCCCATCCCGGAAGCCCAAGTCTGGGAGACGTTGGAGAGCGAACAACAAGCGGTGGCGATCGAGGTTCTGGCGCGACTGATTGCCCAGACAACCGATCCTCGTCCAAAACAGGAGGAAGATCATGATTGATGTTGGCAAAGTGAAATCCACTCACACGCGACGAGATGCCATTGTCTATATTCGCCAATCCCATCCCTCCCAGGTCGAGAACAACCGCGAATCCACGGCGCGGCAATACGCGCTGGCGGAAAAAGCAGTTGGGCTGGGCTGGCTCAAGAGCCAGGTGATTACCATCGACGAAGATCTTGGCGTGTCGGGTAAGGTGTTTGTGAAACGCTCCGGATTCGATCACTTGAATTCTGAAGTCGCTCTCGGGCGAGTGGGAATCTTGTTTGGGCTTGAGGTCTCACGCCTGGCGCGCAGTAATGCTGATTGGTATCGCTTGCTCGACATGTGTGCCATCACCGATACTTTGCTCGCTGATAGTGATGGCGTTTATCATCCGGCTCTTTTCAACGATCGCTTGATCCTCGGATTGAAGGGGACAATGTCGGAAGCGGAACTTCATATCCTGCGCGGCCGCCTCGACAGTGGCATCCGCAACAAGGCCGCGCGTGGCGAACTGTGCCGCGCGTTGCCGGTCGGATTGGTGTGGGGGGACAATGAAGGTGAGATTTGTTTTCATCCCGACGAAGCGGTCACCGGTGCCATCTACACAGTCTTTGACAAATTCACGGAGCTCGGCTCGGCACGCCAGGTCTGGGTATGGTTCCGCTCGCAACACTTGACTTTTCCGCTGCACCCCCTGGGCCTGGTACCGTCCCTTGCTAACTGCCATGAGTTGCGCTGGATCGCCCCGACCTACGCTGCCATCTATAACGTACTCCACAATCCGATGTATGCTGGCGCATATGTGTATGGTAAGACCCGTAACGAGCGCTACGTCGATGAGCGGGGTACTGTCAGAAAACGAATTCGTCGCCTACCACGGGAAGAGTGGCCTGTGTTCCTTCCCGGGCACCATGCAGGCTTCATCGATTGGACAACGTTTGAAGCCATTCAAGCGCGCCTCCAATCCAACATCCGCTCAGAACTTCACCAAGCAGGTCGCGCCTTGAGAGAAGGCCCCGCTCTCCTCCAGGGTTTAGTGGTCTGTGGCCACTGTGGTCGGCGCCTGCATATTGCCTATCAAGGCACCAACGCCAGCCCGCGATACTACTGCAAGGGCAGCCAATTCAATGCTGGGCGCGCCCTCCATTGCCTCAACGTTGGTGGTGTCGGCATCGATCAATCCGTCAGTCGCGCTTTTCTCGAAGCGCTCACACCTGCGGCGCTCGAGGCTACAACCCTGGCTATCGAACAATCGGAATCCAGTCACGACGCGGCATTGTCTCAGTGGCGTCTGGAAGTTGAGCGTGCCCGCTATGCGGCAGAACGAGCTGAGCGGCAATACAAGTCTGTCGAGCCGGAAAACAGGTTGGTTTGTCGTGGCCTTGAAAAAGAATGGGAAACACGGCTGCAAACTCTTGCCCAGGCGGAGGCTGAACTGTCCCGTCGCGAACGACAACGCCCGCGCAAATTATCAGAGGAAGAAAAGAAGAAAATGAACACTCTCGGCTCCGATCTGCGGTTGGTCTGGACTGCACCGACCACCAGCGATCGCGATCGGAAGGAACTTCTGCGCACGTTGCTGGAAGAAGTCATCCTCAAAGTCGAGCGCAAACAGAGCCACGCCGATATCACGTTGCGTTGGCGGGGCGGCATGACGACCAAGCTCGAACTGCCCTTGAAGCGCTACCAGGTCCAGGGCCCAACCACGGACGAGGATACGCTCTCGCTCTTACACCGACTAGCGGCTCACTACCCCGACGATACCATTGCCGGAATTCTCAATCGCCAAGGTCGGAAAACTGCGTACGGCGAGCGTTTCACAGCGCAACAAGTTGGCAGCCTCCGCCGCTATCATGAGATCCCTCGCTTTGGGCCGTCCCGCGAATCCCGCAAGAAGGAGGCGGTTCCGATCATCCAGGCGGCCAAGATTCTCGGTGTGGCCCCTTCTACACTTCATCGCTGGATCAATGCCGGCTTGATTAAAGGCGAGCAGTTGACGCCAGGCGCACCGTGGCAGATTCGGATTACCGAAGAATTGCGCCATGCCTTCGTGGACACCGCACCGCCAGACTATGTGCCCGTCGTGGACGCCATGAGACGACTCGGCCTCTCACGACAAACTGTGTGGCAGCGTGTAAAGCGCGGCGAACTCGAAGCTCTCCATGTACGCCAGGGACAGCGCAAAGGCTTGCGAATCAAGGTTGTAGATCCTCCAACAGGCCTATTCGATCAATCATAGGAGCAGTGTAAAGATGAGTCGAAAAAGCCCATAACGTCCGCATCGAGTATCCAGTTCACCTTCTTCCGCTGGATGCCCACCGTCAACGCATCAAGTGCCTGATGCGGGCTGCGGCCCGGTCGAAACCCGTAAGAGAAGCCCATGAAGTCGACCTCATAGATCATTGAGGATCGTCACCACGGCCTGTTGGACGATTTTGTCCTCCACAGCCGCGATGCCCAGCGGACGTTGCCGTCCGTCGGCCTTCGGTATATAGACTCGCCTTGAAGGTTGCGCCCGGTACGCTCCACGATGAACCCGGCTGTGAAGATCGATGAGTCGGTCTTCCAGACCGGTTTCATAGTCCTGCCACGTGACGCCATCTATGCCCGGAGAAGCCTTACGCTGTAACGCGTAAAAGCTGTCGCGAAGTAGATCAACGTTCAGATGGTGGAGCAAGGAAGTGAACCGTTCCTGCTTT